>Ga0116178_10000137_pt1 | contig 60278 bp, 55 predicted proteins | sample AD_STIC12_MetaG_FD_89880 | JGI IMG/M metagenome (GOLD analysis project Ga0116178, IMG submission 89880) | Active sludge microbial communities of municipal wastewater-treating anaerobic digesters from USA - AD_STIC12_MetaG | ecosystem: Engineered > Bioreactor > Anaerobic > Digestate | place: USA...
ACGCGCGCCGGCTTGCTGACCGGACCCTTGCGTGATCGTTTCGGCATCGTGCAACGCCTGGCTTTCTATACGAACGAGGAATTGACGCGAATCGTGCGGCGTTCGGCCACGATCCTGAATATCGATTGTGATGCCGAGGGTGCGAGTGAAATCGCCTGTCGTTCGCGTGGCACACCGCGTATCGCCAATCGCTTGCTGCGCCGGGTCCGCGATTACGCACAGGTGAAAGGCAATGGCCATATCGATGCCGCCATCGCGCAAGCGGCGATGCAGATGTTGAAGGTCGACCCCGAGGGTTTTGATGAAATTGATCGGCGCATGTTGCGCCTGATGATCGACAATTTCGATGGTGGTCCGGTTGGTATCGAATCACTTGCGGCAGCCTTGTCGGAAGAACGCGGTACGCTGGAAGACGTGATCGAACCCTTTCTGATCCAGCAGGGTTTTATTATCCGCACGGCGCGTGGCCGCATGGCCACGCATAAAGCCTATATCCATCTGGGATTGAAAGCTCCGCGTCGCCCGGCATCCGATTTGTCGGCTATCGAGCCCGAGCTTGAATGATGGTTCCGGCGATGTTGAAGCCGCAAACGGCAATTATTCCATGACGTTCAGCTGGCCTATAAGGGTGTACTGGGAAGATACCGATGCCGGTGGAGTGGTGTATCACGCACGCTACCTGCATTTTTTCGAGCGGGCTCGTACCGAATGGCTTCGCTGCACCGGTATCTCGCAAACGGATTTGCGACAGGAACAGGATGTGATCTTGGTGGTCAAGGATGCGTATTTGGATATTTTACGACCGGCCCATTTCGATGACTCGCTTTCGGCGACGGTTTGCATTGCGGAGTCGGGGCGAGCTAGTTTCCGGGTGCATCAGGAACTGTGGCGGGGTTCGGACTGTCTGAGCAGGGCCGACGTGAAAATAGCCTGCCTTCGAGCCAGTAGTTTCAAGCCCTGCGGCTTGCCGACCCATGTAAACCAGGCGTTGCAGAACGCGAATAAAAATTAAAAATGCAGGAGAGTGTATGAGTGCGATGAACGTAATATTGCAACTGGCGGCAGCTCCGGTGCAGGCTTTGCCGGCAGAGCCTTTGCAAGCTGCGGCAGCCGCAGTGGCGCCCAGCCCCGGACTGAATTATTGGGAGTTGATTTCGCACGCCAGTTTGCCTGTGCAAATCATCATCGGCCTGCTCGCGCTGGCTTCGATATTCAGTTGGGTCATTATTTTTTCGAAGATGCGGGTTTATGCGCGCGCCAATAAGTCGGCAGACGATTTTGAAGGCCGCTTCTGGTCCGGTGCAGAATTGACGCAGCTTTATCGCGACGCCACCGATCGCAATCATGATGTGTCGGGTCTTGAGGCCATTTTTGAATCGGGTTTCCGGGAATTCTCCCGTCTGCGGCAAAAGAAAAGTGTCGATGCCCGCGTGCAGCTTGAAGGCGCACAGCGCGCCATGCGTGCCACGTTGGCGCGTGAAGTGGACGCTCTTGAACACAATCTCGAAATGCTGGCCAATGTCGGCTCGACTGCGCCTTACGTCGGCCTGGTCGGTACGGTGTTCGGCATCATGGTCACTTTCCATGGCATCGTCGTCAACAAGCAAAACACCATCGACGCGGTTGCTCCCGGTATTTCCGAAGCACTGCTTGCCACGGCGATCGGTCTGTTCGTCGCGATTCCCGCAGTGTGGGCCTATAACCGTTATGCCACGCGTGTCGAAAGACTTAGCGTGCGTTATGAAAGCTTTGCCGAAGAATTTTCGTCCATCCTGCAAAGACAGACGCATGTTGATTGATGCAACAGGACCTCTGGGTCCGAATAATCTGCGATTAACCCCAATATTTTCAGCGGGTCGTTAAGGAATTCGCCATGAGTACCGCATTTTCTACCCGTCACCGCAAACGTCGCAAGTTGAAGGCCGAAATCAATGTCGTGCCTTACATCGACGTGATGCTGGTATTGCTGATCATTTTCATGGCGACGGCTCCCTTGTTGAATTTGGGTGTCGATGTCGATCTTCCTGATTCCAATGCGAAATCCATCAATACCGACAAGAAGCCGATCATTGTGTCTGTGGATGTCAACGGCAACTACCGCATTGCCGTGGGCGACAGTCCGAGTGAAGCAGTGAATGCCGCGACCTTGTCTGCGCGCATCGAGCAGCTGACGCAGTCCAACAAGGACCTGACCGTATTCGTGGCTGGCGATCACGATGCCAGCTACAGTGCCGTTTACGGTGCGATGGTGCTTTTGCAACAGGCAAAAGTGGCGCGCGTGGGCATGATGAGCCAGCCAGGTAAAGGCAAGTAATGCAAAAAACCAATGACACCCTCGTTGGTTTCATTATTGCCGTGTGTTTGCATGCGGCGTTGTTGTTTGTTTTCATCGTGAGCGGATGGTTGTCCGAAACTGCCGTCATGCCCGAGGCAAAAGGCGAACCGGTACAAGCCTCCGTCATGATCAGTGCTGCCGATATAAAACGCGCGCAGAAATCGATTCGTGATTCGGAAGCTGCACCGCCGCCAAGACCTGCACCGCCGGTGCAATCACAGCCCGAGCCCAATCCGCAAACGGCGGAAACACCGCAGCAGATGCAGGCACAGGCGCCGGTAATCAATCCTGACAACGAAGACCAGCAAAGTATCAGCAAGCTGGCCATCGAGGAAACCGAAGAAAAAATCATTGCCGAACGTGAAGCACGCCAGCGCCAGGCGCAAATCGATTTGACCGACGATGTCGTAAAGCAGCAGCAGGCGGAAAACAAGCAACGGTTGCGCGAGCAGCAGATTGCGCAACTGGAAGCGATTCGTCTGGCGCAGAAAGCACAGGCTTCGCGTACGAAAATGGAAGAGCAACGCCTGCAACAATTACAGGATGTGCAGTCCAGCGATACTGCCAGACCTACACCGGGGCCTCAGGTAGCCGCTAGCGGCAATCCAAACGCAAAAAATGATTTGCTGGCGCGCTACAAGGCAGCCATCAAGGCAACCATAGAAAGCAATTGGCGTCATGACGGCGCGGAACCCTTGCAGCGTTGCCAGGTTGAATTCACCCAGGCACCGGGCGGCGAAGTGATCGACGTGACTTTCATCAGCTGTCCTTTTCCGCCCGAGGCACGTGATCGTGCCGAACGTGCGGTCCGCCTGACGCCACTACCGTATTATGGCTTTGAGCCGGTGTTCCAGCGGCGTCAAACCTTTACACTTTGCTACCCCTCCGAGCAATGCGAGAAATAAAAACCATGAAAAATTTCTTCCAACGCCTGATGTGTCTCTGCCTTTTCATGGCGGCGCCCTTGTCGGCACAGGTTCTCGATCTTGGCGTCATCTCGGGCAATGAAGGCTCCTTACCCATTGCCGTGGTGCCCATGGCCTATCAGGGCAAGCTCGCGGCACCCGAATTGCAGGTGTCCGATATCATTCGGGCCGACTTGAATCGCTCGGGTCAATTTCGTTCGATGCCGGAAACCGGTTTGATCGCTCGCCCGACGCGCGGCAGCGAGGTCAAGTTCAATGACTGGCGATTGGCCAAGCAGGATTTTCTGGTCGTTGGCCGTGTGCTCGACGATGCGCAAGGCAGCTATCGCATCGAATATGAACTCTATGACGTCGCCAAACAGGAACGGATGCTGGGCTTGTCCCTGACCAGCCGTGCAAAAGGCCTGCGGGATGTCTCGCACCAGATCGCCGATCAAATCTATGAAAAAATTCTCGGCGTGCGCGGCGCCTTCTGGACTCGTATCGCCTATGTCACCGCAAACGGCGTCGGCAAGAACATCAAGTATTCGCTGATGGTGGCCGATTCCGACGGCATGAATCCGCAAAACGTCGTGACCTATTCCGAACCATTGCTCTCACCGGCATGGAGTCCCGATGGCCGCAAACTGGCTTATGTCAGTTTCGAGCGCGGCAATTCGACCATTTATATCCAGGAGCTCAATACCGGCGCCCGTGAAATGGTGGCAAGCTTCAAGGGCATTAATGGCGCACCATCGTTTTCGCCTGATGGCCGCCGTATGGCAATGACCTTGTCAAAATCCGGTAACCCCGAAATCTACGTGATGGATCTGGCCAGCCGCAGCCTTACCCAAGTGACCAACCATTACTCCATCGATACCGAAGCGGTCTGGTCTGCAGATGGCCAGTCATTGATCTTTACTTCCGACCGCGGCGGACGCCCGCAGCTTTATCAGGTTTCCGCCAATGGCGGAGAACCACGCCGCCTGAGCTTCTCGGGAGATTCAAATGCCAAGGCCAGTGTGTCCTACGATGGAAAACGCATAGCTTCCGCTCAGGGCAAAGGCAGTGTCTATCGGGTGAGTATTCTTGATGTAGCCTCTGGCAGCTGGCAGTCGCTGTCGCCCGGCAACCTCGACGAGTCGCCGAGCTTTGCACCGAACGCCAGCATGTTGCTTTATGCTAACAAGGAAGGCCGTCGTGGTGTCTTGTACGCAGTCTCGGCCGATGGGCGGGTGCGTCAGAGAATCGTGCTGGCAGATGGCGATGTGCGCGAACCTGCTTGGGGACCATTCAGGCAAAAATGACACAAAGCAGATTAAACTGAAGACCAAACTGAATATCATCTAATAACGCCACCACATAACCTTGAAAAGGGGATTTACCATGAAAACCACCGCGCGTGTTTTAGTTGCACTGGCTGTCTGCCTCGCTTTGGGTGCCTGCACCAAGAAAGTGAAGCCCGATGACAACACCAATACCAATAACAATTCTGGTGCCGACAACGGAGCACAAACCAATCCGATGGCAGACGATGGTCTTTATGGTCCGGAAGATCTCGATACCGATGAATGCCTGCGCCAGCGCGTGGTGTATTTCGATTTTGACCAGGATGGTCTGAAGCCTGAATTCCAAGCGGCGATTGCCTGCCATGCAAAATATCTGCGTGACCGCCCAAGCGCACGCATGACACTCGAAGGTCATGCCGATGAACGCGGTACCCGCGAATACAACGTGGCACTGGGTGAGCGTCGTGGCAACGCAGTCTCTGCTGCAGTGCAGGGAAGTGGCGGTTCCGGTTCCCAGATCACTGTCACCAGTCTCGGTGAAGAACGTCCGACCTGTCTGGATTCCACCGAAGATTGCTGGTCCAAGAATCGTCGCGTTGAAATCAGCTACTCAAGCAAATAAGCATGAAGTTTATTTCGACAGTTCGCATCTGTTTCCTGCTGGTGGCCTTATTGGCCACCGGTAGTGCCGGGGCCCAAAAACAAAGTCTGGCCGAACGCGTGGCCACTCTGGAACAGAAAACTTCCTCGCAGACACAGGGCGCAAGCCAGGCGAATGTCGAGCTGTTGAATCGGTTGACGCAATTGCAGTCGGAAATGAAAGCACTGCGTGACCAGGTGGAAACCCTGCAAAACGAAAATGCACAACTGAAAGAAAGAAACCGCGTTCAATATATCGATCTGGATTCGAGGATCGGCAAGTTCGAAACCTCCGGTGTTCCGGCAAATCCGGCGCCGTCAGCAGCGGCGGCAAGACCGAACGTCAGCAAGCCTGTCTTAAAACCAGCGGTTTCGCAGAGTACGAACAATTCAGGTAATGCCGTTGCCACCGATCCGGCTAATGAAGAAGCGGCTTACGGCGTTGCCTTCGAAGCATTGAAACAGAAAGACTACGTCGAGTCGGCTCGCTTGTTCAAAACTTTTATTGATACCTATCCGCAAGCGCAGCTGGCCCCGAATGCCTGGTATTGGCTCGGCGAAAGCTATTACGTCACACAGAATTACGAGATTGCCCGGCAAAGTTTCGAAGGCTTGTTGTCGCAATTTCCGGATTCCGGCAAGGTGCCGGACGGTATGCTCAAACTCGGTTATTGCCAGGCGCAGCTGGGTCAGAAAGATCGTGCCCGGAATACCTTCAATGAAGTTCTTCGCCTGTATCCAATGAGTGACGCTGCTCGCTTTGCACAAAGCCAATTGCGCGCCATGAATCTTGGACAATAAGCATTGTGGAAGCCGGTGCCCAGGAACGTCTTAAACTGACGGAGATTTTTTTATCGGTACAGGGCGAGGCGCGTACGGTTGGCTGGCCCACCGTATTCATTCGTCTTACCGGTTGCCCGCTACGTTGCCAGTATTGTGATACCGCCTATTCATTCTATGGCGGAGACTGGTGGAACATCGACGATATTCTTGCCGAAGTGGCCAGACATGGCGCCAAACATGTTTGCGTTACCGGTGGCGAGCCACTTTCGCAAAAACGCTGCATCAGCCTGCTCAGGAAACTCTGTGATGCCGGCTACGAAGTTTCCCTGGAAACATCCGGAGCAATCGATATCGGTGATGTGGACCCGCGCGTCAGTCGCGTGATGGACCTGAAAACACCCGACTCGAAAGAGCAGCATCGAAACCGCCTGGAGAATATCCCCCTGTTGACCCGGCATGACCAGATTAAATTCGTCATTTGCAGTCCTGTTGATTATGAATGGGCGAAATCGATGCTGATCGAACATGGTCTGGCCGATCGTTGCGAGGTTTTGTTCTCGCCAAGCTATACCGAAATAAAACCGCGTGATCTTGCCGAATGGCTTTTGGCCGACAAGTTGCCGGTACGTTTTCAAATGCAATTGCACAAGCAATTGTGGGGCGAAGAAACTGGACGTTAGGAACCGGGAAAGATGTCGACGAATATTAAAAAAGCAGTGATCCTGGTTTCCGGCGGAATGGATTCTGCCGTCACGATGGCAATCGCGAAAGAGCAGGGTTTTCTTTGTCATGCGCTCAGCGTCAGCTATGGCCAGCGCCACAGCGCCGAACTGGATGCAGCCAACGAGCTTGCAAAGTTGCAGGGAGCGGCATTACATAAAACAGTCGTGGTGGATCTTCGTAGTATTGGCGGATCTGCATTGACCTCGGATATTGCCGTTCCGGAATCGGCGACCGAAGGAATACCGGTGACGTATGTGCCGGCACGGAACACCATCATGCTGTCGATTGCGCTTGGTTGGGCGGAAGTATTGGGCGCCAACGATATTTTCTGCGGCATCAATGCGGTGGACTATTCCGGCTACCCCGATTGCCGTCCCGAATTTCTTGCGGCCTTCCAGAATCTTGCCAACCTTGCTACGAAGGCAGGCGTGGAAGGTGCAGGCCTACGCGTTCATGCGCCATTGATTTCAATGAGTAAAGCGGATATCGCACGTGAAGGAATTCGCCTCGGCGTCGATTTTTCGCGCACGGTTTCCTGCTACCAGGCCGATGAGCACGGTCGTGCTTGCGGTCGTTGCGATGCCTGCCGTTTGCGCGCTGCAGGCTTTGAAGATGCCGGAATTGCAGACCCGACACGCTACGTTTAGCGCCATGTACAAGGATGTGGGGCTTTAGAGTAATTATTACTTGCTCTAGGCCGGGATTTTGCCTAAAATTCGCGCTCTTGTTTGCACCGCCCGTTTCAAGGCGCATAAAGGCAAACGCGATTTTACAAGTGCCCAGGCACTGTCGATTTAAGTGGGTCGTTAGCTCAGTCGGTAGAGCAGAAGACTTTTAATCTTTTGGTCGAAGGTTCGAATCCTTCACGACCCACCACTTTTATATCTCATCGATATCAGATCCGCAGAACGCTTGATCATCCGAGCGATGGTTCTATTTCTGCCGAAGCAACATTTTCCAAAAACTATTCCAGCAAGGCCTTTAGTTCCCACGCGTTGCGCTCATGCCGCGTAATTCGTCTGGCAACGAGTTCCTGCGTTGCGGTATCGGTAGTCAATTCGGCGAAGTTGTAAACCTGTCTGGCCGACTGTGCGGCTATCGCCTGGTCCTGCACCAGTTGGCTGACCATTTCACGCCATTCCAGCACTTCCGCTTCTTCGCGGATATTGGAGAGCGATAGCAATTGGCTCAGAGCCGTAGGTGCCGGATTGCCGAGAAAACGAATACGCATCGACATTTCTTCAATCGCGATTTCCATGTCCTTGTGTTGCAAGATAAACATAGGGCGGAGTGAAGCCGCAAAAGGGCCGGTGACATTCCAGGCAAAGGCCCGCGTCTTCACCGAAAGCATGACCGCATCGGCCATCGCGAACACCAATGATTCGGCGATCCTGCGTCGATCCGTGCTGCGAACTATGCTTTCAACCGTACTCGACATGTAAGTCCTGGCCTAAGGTGTGGCGATGTTGTGGCAAGCGGGGCGTCCATGCGGAGCTACGGTGCATTGCTCAGGGCTCATGTCGTCGTTGATTTTCATTACGAATTCCCTCTAACAATGTGACAATAAGGGGGTTGGCAATTCCCGCACAGAGTTGCTCAACATAGTAATCAAGATACTCCGCTTTTTCTGAATGACAAGTCACATTTCAGTGGCTTTTCCGGTCACCTTTTCACACCCTCATGACGCCAATCGACACCGCAAAACCAGTACGCCCCGACTTGAAGCTGGCCATGAGCCGCGACCAATCGAGGCTGCATGGCCTGTGGTCGAAATATGCCGCAAAACAGGATTCGGCCCTACTGTTGCCCTTTCAGTCTGCCTACCAAAAATCCTGCGAAGAAAAATCCCGCCGCGCCGAACAGGCTCCGGTACCGGTTTTCGACGGGGACTTGCCGGTCGCCCGCGAAGCCGAAAAGATCATCGAGTTGATTCGCAAGCATCAAGTGGTCGTGATTGCCGGTGAAACCGGATCGGGCAAGACCACCCAGTTGCCAAAACTTTGTCTGGCGGCGGGTCGCGGCCAGGCCGGCATGATTGGCTGTACACAGCCGCGGCGAATTGCAGCTCGTGCGGTTGCAAGACGCGTTGCCGAGGAACTGAATGTTCCGATGGGAACGGCGGTCGGCTATCAGGTTCGCTTTACCGAACAGGTCGGTGAAAACACCTATATCAAATTCATGACTGACGGCATTTTGCTGGCCGAGATCCACTCGGACAAATGGCTGTCACGCTACGACACGCTGATTATCGATGAAGCGCACGAGCGCAGTTTGAATATCGATTTCCTGCTCGGTTATTTACGCAATCTGGTTACCAAACGCCGCGATCTGAAAATCATCATTACCTCTGCCACGATCGATACCGAGCGTTTCTCGAAACATTTCCACGATGCCCCGATTGTCAATGTGGAAGGCCGAAGTTATCCGGTCGAAACCCGATATCGCCCCGTTGGCGAGCAACAGGTGTTATCCGATGAAGGCGAAGACGCACTTCAAGACAAGGAAGATATTTCGGTCAGTGATGCCATTCTTCGTGCGGCGGATGAAATCACCCGCGAAGACCCGATGGGCGACGTGCTGGTATTTCTGCCGGGCGAACGCGAAATCCGCGATGCGCACCAACTTCTCGAGCGGAAAAAATATCGCAACACCGAAATACTTCCCTTGTATGCGCGGTTATCGGTAAAAGATCAGGATCGCGTTTTCAATCCCGGCCCGCAGCGCCGCATCGTGTTGACGACGAACGTGGCGGAAACGTCGCTCACGGTTCCTCGCATCCGTTATGTGATCGACCCCGGCTTTGCACGTATCAAGCGCTACAGTCCGAGACAGAAACTGGACCGTCTGCATATCGAACCGATCTCGCAGGCGAGTGCGAACCAGCGTCAGGGACGTTGTGGCCGTATCGCTTCGGGTATTTGTTATCGCCTTTACTCGGAAGCGGATTTCCAGTCGCGTCCGGAATATACCGATCCCGAAATTTTACGGGCCTCTCTATCCGGCGTTATTTTGCGCATGCTCAGTCTGGGGTTGGGCAGGCTGGAAGACTTTCCGTTTATCGATGCGCCGGATTCGAAAGCGATTGCCGATGGCTGGCAGCAACTCACCGAACTGGGTGCGGTCGACAAGCAAAGATTGCTTACCGATACCGGCCGGCAAATGGCGAAGTGGCCGATCGACGTGAAACTGGCGCGCATGCTGATTGCGGCAAAACAGCATGATTGTCTGCGCGAGATGATGGTCATTACCTCGTATCTGAGTATCCAGGATCCAAGGGAGCGTCCAGCCGATGCCCGTGAAGCGGCAGACCGCGCGCATGCCGAATTTACCGATCCGCAATCGGAATTCACCGGCATCCTGAAACTCTGGGATGCCTACAAGAATGCACACGAAGAATTCACGCAATCGAAACTGCGTGGCTGGTGCGAGAAAAAATTCCTCGGCTTCCTGCGGATGCGGGAATGGCGCGAACTGCATCGTCAGCTTCTACTCAGCGCCGAACAACTGGGTTGGCAGCAAAACTCCATTGCTGCCGAGTACTCCATGCTGCATCGCGCATTGATCGCAGGCTTGCCCGGCAATATCGCCCACAAGTCGGAAAAGGGACTTTACGATGCGCCACGCCAGCGCAAATTCGGTTTGTTTCCCGGTTCGCCGATATCGAAATCGCCGCCGACCTGGGTGCTGGCGGCGAATATTCTCGATACCCAAAAAATTTGGGGATTGACGCTCGGAAAAATCGAGCCCGAATGGGTGGTTGCAGAACTCAATCATTTATTGGCGCGAAAGCATTTCGATCCGCATTGGTCGCGTGCGCAGGGCAGGGTGATTGGCTACGAACAAATCAGTTTGTTTGGTTTGTTGCTCGCCGCGAAAAAGCCGATGCATTATGGCGGCCTGTATCCGCTCGAAGCGCGCGAAATATTTGTCAGGCAGGCTTTGCTGACCGGTGAAATCAATACGCGTTCACCGCTCGTACAAAGAAATCTCGCCACGCTCGCGAAAGCCATCGAGGAAGAAGCAAAACAACGCCGTGCCGGCATCGTTGTGGATGAAGACTGGCAGGCGCGCTGGTATCTGGATCGCGTGCCGGCGGAAATCAATAGCGCACAGGGTTTTGATGCTTGGTATCACAAGCTTGCGCCGGACAAGAAAAAAACGCTGGAATGGTCACTCTCCGATCTATTGCCGAACGGTGACAAGGAAAGCAATCTTTTTCCGAAATATTTTGCACTTGGCGACGCCCGGCTCGCGCTGCATTATCGTTTCGAACCCGGCAGCGAAGACGATGGCGTTACGCTGGATGTTCCCCTGCATTTATTGATGGCACTCGATGGTAGTCGTCTGGGCTGGCTGGTGCCGGGCTTGATTGAAGAAAAGGCAACAGCGTTAATCAGAAGCCTTCCCAAAAATCTTCGAAGAAATTATGTGCCGGCTCCCGATTTTGCCCGCGCCTTTGCACAGGCTTATCCTGCACCAACGGCAGATGCGATTACCGGCGAACTGGCGCGGTTTCTGACGCGAACAACCGGCGCGCCGGTGCAAACAATCGATTTCGATGAAAGTGCAATCGATAGGCATCTGCAAATGAATTTGCGCGTCGCCGATAAAAAAACCGGCGCGACGCAAATTATTCTGGCGCAATCGCGTGACCTCGCCGAACTGAAAAAGCGTTTTGGTTCAAAAGCCGAAAAAGCCTTTGCCGAGCATGCGGGCGAACGTTTGGTGCAGGAAGGCCTGAAAGCATTTCCGGACTCAACGATACCCTTGCAGGTTCCAGGTGCTGCAGGTGTGCTGGCATTTCCTGCTTTGGTTGATGAGGGCGATACGGTTGCGCTACAGGTATTTGCCGACAAGGAGCAGGCGCTGCAAGAGCACGAGCGTGGTGTTCGCCGCCTGGCCGAATTTACGTTGGCCGACAAAATAAAGCAGGCCCGCAAACAGCTTCCGGTATCGCCCAAGCTCGGCTTGCTTTATGCCGCCATCGAAAGTTCGGAAAGATTGCGCGAAGACATCGTCAGCGCGGCATTGAAAGCATTGTTGCAGCATGATCTGGCCGATATTCGCGACAAGACGCAATTTGAAGCGCGTATCCAATCATTGAGCCGTGACCTGTTCCCGGAAGCGGTAAAAAATCTCAATCTGGCGGAAACCATTTTGGCGAGCTACGCGCAGATCAAGCCGAAGCTCGAATCAAACCTGATGGGCTGGGCGCGCGCGAATCTCGACGATTTGCAGTCACATCTTCGCAGTCTGGTGCATCCGGGTTTTTTGCGTGAAACAGCGGCCATCGGCCTGAAAGAATTTCCGCGTTACCTGAAAGCAATTGCCCTGCGTGCGGAACGCGCATTGGCCGATCCGGTCAAGGACCAGGCACGCATGCTGGAATTGAAAAAATTCACCGATGCGCTGGTCGACGCACAAGAAAAAGGCCAGATGCATGATCTGGCCTGGCAACAATTTCGCTGGGATTGTGAAGAGCTGCGAGTCCAGGTGTTTGCGCAGGAACTGGGTACGCAGCGATCCGTGTCAGCCAAACGTCTGGCGAAACAACTCGAAATGCTTACTCGACGCGCCTGACCTTCGCGACGGTGTTGTAGCCTTCGATCTGCAAGCGCCAGCCGTCACCGATGATGGCCGGACGGATTGTCACTTTGGGATTGGTCATCGCCTTGATGCCTGCCAGCTCGCCGCTATCCACTTGCCAGGTCTGGCCGTTTTCCATTTTGAAAATGGTGCCGCCGCTGAAACCCTTGACCACGCCGATAACATTGGTGGTGATCAATTCACGGACTTCCGAACCTTTCAAGCCGATGCGTGCCGGATCTTCCGAAGTGGGGCGTGCGGTATAGGAAACCCCGCTAGGCTGGTTGGTGCGAATCCAGGCATTGAGTGCAGCAAGCTCTTCGGCGCTCAACTTGTCGAGACCGGCCGACTTGAATTCACGCGAGGACATTTGCTCTTCGACACTGGAGAATTCTTTCGCGATCGCAGCAGTGGCTATTAATGAAAATGCACAGACGAATGCAATAAAAATGCGTGGCATGGTGGCTCCCGAGTGTTTATGTTTGTACTATCGAAGGCCTAAGTTTACACAATCTGTGCAGGGTTCCGCTTGAATTTATCGTCCACCAACATGCCAAGGCTAAGTGATTGGCTGGGGCATGCCAAAGTCGCTTCCGAACGTGGCGACCCGCTGTGGCAGGCGATTCAGACTTTGGCCCCGGCTTTGCCTGTCGAACCGGCAGAGCAGGAGACGATTTCGCTGCTGGAAAGCCTGCTTGCATTGAAAGTCAGCCCGGACGTGTTGCTGGCGGCGGCTTTGGCGAACTGGCCGGCATTGCACGCTGCGGTCAATCCAAAGCAGGAGGGATTGTCGCGTCTGCAGCCACTGCTGGACGGAATCAAGGCTGCCGAACAAGTCTGGAGCCTTCACGCGCAAAGGGAAAACCCCGGCAATTCCGAAGGCTTGCGGCGCTTATTACTGGCATTGATCCGCGATTTGCGCGTGGTGCCGATCTTGCTGGCGATGCAACTGCAACGCTTGCGCCAGGCCAGCCAATATACCGAAAGCGAGCGGCGCGCTCTGGCGCAATTGACTGCCGACATTCACTCACCGCTTGCGAACCGCCTCGGTATTTGGCAAATGAAATGGGAGCTGGAAGATCTCGCTTTTCGTTATCTGCAGCCGGAAACCTACCAGAAAATCGCGAAACTCCTGGATGAAAAACGTACCGGTCGCGAAAAATTCATCGAGCTGGTCAAGCAAAAAATGCGCGAGGCTTTGTCGGAAGCCGGTATCGAAGCCGATATCGCCGGCAGGCCGAAACATATCTACAGCATCTGGAAAAAAATGCAGCGCAAGAATGTTCCGTTTAGCGAGCTGTATGACATTCGCGCGATCCGGGTTCTGGTCAAGGATATTCCCAGTTGCTATACCGTGCTCGGTATCGTGCATCAACTCTGGCCCTCTATTCCCTCGGAGTATGACGACTACATCGCGCATCCCAAGGGGAATGATTACCGTTCCTTGCACACGGCAGTGTTGGGCCCCGAAAACCGCACGCTCGAAATACAGATTCGCACACCGCAAATGCACGAACACGCGGAACTGGGCGTCGCGGCACATTGGCGCTACAAGGAAGGAGGTCCGGGTGATGCCAGCTTCGAGCGCAAGGTGGCCTGGATGCGGCAGTTGCTGGAACAGCGCGATGGCGATGAATCACATGATCTGCTAGCGGGCTTCAGCACCGAGTTGATGGAAGACCGGGTTTATCTACTGACGCCGAAGGGCGAGGTGTTCGATTTGCCGCACGGCTCGACCGTGCTTGATTTCGCCTATCACGTGCATACCGAAGTCGGGCATCGTTGCCGCGGTGCAAAAGTGAATGGCCGCATCGTGACGCTAGATTTCAAACCGGCCAGCGGCGACCGCATCGAAATCATTACCAGCAAAGTATCCGAACCACGCCGTGATTGGCTGATGGCATCCAACGGGTTTCTGGTCAGTGGCCGTGCGCGCGACAAGGTGCGTGCCTGGTTCCACAAAATTGATCGTGCCAGAAACCTGCAGGCCGGCCGTGACATTCTGGAAAAGGAATTGCGTCGTGTCGCCTTGTTGAATGCCGATCTGGCGCCGATTCTCGAAAAATTCCGTTTGCCCAATACCGATGAATTGTATCTTGCGCTCGCGTTGGGCGATGTCGGTCCGAACCAGGTCAGCCGCGCCCTGCACGAGCACCAGCAAACCAGCAAGCTACCCGAAGTCGTAAAAATCACCCCGAAAAAGTATGCGATCAAGAAAAACGCCGGACAATTTACGGTGGAAGGTGTCGGCAATTTACTGACGCAGCTTGCGCGTTGCTGCCAGCCCGTTCCCGGCGATGAAATCATCGGCTACCTGACGCGCGGGCGCGGAGTCAGTATCCACCGGGCCTCCTGTGCATCGCTGCAACGATTACTGAGTCAGCACGAAGACCGTTGCCTGCCGGTCAATTGGGGTGAATCGGATAAATCCCGTTATCTTGTGAACGTGGTCGTGCGTGCCTTTGATCGCAAATGGCTGCTGAAAGACATCACCAACATCATCGGGCAGAACGAAGTGCAGATTCAGGGAGTGGAATCAAGAATCGATGCGAGTCATGGTATGGCCGAAATCAATTTTTTGCTGAAAGTGAGCGATTTCGAACAACTCAGTGATTTGCTCGGACGCCTGAATGCGGTCCCGGGAATCCAGGAAGCGAGACGATTGGGATAGATGGGTTATCGTTTTATGCTCATGTAATTTTCTAAAGCTGAGAGTAGGCAATGCATAACCGAAATTTCCAAGGAAACACTGTTGCTTTGCTATTTGCGGCGTCCCTTGTTTTTTCTTCTGCGGCATCTGCGCTTTATGCGGTTGCCATCAATGTCGAATTTGAAGACGGGTCGCGACGTTCCGTGAAAACAAAAAACGAGTGCTTTTGCAGTATTCAGTTTATTGCCGGCAAGTGGCGAGTTTATTCAGATACAGCGGCACTGGGTAGATTCTGTTTTCCCGAGCTCACCAAGATTGAGGATCGTTCGGAGTCTGTAATTGGCGGGAATGACCAGCTAATTTCCGGTACGGAAATAAAATTCCCCTTGTTGATCGAAAACAAGGCTGGGCTTGAAAAGGCCGGTTTTTATATTATTCGAATGAAGCTGACGTATTCTAAAAAGAAAACAATCTGTATTGCTTCTTTGGTGCGCGAGTATTCGGATGGTAAAGCGCCCGCGAATGCAACCGGGAGTAACGAAATCCCGCTTGATTGCCAATTATTCTCGCCATGACCCATGACAAAGATGCGAAAGATAGCTGGTATCCAGCAGCACGAGATCCGGATATCGATGCCCGGCTTTATGATAAATGCTGGTGATTACATCGGGCCCGCAAACCCAGAGAATATCGGTTTGGTGCAGGTCGGAGGGGTCCGAATCGATCAGGAATGCAAGTCGTTCGATACACTCAAGAATAACCTCTTCGAGAAAGGGATGCCTGATGACATTCGTGCCGAAAGCATAGTTGGCAATTCTCAGAACGTTTTCAGGATTCTTGCATTCCCGTGGCCCCAGTTTATTGACATGCTTGACGATCATTTCCGTAAATAGAATCAGGAAATTGCCGGATTTTAACGGGATATTTTTCCTGATCCTGCAATCAATGTCGAAATAGAAATTGCCGTGGAAATAGATATGGAGCAGGCGGCCCAGATCTGCCTTGATGATCCAGTGTGGAATGCGGCCCCATAGTTTTTCCAAGCGTGGATAGTGCTTCACCAAAGGCTCAATATCGCCAGGGGACAGGATATTGGTTTCGCAGAAGAAATTTTTATTGGAATCAATGCATGTCGCCGGAACGGGACTTTTTTCGGAGGGCTTGAAATTCCACATGTAGTTGGCGATGTATTGGCTCATATTGTTTTCAGCCTGTGCATTTCAAGATAAAAGCATTGTCCGTATTTCCTGTTCGGCCGCACGTTCGGAAAAAAAATCTTCCGCGACTGCATATGCGTTCTTGGAAACGAGATTCCAGAGTGTTTCGTTCTCATAAAAGGCCAGTATGGAATCGGAAAGGGCCTGCGGGGTCTCCGCCAGAATTACCGATTCGCCGTTCCTAAGGTACATGCCGTCTACTGCAATGCCGGTGGCAATGGATGGGAGACCCGATGCCAATGCCTGGCTGATTTTCCCTTTTGCGCCCGCGCCATAACGTAATGGCGCGATGTTGATGCGGGCATCGTCGATGCATTTCTCGATGTCCTGCACATGGCCCAGAAATGCGACATTCATGGATTCGAATTTCTTTATCCATTGCTCCGGCGCCCCGGCTCCCACAATGTTCAGTGTAATGTCCGGTCGTGCTGCATGCACGGTCGGCCAGGACGATTCAAGAAACCATTGCAGGCCATCCTGATTGGGCGGATGCCTGAAATTGCCCACGAACAAAATTCCTTTGCGATCGCCGAATGCCGGTATCCCATGACGAAGCGGGTGGATATTGGAAATGCGGCGGATGTTTTTTCCAGGGAAAGTTGAAGACAATGAGTGACGTTCGGATTCACTAACTACCCAGGTCTCGTCGCATTTTTCTATCAATGCGAACTCTCGCGTACGGGTCGCCATCGCATTTTTTCGCAGAGTGTCGGATTGGACGATCTCCGCTTCCTGCATTTCCCGCACATGATGCAAGTCCACCGTATCAAAAATCAGCTTTGCTCCCGGAAAATGCTTCCGCAGTGCATTGTAAATGCCATGTAAAAGATCTACGCGGCTCGCAATAACAACATCGAAGCGACCCGCATTTTCTTTCAGCCAGTCAAGCATGTTTTTTGTCCATGGCCGGTAAGAGCAGGCAATGGCATGTTGCTGAAGACGCGGGGTATCAACAGGGTCATATGCTAAATCCGCAGGCAGAAAATGGATGTCGCAGTCTTGCCGTTGCAGGACTCGCATCAATTGAAAAAGACGCAGCGAGCCGGAATCCTGCTCGGGTTTTGGCGTGTGTTCGTCGAGGATCAGGACTTTTTTTCGGGAAGACGTGAACACCAGCGCCTTGCTTTCCGATTCGTTGTCGGGTCGTGCAGGGTAGTTGGCAAGTACTGAACGCCAGCGCTCGGCAAATTTGAGTTGGTGCGGGATCTGGAATGCCTTCATCCCGCTGTCGAGTCTTGTACCCGAAGTTGCCCCCTCGATATGCACCACACGGGAAAAAGGCTGGTAGCGAATTTTCAGACCTCGGGCATGCACGCGCATTGCCAGATCGGTATCTTCGAAATAGCCCGGCGCAAAATGCGAATCGAATCCGGCCAGATCGTCGAAGACAGTCTTGCGAATGGCCAGTACCGCACCTGAAACATAGTCGACTTCGCGAACATGGTTGAAACGCGGGTTGTCAGCCTGTTCAAAACGCCCGTGATTCCAGACGCTGCCATCCTTGAAAACCGCACCGCCGGCTTCCTGCAAAAGGCCGTTCGGATACAGCAGTTTTGCACCGGCAATGCCGGTGTCCGGGAACTGCTCGAATGTTTCGAGCAAGGCATCGAGCCATCCCGCTTGCACAACGGTGTCGTTATTCAGAAACACCAGCATCTCGCCACGGGCCTGTTCCGCGCCCTTGTTGCTGGCAAAAACATAGCCGCTTTGTTCGGGCATTTGCACCAGCCGCAAGCCCTGGATTCCCGATAAAAAATCAAAACTCGCATCGGTCGAGGCATCGTCGACGATGATGACTTCAAAGCTCGCGTGATTCGGATGAAGCCGCAGACTGGCGAGGCATTGCAGGGTCAAGTCGAGCTTGTCGTGTATCGGAATGATCAAGCTGGCGCAGGGCCTTGCGCAGCCGAAATCTGCCTTGTTCAGGCTCTCAATGTCGGCCGGGCCTGGAAAGCGCAGTTCCGGTTCCGCGCGATCTTGCTTCAAAGGCTTCTTCAGGCGTGGCGAAAGCATGGCCAGGCTTGCTTTCAGGCCCCGCACGCGCAGGCTGCGCAAACCCCGTTGCAGCAGGCTTCGGCTTCGTCGGTAGTGGTATATAAATCGGTCTCTCATCAAATCTGAATTAGTTCGGTAATTTATTGTCCAAACACACCATGAAAAATCCAGACTCGCGACAGAGCCTGATAAACTTCCGGAAACCAACATTATCCATGTCCGTGACCCTAAACGCTCCTTCCGAAGAAATCCCAAGCCTCCGTTCCCGATTCTGGACCTGGTCCTGGCGTATTGGCCTGCTCGTTCTTGGCCTGATGATTGGTATTGGCGGCCCTTACATCTGGCAGCTGGACAAGCAGGTGCGAGAACAGTTCGCGCAATTGCAATGGCAAGTGCCTACCCGGATTTTCGCCCGGCCCTTATTGCTCGCTGAAGGTGTTCGCCTGAATCCCGAAGCAATGGAACTCGAGCTGACTGCGGCTTCGTATCGCAATGATGGCGTCGGTCAATTGCCGGGCACTTTCAAGCGCGATGGCGGAAAATTTACCCTGGCCACACGCTCATTCGTCGATATGGATGGCCCGGTACGCGAGCGCCAATTGCAAGTGGTGATCAGTGCAGGGCGAGTGGTATCGGTGGTCGATGCCGCGAAAAAAAGACGGCTGGATAGTGCCCGTCTGGATCCCGCGCGCATCGCTACCTTGTATGGCAATACCGAGGAAGAACGTCGTTTGGTGCGGCTGGAAGAAGTGCCGCCCTTGATCGTTTCCGGTCTGCAGGCCGTCGAGGATCGCAATTTCAAAAATCATCACGGCATCGACCCCAAGGGCCTGATGCGTGCGATCTGGGTGAATCTTCGCGAAGGCGAATTCGAACAGGGCGCCAGTACGCTGACACAGCAGATGGTTCGCAGCCTGTTTTTGAGCAATACCAAAACGATATCCCGCAAGGTAAAAGAAGCTTCGTATGCATTGATCATCGAAGCGCGTTTTGACAAGAAGCGAATTCTCGAAGCCTATTTGAACCAGGTTTATCTTGGACAGCAGGGTGAACAATCGGTGCATGGCGTCGCTGCCGGAGCCGAGTTCTGGTTTGGCCGGGATCTGAATTCACTTCGTACCGAAGACATGGCCTTGCTGATCGGAATCATTCAGGGCCCGGCTTACTGGGATCCGCGCAAGCATCCCGAACGCGCGCTGGTTCGTCGTGCCACCGTTCTGGGTGTCTGGGAAGAATTGGGATTGATTACCAAGGCCGAAGCGGCACGTGCAAATGCCACCCCGCTGGGCGTAAGTGCCAAACCCGGCGTTGCAAAAAACCGGAATCCCGCTTTCATGGATCTGGTGCGCCGCCAACTGGCACGCGACTATCCCGCCGATGCGCTGAAAGGCGCCGGCATGACTGTGCATACGTCGCTCGCGCCTTCGGTGCAGATGCTGTCGGAAAAAGCGGTGATCGATACCCTCGGCAAGATCCAGCGCAAGCAGGGGCCGACACTGCAGGCCGGCATGGTGGTGACCGACAGCCAAAACGGTGAAGTGCTGGCCATGGTGGGCAACAAGAACGTCGATCAACCCGGCTTCAATCGTGCGCTGGAAGCGCAGCGTCCGGTCGGTTCCTTGCTGAAGCCTTTTGTTTACCTGCTGGCATTTGCCCAGCCGGATCAATATTCGCTTGCCAGCTGGGTGGACGATAGCCCGGTTGAAATTACCCAGCCGAATGGCAAAACCTGGCGCCCGGGCAATTCCGATGGCAAAAGCCATGGCACCGTAACGATGTCGTCTGCGCTCGCCCATTCCTACAATCAGGCGACGGTACGCGTCGGCATGGAAGTAGGGCCAGACCGTTTAAGCGAGTTGCTGAAAGTACTCGGCGGCTTGCAGTCAGAACCACGCCCCTCGCTGATTCTCGGCTCGGTCGATTTGAGCGTTTTCTCGATGGCGCAGATGTATCAATTCCTCGCATCCGGCGGTCGCATACAGCCCCTGCGTGCCGTGCGTGGCGTGCTGGATCCGAAAGGCAAAGCGGTGAATCGTTACGATTTCAATTCCAATGCCGCACAGGAAGGCGATGCAATCGCATCACGTCTGGTCACACTGGGTCTGCAACAAGTGGTCACCAATGGTACCGGCAGTGCCTTGCTTGCCGATGGCCTGGGCCCTTTGCAGGCAGCCGGAAAAACCGGTACCAGCAACGATGGCCGTGACAGCTGGTTTGCCGGTTACACCGGCGACCATCTTGCCGTTGTCTGGGTGGGTAATGATGAAAATAAAACGACCGGTTTGTATGGTGCTACCGGCGCGATGAAAATCTGGTCGTCGCTGTTTTCAAAATTGCCCACACAACCCTTGACCGTGAGTGGCGAAGGCATTGAATGGGCGTGGCTGGACGCTACCGATTACGCGACGACGGAAGAGAATTGTCCGAATGCGCGACGTGCGGCATTTGTATCCGGCTATCTGCCGAAAGAACATAAAACCTGTGTTGAAAGTTCCTGGCTTGACTGGTTCAAGCTCGGCGAGGATGCGCCGGAGGCGCAGCCGGCAACACCGGAAAAACAGGAGCAGTAATCCATGCGTTTTGTAATCGTGACTTTATTATTCCTGTCGATGACGGCATGCGGCCCGACAACGCCGAAAAAAACCGGCGCCGCGACGTCATTGACGCCCGAGTCGATGGTGGCGCAAATTCGTTCGGCCGGCTTGCTGGGCAACGATTTGACCGTTGCCCCTTTGCGGGACCCGCAAGTGGAAGATTTACGCAATGCCGCCACGCAGGCGGAAGCAAGGAAAGATCTTGTTGCCGCACAGGCGGCGATCGATCTGGCATTGAAAATTTCAACGATGGATCCGGATTTATTGCAGTGGCAGGCAGAGTTGTTCCTGCTGAAGAAGAACTGGGCCCAGGCGGAAACTTCCGCCATGCTGTCCTATGAAAAAGGCCCCAAGCTGGGCGCCTTGTGTCGCCGCAACTGGAAAACACTTTCGTTTGCACGCACTGCCAAGCGCGATATTGCCGGTGCACAGCATGCCGATCAGCAAATTACCAAATGTACCGTCACGCCACCGCCGCGTTACTAAACTTATTCCGGGATTGAAGTGTCAGATTTAGCAAAACGTACCAGGCTGGCTTTGTCTGATGATGGTCCGCTGGCAAAAAAATTGACGTCCTACGTCGCGCGTCCTGCGCAACAGCGTTATGCACAGGCGATTGCAGATGTTATCGACGACAAGGAAACACTGATTGCCGAAGCCGGTACCGGTACCGGCAAGACCTATGGTTATCTGGTGCCTGCATTATTGTCCGGCGAACGCGTGATTATTTCGACCGGCACCAAGGCATTGCAGGATCAGTTGTATCACCGCGATTTACCGCGTGTGCGCGAAGCGCTCGGTGCGAATCTGAAAACGGCATTGCTTAAAGGCCGTGCCAATTATGTGTGTCGTTACCGCATGGAGCAGGCAAGGGGTGAATCGAAATTTGCCAGCCGCGACGTGGTCGCGCAATTCCAGCGCGTCACGGCGTGGAGCGGCAAGACCAAACGCGGCGATCTGGCGGAGTTGTCGGATTTGCCGGAAGACTCGCCGCTATGGCCGCAAATAACGTCGAATGCGGAGAATTGTCTGGGCAGCGAATGCCCTTTCTGGTCGGAATGTTTTGTCGTCAAGGCGAGGCAGGAAGCACAGGCGGCCGATGTTGTCGTCGTCAATCATCATTTGTTGCTCGCCGATCTTGCGATCAAGCAGGAAGGTTTCGGCGAAATCCTGCCCGGTGCCTCCACTTTCATTCTTGACGAAGCACATCAGCTTCCCGAATTGGCGGCGCAGTTTTTTGGCGAGAATATCAGCGCGCGACAACTGGTCGATTTGGCGCGCGACACGCTGGCGGAATGCAAGGAAGTACCTTCGGCATTGGCGACGATCCAGCAGCCGGTACGTACTATCGAGCATCAGGTTCGAGAATTGCGGCTGGCTCTGAATAATTTTGCACAGCGCGGCAATCAGTCGCGCGTCCTGCACGATGAACCGGCAAGCCTTGCGCTTGAACAATTACGTGCAAGTCTGCAGAGTCTTTGTGAAGCACTGCAGCCTCTCGTTGAAGCGAGCCCGGGTTTCGCCGCCTGCAGCGCGCGTGCCGACAATGCCTATGTGCGTATCGAACGCTGGATGAATGTCGGCGATGATGACGATGTCCGCTGGTATGAACTTACCCAGCGCGGTTTCAGTTTGCAGCGTACGCCGCTCGATGTTTCAGCGCCTTTGCGCCAGTATCGCGAACAGAGTCGAGCGGCATGGATTTTTACCTCTGCCACGCTGGCTGTCGAAGGCGATTTCGAACATCTCGCACATCGCCTGGGCTTGCTGGAACCTCGCACGATACTGGAGCAAAGTCCGTTCGAATGGGCAGAGCAGGCATTGTGCTACTTGCCGAAAAATCTGCCGGAACCCAATACCCGCGATTACGGCAAGTCGGTGGTCGATGCCGTCTGGCCGGTATTGGAAGCATCACAAGGTCGTGCATTTTTATTGTTCACTTCGCACCGCGCCCTGCGCGAAGCCAGCGAGGCCCTGAAAAATTCGCCTTGGCCCTTGTTTGTGCAAGGCACGGCGCCGCGTACCGTATTGCTGGAACAGTTCCGCTCATCCGGCAACGGCGTTTTGCTCGGCGCAGCGAGTTTTTGGGAAGGGGTAGATGTGATCGGCGAAGCACTCAGTGTGGTCGTTATCGATCGTCTTCCGTTCGCTGCGCCCGATGATCCGGTACTCGAAGCACGGCTGGATGTCATTCGCCGCAACGGTGGCAATCCCTTTCGCGATGAACAGATCCCGCAGGCGGTTATCGCACTCAAGCAAGGTGCCGGCCGTCTGATTCGCAGTCATGAAGATCGCGGAGTGCTTGTTCTGTGCGATCAACGGCTGATCAGCAAATCCTATGGCCGGATTTTTCTCGATAGTTTGCCCCCGCTGCCGCGAACACGCGTGCTGGCCGACGTGCAGGCATTTTTCGCGAATCAGCATTTACCGATGGAACGGGAAGCGCTGGATACCCAGGAAATTTGGCCATGAAATTACTCGCATTCGAAACGGCTACCGAGGCATGTTCGGTTGCTTTGTATATTGACGGTGAAGTCAGCGAGCGTTTTGAAATTGCTCCCAAACAACACACGCAACTGGTATTGCCTTGGGCAGAGCAGTTGCTTGCGGAGGCTGGTATCGGGAAATCGCAACTCGATGCCATTGCGGTCGGTATCGGCCCCGGTGCCTTCACCGGCGTGCGACTTGCCGTTGCTTTGGTGCAGGGCATCGCGCTGGCACTCGATAAGCCGGTACTGCCGATATCCACCCTGGCCGCGCTGGCGATGCAGGGTGCAGACCAAAAGACCGGGCGAATACTCGCCGCGATCGATGCCCGAATGGGTGAAATTTACTGTGCCGAATTCCGGTTGGAAGAAGACGGGTTGGTGGTTGCTGCAGGAGAGGAAACCCTGATCGCTCCCGAAGCTTTCAGTTCTGAATTTTCCGGCTCGATCATCGGTGTCGGAACCGGCTTTTCGGCAAGCAATGCCGTGCTTGAAACGAACCTGAAATCACGATTGATTGTTTGTCGTGCCGACGCGTTGCCACATGCTGCCGATGTGGCGCGATTGGCAACGCGAGATTATCTCTCTGACAACATGATGGCGGCAGACGTTCTGGAGCCCGCCTATCTGCGCAACAAAGTGGCGCTTACCCTGAAAGAGCAGGGAAAATCGTAGGGGCGCTATTCGTGCGCCCTGTTTACGACAACTCTTTTCGCCCCAGCGTATTTGTTATCCCTTCTTTCCCCATACCTCTTTCAAGCGTGCATCGCGGCCACAGGAATTCCGGTAATAGTTATAACGAATCGGATTCTTGTTGTGGTAATCCTGATGATAGTCTTCCGCCGGATAGAATTCGGAGGCTGCCGTAATCTCGGTAACAATCGGTTGCTTGAAAAAATGGCTGTCTTCCAGTGATTTCTTGTAGGCCAATGCCTGTTTTTTCTGATTTTCATTCAGGTAGAAAATGGCACTGCGATACTGATGGCCGCCATCGCAGAATTGCCGGTTCGCGGTCAACGGATCTATGCTGAGCCAATAGGCTTTCAGTAACTTTGCGTAGCTGATTTTTTTCGGATCGAATGTCACCAATACCGATTCCGCATGGCCGGTGCCGCCAGCGGATACCTGTTCGTATGTAGGATTTTTGACCGTTCCGCCGGTGTAGCCGGAGGTCGTCGAAACCACGCCGGGCACTTTGTCGAAATCCGATTCGGTACACCAGAAGCAACCACCGGCAAAGATGGCGGTTTCAAGTCCGGCTGCCGGTTTTGCCGGTCCGTCATCAAGCGTCACGATCACGGTCGAAAAAGCGAAGCCGGAAAAGCCCGTTACTGCCAGTGCAAGCAGCATTTTTGAAAAAAATTTGTTCATGTCAAACCCTCAGCGCAGGCAGCGGGCTGCCTTTCAGAATGAATTTCAATGCAACGCCGTTATTACACCAACGCTGACCAGTGGGTTTCGGGCCGTCATCGAACACATGGCCTTGATGACCGCTGCAGCGAGCGCAATGGTATTCAGTACGCGGCCAAATCAGGCTGTAATCATTTTTCGTCGCGACATGGCCTTCTATCGGATAGGTAAAACTTGGCCAGCCGGTACCGCTGTCGAATTTGGCGTTGCTGCTGAACAGGGGAAGGTAACAGGCTGCGCAGACAAACGTGCCGGCCCGATGCTCCTTGTTCAATTCGCTGGAATTGGTTCGTTCGGTATTTTCTTCAAACAACACGTCATACGATGCAGCAGGCAACAGTTTTTTCCATTCGGCTTTGGATTTTTTCAAAGGTCTGATAATTGTCTGGACCGGTGTGGTCGCGGCGTTCGAATTGCCCAGCCAGGATAATGCCGTGATGGCAGCGAGGCTTTTGAGGATGTTTCGACGATTCATGCGTATCTCCTGTGTGTTGCCTGTTAGAGGCAACCGGATAGGCAAAAGGTTCGCAGATTCAGGGTGAAGATTGCGTAGCTTCGAATTTTCCGTTCAGCAAAAACGCTTACTTCAACAAAATCAGTGTGCCGAGGCTGAGGAAAGACAGGAAGCCGATCACGTCGGTAAAGGTGGTCAGCACGACGCCGCCAGCGAGGGCGGGGTCGATATTCATGCGTTTCAAGGTGATGGGTACCAAAACGCCCGCAAGCGCTGCAGCGACCAGATTGATGGTCATCGCACCGGCAATGACGAGGCCCAGTTTGGCATCCTGGAACCACAGTGCGCAGACGACCCCGACTACCAAGGCCCAGACAAGACCATTGAGCACACCGACAAGAACTTCCTTCGCGATCAAGGCTCGCAAGTTGCCGACACCGACTTGACCGAGTGCAATACCGCGCACCATCAGGGTCAATACTTGCGTACCCGCCACACCGCCCATGCTGGCGACAATCGGCATCAATACCGCAAGTGCGACGACTTGTTGCAGTGTTGCTTCGAAACGCCCGATTACCCACGAAGCCAAAAAAGCGGTCAACAAATTAATACCTAGCCACAAGGCGCGACGTTTTGCCGCGCGTGGAACCGGCGAGAACAGATCTTCGTCTTCGTCGAGACCGGCTGCACCCATGGCCTGGTGTTCGGCTTGTTCGCGAATGATGTCCACCACGTCATCGATGGTGATGCGACCAAGCAAAATATTGTTTTCATCCACAACCGGTGCAGTAATCCAGTCGTAATCCGAGAATTGCGTTGCCACCTGATTGGCATCGGTATTTACCGGAATTGCGGGTTGCTCGTCGTCGATCAGTTCATTGATCGGCGTGAGCGGATCGCAAATCAACAGGGACGAAACGGCAACGCGGCCCAGATATTGATGACGGCGTGACACCACGAAAAGATAATCGGTGTGTTCTGGTATTTCGCCACGCAGTCGCAGATAACGCAGCACCACATCCACCGTGACGTCGGTACGCACGGTGATCACATCCGGGTTCATCAAACGGCCGGCACTGTCGTACGGATAGGACAAAGCCTGTTCGAGACGTTCGCGATTTTCGCGATCCATCGACTTCAGTACTTCTTCGATAACCGTGTCGGGCAGGTCTTCGATCAGTTCTGCCAAGTCATCCAGATCCAGCGTCTCGGCAGCTGCCACGATTTCATCGGGGTCCATGTCGGCGAGCAGCGACTCGCGGACATCTTCACCCACATGCACCAGCACTTCGCCATCATCTTCAGGATCGACCAGGCCCCACACCACGCCGCGTTTGGTGGCAGGCAGGGATTCAAGCAGATTGCCGATTTCGGCCGGCGACAGCGAATTCACCAAACGACGCACGGGGCCCAGGCGACCGGTATCGAGTGCGTCTGACAACAGACGCAGCTGGCGCGCGGTTTTATCGTGGCGAATGGCTTCGGCCATGGGTGGCTCCCTGGTTGGCCCGCGTATTATCGGCTGATACGGCGCAGATGCCCAGCCTTTTGTTTTTGGTTTTGTAGGAGCGTCCTTTAGGCGCGAATGAATTGCAGGGAAGGCTCAATCAGTGATTGGATTTATCCTCTGCGATTTTTAATTACATCGGTTGTGCAATTCCCTGTCGCGCCTGAAGGACGCTCCTAGAACGCAAAATCGAAAATCACATCTCGGCAAAAAATTGTTGCACGACTCGCAGTGCTTCGACTTCGTCATCGCCATTTACTTTGACTTTCAGCACGGTACCCGGGCCCGCAGCCAGCAGCATGACGCCCATGATGCTTTTGGCATTGACCTCGCGACCTTTGCCGCTCAGCGTTACCTGGCTCTTGAACGGGGCGAGAATCTGCACCAGTTTGGCGGAGGCATGAGCGTGCAGCCCGGTGGGATTCGTGATTGTTACTTCGTGTTCAAGCATGATCGATCACCACTCCGTTACGTCCACCAGCAGCGGCTGTGCGGGCAAGTTCATCCAGGTCCTGTTCTGCATAATGCATTACACGGAGCAACATTGGCAAAGACAAACCGCTGACCCGCTTTACCGGTGTGCCGAATTGCGCCAGCCGGGCCGCGGTTTTATCGGCGACTCCGCCCGGACAATCAACCAGAATCAATACGCCATCGCTGCTTTCGACTTTGCGAAAGGCCGCACTGGCGGCAATCAATTGTGCATTGTCATCCAGGTCGGTCTGTATTTCATGAGCGATGATCGTGATCGAATTGACGCCATTTATTTGTCGGGCAGCTTGCAGAACTGATTGGCCATAACCGGGATACGCCATTAGCAAAACCCCGACCGCCATTATTCAAGCTCTCGATGGAAGGTGAGTACATTTTCACGACCGCCTTGCCGGAAGTGTTGAGTCAGTTTCTCCGCCAGATAGACCGAACGGTGCTTGCCGCCGGTGCAGCCAAAGGCAACGGTAACGTAGCTGCGGGTTTCGGATTCAAAGCGCGGCAACCAGGTATCGAGAAACACCGAAATCTGGTCAACGAACTCGATTACGCTGGGTTGTTCTTCAAGAAAATCGCGGACCGCCGAATCACGGCCGGACAGGGGGCGTAGCGCGGCATCCCAGTGCGGGTTTGGTAAACAACGGGCATCAAAAACGAAATCGGCATCGCCTGGAATGCCGCGTTTGTAGGCGAAGGATTCGAACAACAGGGAAACTTGTCGCTTGGTACCCGCTTCCAGCTCGCCAAGGACGGCTTTCCGCAACTGGTGAACATTCATGTCGCTGGTATCGATCACGATATCCGCCAGCGCTCTCAAGGGGCGTAGTAATTCGCGTTCCCGTGCAATCGCATCGGACAAGGCGAGACCATCGTGCGACAAGGGGTGTCGTCTGCGGGTATCGGAATAACGCTTGATCAATGCCGCATCGGCGGTATCGAAATACACCAGACGATAATCGAACCCGAGCGCACCGACTGCCGAAAGCCATTCGCCCACGCGGCTCAAATCCGAGCTGTGATTGCGGACATCGATGCTCACGGCAAGTCGCGAGCGTTGCTTGTCGTCGCGGGTCAGGTTTTTTACGAAATCGGGCAGCAGTTCGGCCGGCAAATTATCAACGCAGTAATAGTCAAGATCTTCGAGTGTGCGCAGTGCGATACTTTTGCCGGAGCCCGACAAGCCGCTGACGACGGTAAGAACTGGCTTGATCGTATTCATTCGTGACTACCGGCTTCCAGGAAGGCTGTGTGACGTGCAAGAAAGGCTGCGGCAGGGTCTTCTCCCTTACTGCGCAGCAAGTGTAAACGAACCGCCGCTTCGGTGAGTACGGCCAGATTGCGGCCCGGTGCGACCGGTAGATTGAATACCGGAACCCTTAGATCCAGCACGGGGCGGGCATCGGTCTCGCCCGTGAGTCGTGCCATGTGATCGGAGTCGTGATCGCTGAGTTTCAGCAGATGCACGATCAGGCGAAGGTATTTATTGCGCTTCACGGCGGTATCGCCAAACATTTGCCGGATATTCATCAGGCCCAGGCCGCGAACTTCCAGCATGTCCTGCAACATTTCGGGACAGGTACCGTCGAGCACATCGGGTGCAATCAGTGTGAATTCTGGAGCATCATCGGCCACCAAACGATGTCCACGCGAAATCAATTCGAGTGCCAACTCGCTTTTGCCGGCACCTGCTTCGCCGGTAATGAGTACGCCGATCGAATAAATTTCGATGAAGACGCCATGCAGGCTGACGCGGGGTGCCAAAGAACGTGCAAGATGATATTGCAGATGATTGTGCAGTTCATGCCCGCGTTTGGCGGAGACCCATAATGGTGTTCCGGATTCTTCGCAGGCAGTCCGCAAATCGGTCGGGCAGCTCTGGTTCTGGGTGATGACCAGGGCCATTGGATTGAAGCCGGTAATTTTCTCGAGTGTCTCCCAGCGTTGGCGTGCATCAAGGCTGTCGAGCCACTGTAATTCCGAAGCCCCGATAATCTGGATCTTGTTGGGATGAATTACATTCAGATAACCGGCTAACGAGGGCCGCCGCGATAGTGTTTCATTACGTTCCAGCACACGCTCACCACCGGCTGGCGAGGCGATCCAGCGAAGGCTGAGCCGTTCCTGCAATTGTTCGAATACTTCGCGGGTGGTGATGCGGTTTAGCATGATGCGCACGCTTGTGTGATTTCCCCTTAGCTTGGCATTGCAGCCGAAGACTGGCAATGCTTTCCCATTCGCCTGCCGGGGCTGGCCGGAGAGAGGGTACGAACACGCCGGATTTTTCAATGCAATGCAGCGACTTTCAAGCCCATAAAAAAACAAACCCCGAATAATCGGGGTTTGTGTCGGGGTTGAGTGGGGTTTAGCCGAAAGTCTCGGCTCTTGCCTGTGAATCACCTCGATGATGGTCGGTCATCTTTTCTTTTTGTTTCAGGACAATGCGATCAAGTTTGTCGGCCAGCAAATCGATTGCTGCGTACATGTCGGGTGCAATGGCATCGGCAAAAAGGGTTTTTCCGGTAGTGTGAAGAGTGGCTTCGGCTTTATGGTCCAGTTTGGAAACCGAAAGAATCATGCGTGCATCGAGGTGGTGATCAAAGTGTTTCGACAGGCGCCCTATTTTCTCTTGTGCGTAATCGCGTAGGGCGGTGGTGACTTCAACCTGGTGACCATTGATATCTAATTTCATTCCTTCCTCCTGTCGAGTGACAAGCAACTTCGCCTGCAATGGTTACACTACGCCACAATTCGTGTTTTGTGGAGAAGAATTTGTGAGAACTTGTAAACTTTTTTTACATTCTCTTTTAATTCACGAATGTAATTCACGAAGTTTTAACTGACAGCATCAACCCAGGCGTTGGCGCTCGCTGGAAGAGCCTATATGAATGGCTTCACGGTACTTCGCAACCGTGCGGCGGGCCACGGGAATACCCTCCGCCTTGAGTAATTCTGCCAGCCGCGCATCGCTGAGTGGAGTGCGCGGATTTTCCGCTTCAATCAGCTTGCGAATCATGGACTGTATTGCAGTGGCGGAAGTTCCGCCGCCATCACTATTGCTTATTCCGGAGCTGAAAAAATAGCGGAACTCGAAAGTGCCGCGCGGTGTGCGGAGGTATTTACGGGTCGTCGCGCGTGAAATCGTGGATTCATGCAGGCCCAGTTCTTCGGCGACCTCGCGCAACGTGAGAGGCCGCATTGCCTGTGCGCCATGTTCGAGAAATCCACTCTGTTGCCGCACGATGGATCTTGCTACCCGCAGAAGAGTGTCTGCACGCGAATCGAGACTTTTTATCAGCCAGCGTGCTTCCTGCAATTGCCCGCGCAGATAGGAATCATCTTCGCGGCTGGCCTTTCCAATCAGGTTTTCGTAATGGCGATTGATACCGATTCTTGGCTGGCTGCCTTTTGCATGACTGACCTGCCAGACACCTTTTTGTTTGCTGGCAATGCAATCTGGGGCAACGTAATCGGGTACGTCGGAACTGATCTGGAGGCCCGGTTTGGGATCCAGGCTTTTCAGCAATGCGACTGCTTCCTGCATGTCCGCCTGCGACACTTTCAATTGCGAGGCCAGTTTTTCCGAGCCGATTCTGGCGAGGGCTTCAAGATGGTCCGACGCGATTTTTTTCGCGAGATTCAAACCTGGAGTGTCTGGTGTCAAAACCTGCAACTGGATAGACAGGCATTGCGAAAGATTCTTTGCACCCACGCCGACCGGATCGAAGTGGTGAATCAGCTGTAAAACGGTATTGATTTCCTGCAGGTCGGCCTGGACTTCCGGCAGCAGTGCCTGCTGGATCGCTTCCGGAGTTTCAAGCAGGTAGCCATCACCATTGATGGCTTCGATGATGACTTCGCCGATGGCGATATCGCGTTTCGACAAATGGCTTAAACGTAGCTGCCATAGCAGATGCTGGCATAAATCCATGGGTGCGGCAGTGCCCAGTTCACCTTCGAAATCATCGCTTTTCGTTCCCGAACTACGTGGCTCGTCGTCGGACCAGTCGAATTCCTCGCTGCTTTCGATCACATCGATTTCGTTATCGCCTTGTTCCTTGTCGCTGTTTTCGACCGGTGCTTCGATGATGTTTTCCGTCGGCATTTCATCGCCGTCGCCGGTGTTGTCATCAAGCACTTCAAGCAATGGATTGCTTTCAAGCGCTTCGGAAATTTCGGTTTCGAGTTCGACGCTTGATAACTGCAACAGGCGTATCGCCTGGCGCAATTGCGGCGTCAGGGTAAGCGATTGCGTTTGTCGAATTTGCAGGCTCGGTTTCATCATGCACAGTAAAACATAAGCGGTGCGTACACGGGAAGCGGCGATAAAATAATTTACAGGCGGAACTTGTCGCCCAAATAAACACGGCGTACATCCGGATTTTCCAGGATGGCTTCGGGAGTGCCTTGAGTGAGTACGGTGCCGGCATTCAGAATATAGGCGCGATCGCAGATGCCGAGGGTTTCACGCACATTGTGGTCGGTGATCAGTACGCCAATGCCGCGGTGTTTCAAATGCATGACGATTTTCTGGATTTCCGCCACGGAAATCGGATCAACGCCGGCGAAGGGTTCGTCGAGCAGGATCATGCGGGGATTTGCCGCCAAGGAACGGGCAATTTCGACACGACGGCGTTCGCCGCCAGAGAGACTGGCGCCCATCTGTTTCGCGACATGCGTGACATGCAATTCTTCGAGCAGGCTTTCCTGTTCTTTTTTGCGTTCGGCGCCGCTGAGTTCCTTGCGAAGCTCAAGTACCGCCATGATGTTTTCGGCCACGGTGAGTTTGCGAAAAACAGAAGCTTCCTGCGGCAGATAACCGATGCCCAGTTGTGCGCGCTCATGCATCGGCATTCCGGTGATCAGCCGGTCGTTGAAATAGATTTCACCGGCATCTGCCGGCACCAGGCCCACGATCATGTAAAAGCAGGTGGTCTTGCCCGCACCATTGGGGCCGAGTAAACCGACGACTTCTCCCGGGTTTAAATCCAGGCCGAAGTCGCGTACGACTTCGCGCGATTTGTAGCGCTTGCGCAGACCACGTGCATGTAACATCAGGGTTTGGCTTCTGCTGGTGCTTTGGTCTTGGGCATGATGCGCATGGAAACGCGATTGCCGTCACCGCCGCCATCGAGGCGACCGGTTTTCAGGTCATATTTGACGTTTTCGCCGCGCATCGAACCGCGCGGTTGTTCGATGCTGACATTGCCGCTGAGAAGAATCAGGTCGGAACTCAGTGTGTACACTATGGTTGCGGCCTGGGCATTCATCGGTTCGCCGGAATCGTTGACCTGTTTCATTACCACCGGACTGCCAGTCAGCGTGACTTTATCGATATCGCCATTACGGCGATGAATGATGGCGCGGTCGGACCTGATTTCCAGCGTTCCCTGCGTAATGACAACATTGCCATTCAAAGTGGAATCGCTATTGTCTTCCATCACGGCATTGGTGCTGTCGGCCTGCACGTCCATCGGCTGGTTGCGGTCGGAGGACTTGCCCAGTGCCATTGGCGAAAGGGCAAGCGAGGCGGCGAAAAGAGTGAGACTAACGGCGAGCAGGCGCATATCGTCCTTTGACATCGGCTAAAAGTTGAAAACGTTTGGCTTGCATATCCACCTGCAGGCCACGGCCTTGAAGTATAGAGTCGGCACGCGTAATGGTCACGACATCCTTGCTTTCAGCGGTATTTTTCTTTGGGAAAATGGTCAATTGAGGAGCGCTGAAGCGGGTTTGCTGGCCACTGGCGGTCTTGGGGCCGAACATCTCGACCTTGTCCTGCAGGCGTACCTCTTCGGCTTTCGGGCCGACCCAGGCATTGCCCGATTCGGCATGCCACATGCCGCCGTTATTGTCCGGAAAGCTGAACTTCGGGGTCAGAATGCTCAGGCTTTTGCCATTCGGATCACGTTCGAGATATGGCGACTTCAGTGTGAAGGCTTCCTTGCCCTTGTCGTCCAGGGTGGTCATTTCGAAATTGTGAAGCACGTAGTCGGATCGGGCAGGGCCTTCGGCCTTGATCTCCGGTTTCCAGCGCAGATTCCATACCAGGATGCTGGTGAGAACGGCCAGAGCGAAAAACAGGATGGTCCAAACACTGCGACTCATGGGTTGACGCCCCATTTCTTGAGAATGGCCGGCATCAGGCCCTGTGATTCGAGAATGAAGTCACAAAGTTCGCGCGCCGCGCCTTCACCGGATTTTTTCGAACTGATCCAGTCCGCATGGTCAAACATCCAAGTATGGGCATTAGCGGGAACGCAGGCCATGGCACAAAGTTTCATGGCGGCAAGATCGGGAACATCGTCACCCATGAAGGCTGCTTGCTGTGTCGTTATGTTCAATCGCTCGCATAGCAACTTCAGGCAGGCGGCTTTATCTTTTACACCAATGAACACATGCGACAAACGTAAATCGCGTGCACGCGCGCTGGCGGATTCGCTGGCGCGTGCGGTGATGAAAGCTACCGCGATGCCATTGTCTTCCAACAGACGCAAACCCTGGCCATCATGGACATTGAAGGCTTTGCTTTCGCGACCTTCGCTGTCGAAATACAGCCGGCCATCGGTCAGGGTGCCATCGACATCAAAGCAGACCAAGCGGATGTTCCTGGCGCGTTCAAGCAGTTCGGATGTATGCAGTGCCATCTTTACACCACGCGGGCACGAAGCAAATCGTGAATGTTCAGAGCGCCGACCACATGTTTTTCATCATCGACCACGACAAGCGCGTTGATTTTGTATTGCTCCATCAAATGCGCCGCTTCGACAGCCAAGGCATCGGCAGAAATGGTTTTGGGCGAATGTGCCATCAATTGCTTGACCGGCGTATTGCGCAGGTCGAGTTGCGCGTCATCAAGTGCCCTGCGCAAGTCGCCGTCGGTGAAAACACCGAGCAAACGATCTTCGGCATCGACAATCGCAGTCATGCCCAGACGCTTGCGACTCATTTCGACCAGGGCTTCGCTGGCGGTGGCGTTGATGCCGACACGCGGCACTTCACTACCGGCATGCATGATGTCGCTGATATGCAGCAATAGACGCCGGCCTAGCGCACCGGCCGGATGCGACCGGGCGAAATCGTCGGCGGTAAAGCCGCGGGCTTCGAGCAGACTGACAGCAAGCGCATCGCCCATCACCAGAGCGGCAGTCGTACTCGAAGTTGGGGCCAGACCCAGAGGGCAGGCTTCCTCGGGCACGCTGACATCCAGATGTACATCGGCGGCATTCGCAAGACTCGAACCAGGCTTGCCGGTGAGACTGATTAGCACATTACCCTGACGCTTCAGTACCGGCAGGATCATCAGCAATTCTTCGGTTTCGCCAGAATTGGACAAGGCCAACACCACATCGGCATCGGTAATCATGCCCAGATCGCCATGGCTGGCTTCGCCGGGATGCACGAAAAAGGCGGGGGTGCCGGTTGAAGCCAAGGTCGCGGCAATCTTGGTAGCGATATGGCCGGACTTGCCCATGCCGGTGCAAATAACCCGGCCCTGGCATTGCAGCAACAGCCGGCAAGCCTGGGCAAACTCCGCGCCGATCCGGCTCTGAACCGCGTGCAGCGCCTGAATTTCAACCGCAAGTACGCGCTGGCCACATTGGATCAGCGAGGCATCGGTCAGGGCGTCGTTCTTCAGATTAGCGTTCATCAATACGGGGTTGGCGGTATCATGTGCGTCTATTGTAATCCAATGCATTGTTTTTAACCCCCACAATCATAAGCCGCCCATGAACGCCCAACAGATCCAAGACCTAATCCATGCCGGCATGCCCGGCGCCGAAGCCCGGGTAATGGGCGAAGACGGCGTGCACTTCGAAGCCGTCGTCATCTCCGAGGCATTCCAGGGCAAATTGCCTCTGGCCAGACATCGCATGGTCTATGCGACGCTGGGCACCTTGATGGGCGGTGAAATCCACGCCCTGGCATTACGCACGCTGACTCCGCAAGAAGCACAGGCTTCTCACTAAAACTTTCAACCAGAAGAAAAGTACATGGCAAAAATTATTGTTACCGGCGGCGAAGTATTGAATGGCGAAGTGCAGATTTCCGGCGCGAAGAATGCGGTGCTGCCGATCTTGTGCGCGACCTTGCTCGCGGACAGCCCGATCTCTATCGGCAATGTGCCGCATCTGCATGATGTGACCACGACTGTCGGTTTGCTCGGCGCACTTGGCGCACAACTGAGCATCGATGAGAAATTGACGATCACGGTGGATCCTACCCATCCGATCAATACCGTCGCGCCCTACGAATTGGTGAAAACCATGCGTGCATCGATTCTGGTGCTCGGACCTTTGTTGGCGAAATACGGCCATGCCGAAGTGTCTTTGCCGGGTGGTTGCGCGATTGGTTCGCGTCCGGTCGAACAACATATTCGCGGCTTGATTGCCCTGGGTGCCGACGTCGTCGTTGAAAACGGTTTCGTGAAAGCAAAATGCGATCGTTTGAAAGGCGGCCGCTACGTATTCGACATGGTCACCGTAACGGGTACGGAAAATGTCTTGAGCGCCGCCGTGTTGGCGAAAGGAACCACGATTCTGGAAAACTGCGCCGAAGAACCCGAAGTCGTCGATTTGGCGCATTGCCTGATGGCGATGGGCGCGAAGATCGAAGGCGCCGGTACCAATAAGATGATTATCGAAGGTGTTGATAGCCTGCGTGGTTGCCATTACGACGTGATGCCGGATCGCATCGAAACCGGCACCTTCCTGATCGCCGGTGCAATGACTGGCGGTCGTGTTGTTTGCCGGAAAACCCGTGCCGGAATTCTTGATGTGGTATTGCAAAAACTCGAAGATGCCGGCGCCGAAATTACCACCGGTGCCGACTTCATCGAAATCAACATGCATGGCAGGCGTCCGAAAGCAGTCAGCTTGACCACGGCGCCATACCCGGCCTTCCCGACCGACATGCAGGCGCAATTTGCTGCGATGAATTGCATGGCCGATGGTGTCGGCGTGATCAAGGAAACGATTTTCGAAAACCGTTTCATGCACATGAATGAATTAATGCGTCTGGGTGCCGATATCCAGATTGACGGACACACTGCAATTATCCGCGGCGTCGAAACACTGACCGGTGCGCCGATCATGGCGACCGATTTGCGTGCGTCGGCATCGCTCGTGTTGGCTGGCCTGGTCGCGAAGGGCGAAACCATCATCGACCGGATTTACCACATTGATCGCGGCTACGAAAACATCGAGGAAAAACTCGGCGGGCTCGGCGCGAAGATTCGCCGCGTGCCGGGTTGAATCTGGTACTGCAGACAGAACCCGCGGGTACGAAACGGATCAAGGAAAAGGCAGCGGAAGCTGCCTTTTCTTTTCAGTGCCGATTTCTCAGAACTCCATTCTTAATCCGAGCGACAGGTTTTCCTGATCCAGTCTATCGCGCCCCAGCATTTTTTCGTAATAGATAAACCCGGAGCGTCCACGCGACAGAATCATCGATAATCCCAGTCCGATTCTGAAGTAGCTCTTGTCCTCGGGATCACCTGTTACCGAAATCGGCGTACCGGTCGGATCATAAATAAACGATGCCTGGATCGATTGCGGATCGTCCTTGAATTCGCGTTCCCATTCCAGCTGCATATGCGGCATCAACACACCCCAGTCGGTGCTATGACTGTAGGCAAATTTGCTGCCGATGATGGTTGCCAGCGAGGTCAGGCTGCGGCTCTCGATATGCAGACCAAGGCCGGAACCATTTCCTCCGAGCAGTAATTCGTCGTAGGCATCGAAATCCAGTTTCGTGTACGTAATCCGGCTATACGGCCCGATCGCCCAGCCACCTTTCTGGAAATCGCGACCGAAGGTGAATGCCGCTGACAACATGCTGCCGTCCGTATCGGCGTTTGCAATCTGATCCACCGTGGTGAAGCCGCCTCCGAACAGGGGCAGGGTGTAACTGATATGCCTTTGCAAATCGAAGGTGTTTTTTCCGTAGGTCAGCACGCCGTCTGCGTACCAGTCATTCTGCTGGTAGAACGTGCTGTAGGCAGACATGCTCCAACCCCTGGTATCGACACTGCCGTCACTGCCCGGCAATGTGGTGCCTTGACGGGTAAAGCCGAGTGCTGCGCCGACAATCAGGCAGTCACTCATGCGGTAATCGACACCCGCACTCAGACCATTGATATCGTAATCAAACGCCGGATTGATCGAACCCGCCTCGGCCTCGCCGCGGCCGATCGAGCCGGTGGCAAAGAAACCCCAGCGTTCGAAGTCGGCGGAGTTGTTCGCTGTTCCCGCTGCATTGGATTCTCCGGTGAGCGCATTCAGCAAACCCGCAATCGGCACACTGCCGCCCGGGCTATTCAAGGCGAGACCGCCGAAGCTAGTACCACCGGTGCCACTGCGTAATGCCGCGATGCGCGATTTCAGATTCTGGAACTGCGATTGCGCTGCAAGCATGGAAGCACTGGCTTGCGCCAATGCAACATCGGAGAACAATTCGTCCAGCGCATTGATTGTGTCCTGCGGATCAATACCGGCCGAACCGAGAATACTCTGGCATTGCTGCAGCAAATCACTTTGCTGTGCATTGAGCGAGGTACTGCCGGCCAGTGCCGGGCAGAGCGTGTCGATGGCGTTGGCCACTTCGGTTTGCAATGGGTTAAGTCCGGTCAGATTCGAGATCGCGAGATTCAAATTGAATACCACCGGTGCACTGGCATAGGCCGGTGCGGTGGCACTGACTTGCACGGTGCCAAGACCGCCGAGTTGAATGGTGTTGCTCGCCTGGCCGGCAGCATTGGTGATACTGCTTGCACTCGCCAGGGTTCCGCCGGTGGTCGTCCAGTTGATCGTCGCACCGGCTATGACGGCACCGCCGCTATCTCGCAGCTCGACGGTCAATGGCGATGAGGTGACGGAGGGATCAAGTACCTGGTTGTTTCCGGAAACAATGGTCAGGCCACTGGCAACCGCAGCCGTCAAAGCGGTTGCTGTGAAGCTGGTGGTCGAGCCGCCGACCACTGTTGCACTCACGGTATTGATGCCGGCCGCCGGTCCCAGGGTTAGCACGGTTGATGCCTGGCCTGCACCGTTGGTAACGGCATTGATCACGGATATTGATCCGCCGCCGCCCGTCACCGCGAAAGTAATTGGAACGCCGCTCAGTGCCAGAGGTTTTCGCGTGCCGGAACCGGTTGCCGAGTACACGCCCGCTGGCGGCGAAATTTGTACGGTCAACGCGACGGGCAAGGCAGTCGATACCGGCCCTGCCTGACCATTGCCGCTGGCGGCGGCGAGGTTGACCATCACGGCATTTGCTGTGAAGTCGATAGTAAGTGTTCCGCCAAAGGCAGTGGCGCGAATCAATGCCGCACCCGTGCTGGCGCCGAAAGTGAAGGTATTGCTTGCTTGTCCGCCGGCATCGCTGTTGCTCGATGCGCTACCCAGAATGGCAGGACCGGAAATCACCGACCAGTTGACGGTTTGACCCGCGATGGCATTCCCGAAACCGTCGCGCAACACGACGACGAATGGCGAGTTTGCCGTCGAGCCGATCACGCCGGATTGGCCATCGCCTGACACTATTGTCAGCGTGCTGTTCGGCGTTGGACTTCCGGTCAGCGAGAATGTCACGGTGGCGGTGGGCTCGTCGGCACGGGTTGCCGTGATACTGATGGGGCCGACCGTCGCGCCAGCTGTCAGGGTGATGTTCGCGTCACCGGCGGCATCGGTGATGCTGGTGCCTGAAGACAGCACAGCACTACCGGAGGCGAGTACCCAATTAATCGTGATACCCGAATCTGCCACGCCGTTATTGGTGGCATTTACCAACAACGGCGATGCAAACGCGGTATTGATAAAGGCGGACTGGCCGTTTCCGGAAATGCGCGCGAGTGCGAGTGCCGGAGCGACCGTATTGATGTTCAGTGTGAAGCTGGCCGTAATGCTCGCATCATCGGCACGCGCTGCGGTTATCACGACAGGTCCGAGCGTGGTGCCGGCATTGACGTCGATAGTGGCGTTCCCGGCGCTATCGGTAACGCTGCTGGCTGCCGACAAGGTGGCATCGCCGCTGGTGACGGTCCAGTTGATGGTCAGGCCATTGGCTGGAATTCCGCTGTTCTGTGCAAGTACAACCAGCGGGTTCGTGAATGCGGTACTCGGTGCTGCGGTTTGATTATTTCCCGAAGCGATGTTCAATGTTGGCGTCGCGGCGACAATATTATGGTTGGTGATCACGGTCAGGCCGAATCCCGCTGCGCTGGCCTGGATTTGTATCGGACCCGGCGTGCTGCCGAAATCGAAATTGACCTGGCTGTAGCCGCTACCGTTGGTAATCGTGGTGGCGGCGGCAAGCACGGCATCACCACTCAACACAGTCCAGTCGATGTTCACGTCCGGCAAGCCAATGCCGCCACCGTTGGTGAGCTGTACTTCGATCGGTGCGCCAGCGGGAGTATTCGGCGGCCCGCTTTGATTGTCGCCGCCGGTAACCAGTAATTGCGGAGCGAATGTCGAATCCAGGTCGAATACCACGCTATTGCCGGTGTCGTTTCTCGTCGCGGTAATCTGGATGGGGCCAGCGTTGCCGGTCGCAGTCACCGTGATCTGTGCAAGACCGGAAAGATTGGTCAAATTACTCGTACTCGATAGTGAGGCATCGCCCGAAGTAATACTCCAGTCGATCGTCACATCGCTCGCCGGTACACTGCTGTCCTCAGCGAGTACTTCGAGAGGAAGAGCGAAGCTGGTGCCGAGCGGAGTGGTCTGGTTGTTACCGGAATTAATCGTGAGCGTCTGGGCGGCAGAAATCACGTGCATGATAAATGTCACCGGCGCAATCGGGCAGGCGGGATCCGGACTGGCCGGGCAGCTGCCATCCACCGTGACGGTGAAATCACCGGTGACAGCGCTGGTGAAGGTATTGCTGCTGTCACCGACACTATCCACCGGCGCATTGCTGCTGCCCAGTGTTCCGCCAGTCGTGCTCCACAGGGTCTCGAGTGAAGTATCGGCAACGCCGTTGACTACATAATTGACGTCAAGATTGGCGACATCGCCCACATTGATGGTGATCTCGTTTGGACTGACAGTCGTCAGTTCGTAAACATTGCCGGTGGCGGTCAAATTGAACGTGACGGGGGAATACACATCCTGGCGGTTGGCTTCGACGCTGATTGTCCCTGCGACGTTTCCTGCATCGAGGGTCATTGTCGCGATGCCGCTGGCATCGGTGATCGAAGGTGTTGTCGATGTGAGCGTGCCCGAACCGCCGGAAATGGTCCAGTCAATCGCAATGCCGGGCACCGGAACACCATCATTCAATGCTTGTACCGTGAGCGGACTCGAATACGGTGTTGCCAATGGTGTGCTTTGGCTGTCGCCAGTATCGATAACCAGTGTCTTGTCGATGACGGTGATCGTGAAAATTTCATCCGGTGGCGGACATGTCGTTCCAGTTCCCTTCGTATTCCCCTGCATGCCTGCAAGAGGCGCTGGTCCCGGCGGGCAATCCGCCGAAGCGGTGACGGTATAAACACCTGGAGCATTCGGCGGGAAATAAATGGTTTCGGCATTGCCTGAGGCATCAACCGGTACGCTGGTCGCGGTGAGGAAACCAGAAGCCGCAGACCACGCGATATTCAAGCCGACCGCCGGGCTGCCATTGATCGTGTAATTAGCCGACAGATAAAGGCCATAACCCACCGGCAGATCGTAATTATTCGAACCATTTGCCGCCAGTGTGTATGTCGTTGTGCCGACATTGAGATTGAAACTTACCGTAGCCGAGGGTTCGTCCTGGCGCGTGGCAGTAATCGTCGTGAGCCCGTTGCTCGGCCCGGCGGTAACATCGACGCTGGCGAAACCGCTGCCATCGGTGATGGAGGTTCCGCTGGACAAAATCGAATCGCCAACGGTTACAACCCAATCAATCGCAATGCCGCTGACAGGCGCACCGTTGTCGTTTGCCAGCACGACCAGCGGCAATGCAAACGGCGCATTGGTCGCTGCACTCTGATTGTTGCCGGAGTCTACATACAGGGTTCTCGAGGCGCTGGCGGTACTAACCAGAAATTCCACCGAGTTACCCGGACAGTCCGGATCGGCGGTTGCAGGGCAACTGCCTTGCACGCGAACGCGGTAGTCGCCGGCAACAGTCGGCGTAAAGGTATTGACGCTGTCTGCGCTCCCGGTCACGGTTGCCGTAGTGCTGCCCAATGTTCCACCGCCCGGGCCACTGACAATGCTCCATTGAGTGACCAGGCTCGTAGCGGCAGCCCCGTTGAATGTGTAATCAACGCTTAGATTGCTTGGAACGCCAAGCGTGCCGGCGACATTCAGCGAAGAATTCGGAGTGATGCGGTATGCATTCGCGCTTGAGGTCAAATTAAAACTGACGCTCTCGAAGGCTTGGCCGGTGCCGCCGACCGATGGCCATTTTGCAGTTGCAATGGCATTGCCGGCGCCGGTAAACGTAAGCGTGTTTGAACTATTGCCGGCCCCGTCCGTGCTTGTCGTGGCATTGCTTAAAGTGGCGGGGCCAGTAACCGACCACGCAATCGTTTGCGGGTTGGCAAACCCGCCCGATAATAATTGCACGGCGAGCGGTGCCGAGATTTGCGATACCGGTAATGCCTGGCTATTGCCCGAAACAATTCGCAGCGAGTTGCTGTTGATCGTGTAGGTAATGGTCGGGTCACCGGCGCTGCAGCCGCTGCCGGCAAGATTCCAGCAGGCAGTGATCAGATAGCTGCCGCCTTGGCTGGTCGTGACGGTGACGTTGCTGCGACCTGCTGCATCAATCGCGGTATTTGCGCTGCTGAAACTGGTTTGTCCGGGAATGTTGCTGGTCCAGTAAATTTGTCCGGAGTTATTCGCGATGCCGGCAAAATTCGAAAATGTCGTGAGATTGAAACTGCCTGAACTGCTTCCGGAAACTGTCGCCGGTGATGCGCGGTTTAATTGCGGGGCAACCGCATTCACATTGAACAGAACGAAGGTTGATGCGGCGTCGCTGCGTTCTGCGCGTATCACAATCGGCCCAACGGTTGCGCCGACCGTAACTGTATTGCTGGCCAGTCCGACGGAGTTGCTGACTGTGCTTGGCGAGCCCAATGTTGCGGACCCCGAAACAACCGTCCATGTGATGTTGACGCCGGGCGTTCCCACGCCTGCGTTCTGTGCTTGAACCACCAGTGGCGCCACCAAGGCGAGCCCGGGTCCTGCCGATTGCGAATTGCCGCTGATATTGACTAATGAAGGGGCATTGATCTGGATGCGAAAATTCTGCGTGGGAGGTGCGCAAACATCGGAAGATAGATTGCCGGGGCAGGTACCGGTAGCAGTAACGAAGTAGGTGCCCGAGGCAGTCGCCTGAAAGTTTGTGCTGACGAGTCCGTCATCGCTGCTGACTGGCGTGTTGCTACTCGATAGCGTGGCGGCAGGTGTCACTGTCCAGTTGACGCTTTGGCCGGTAAAACCGGTTCCACCGTAGAGGTAGACGGCGCTCAGTGGAATGTTCGTATTGACCGCACCGGCGATGTTGGTGGATGTCTGCGCGGTGAGCGATGCAAATTTTATCTTGGGATCAGACTGGAGGTTAGTAGTTCCGGTCACCAGCGGTGCGGCAATGGCGGCACCGAAAATAATTTTTTCTGCGCCGACGGGAACGGGGGCATTCGCTTCCAGTTCAAATCCGGCCTTGGCGGGGTTTTCGCAGAAGGTCTTGCTATCGGATTGACCGCAGACTTCGGCCTGGAATTTATATTGGCCGGGTGTGTGCACCACAATGCGAAGTTGTCCGATTCCCTTGGCATTTGTCTTGCCCTTGCCGGGGAACAAGCTTGCATTGGCCGGACCTTCGGTCTGCGTCCATCTCAGCCTTGCCTCGGCGGCGGGAATTTTTTCCCTGGAAACGAAGACGTTGATTTCGGTCGAGTCATCGACCTTTACCGATTTGCTTTCGGTGGAAAGCCTTACTTCCAGTGGATTTTCATCAGCCTGGGCCTGATTCGCAACCAGACTCGACAAGACTAGCCAGCAGGCGAGTAGTGTCGTTTTGGCGAGGTCAATACGGATCGAGTTGACGATGACTGAATGATCGAACATATGCGCTATCCCCTGTGCGATATTCATTCCGAATATCAATAGCATTAACGGTATTGCCCGGTTAATGAGGACATGCTCTCCCTTTTTTCAGGGAATTGCCAGCGCGGAAAAGGCTATGCTTTTCAAAAGTTGTTACAGGATGTTTCGTTCACGAATGTGTAAACAAAAGCGCCATCGGCTATTCAATAGTGATGGCTTGTTTTTGCAGTAATCAGCGAAGGCCGGTAATCCGCATTTCAATCACGTCGCCATTGCCTTCTTTCTGCTGTATGCGCAACGGAACAAATTGCCGGTCCGGTGCAAGCCAGAGCGTCGTGGTCTTGCCATTCGGATTTTCACGAATGCGTTGCACTTTCACGCTGTTCAATACGCCAAGCGCAGTATCCAGTTTTTCGTTGCCGACCAGGCGATATAGCTGGTTATTCATTTCATCGCGATCTGCGACCGGATAACTCAGGTCGCCGCGCTTGCCCTGCAATAAATCCTGCATGATGGCCACGGTAATGGCATGGCGATCCAGTACCCCCGCTTGGTATTTGAGGGTGTAGCTGTCTTCCTTGTCCTGGCTGAGGATGGTCCTGTTCTGAGCATTCACGGAAATACTGCGCTGCTTGTTTTTCCAGCCGGCCTTCTGGCTGAAGTTGTAGTCGATGGTTTCGGGTTTTCCGTCATTCCAGCGAATCAGGGACCGTTCGTTGAGCTCGACACCTGCGATTGCCGCAATTCCGGTGCCCAGCGTGTGGGTGGACAACTCCCAGCGGCCGTTCCCGGCATCGGCATATTTGATCGTGGCGGTACCCAGATCTTTTCCGTTGCGAAACACCACGTAGTTGGCAGTGAATGCTTTCGCGCGAACAGCAGAATTTGCCGTTTTTTCCTGAGGTACTGAAACAATCGCCTCGGCGAAACCCGGAAGCAATAATGCAAAAACGAGAACAATGTTTTTCATGATTTGTCCTGCAGGCCGTTGAGGCTATCGAGTTGCAAGGGTTTTTCAGGTGGCGCTTGTAAAAGTATGCGCCCCTTTTCCAGCGCCACGATGGTTTCAACCAATAGGGCATGTTCCCTGGCAAGTACGCGCTGTTCAAGCATTTCATCGGTATCATCCGGCTGTACTTCCACACAAACCTGCGACAGCACCGGGCCTGCATCGAGTTCCGGAATCACGCAATGTACGCTGGCTCCATGCCATGTTTCTCCCGCTTCCAAGGCGCGGGCATGGGTATGCAGACCCGGAAATTTAGGGAGTAATGAAGGATGGATATTGATCATGCGTGCTTGCACTTTTTCTACCGAAGGGGCGGATATGAGGCGCAAATATCCGGCACAAACGATGAGATCAGGCTGAACAGCCTCAATCAGGCTGAATAGGTGTTCATCGTAGGCTTCACGCGAGCTGAACTTGGCAGGTTTTATCGCTGCGAAATCAATATGTTGTTGCTTGGCAAAGGCAATCGCACCAGACTGCGGCTTGTCGGAAAACACTCCCACGATTTTCGAGTGTAAATATCCGTTTTTGCAGGCGGAATAAATGGCCTGCAAATTGCTTCCACGCCCTGAGGCGAGTATGGCAATGCGGAACGATCGTCGATTCGAATGTGGATCCGGGGGCTGGCTAGTCATCGATTTTCAGCCGTTCGTTTTTTTCAAAAATGGGATGGTCAGTAAGGCGCCGAGCGTTGCCAGCAGCATATCCATATGCGCATCCCAGACATCGCCTTGCTGTCCGTTATAGGCTTCGGCCTGTTCGGGAGACAGCATCACGGCAATCGCCCATTCGGCCCATTCGTAAACCAGGCTGCTGCACATGATCAGCATCAAGGCGATCGCTAGTGCGGAACCGATGCGGATATTGTTTTTCATGCGGATGAAATTCGCGACCGCCGGCATGAAACAAATGCCGTAAAGAAAATGGATCAGGCGATCGAAATGGTTTCGCTCGAAACCGAATGCCTGCTGCGGCGACCAATTGAAAAAGGTTTTGCACCACTCGTCATACGGAACATTGGAGTAGAGCCAGCGGGCGGCGATGCAGTGGATCGAGATGAAAAAACAGACCAGAAAAAAATCCCAATTCTTCATCGAATATTTTTTCGTGTGCCATGCCAGCCATATCAGGCCGACCAGGGTCAGGGAACTGTGCAGACCTTGTTCCAAGGGCCAGCGGGGATGAATCCAGGTTATGACAAAAACCGACACTGCAAAAAGCAGTGACAGTTTTTTGATCGGATTGAGCGTCACGTTTTATTCCGTGATATGCGTGCGTTCTTCGCCTGCGGCTTTGACCACGGCACCGATTGTCCAATGGGCCAAGTCATGCGATGCCAATGCCGCACCGATGCTTTCAACATCATCGGCTGCAATCACCAGCACGAAGCCGATGCCGCAGTTGAAGGTGCGCCACATTTCATTGTTCGGAACCTGGCCTTCTTTCTGCAGCCACTGGAATACCGGCGGCAATGGCCAGTTGCTGGCCTTGATTTCCAGGCCAAGACCATCGGGAATCACGCGGATGATGTTTTCCGACAAACCGCCGCCGGTAATATGCGCCATTGCGTGAATCGCATGTTCTTTCAACATCGCCAAAATCGGTTTGACGTAGATGCGGGTCGGCGCCATCAGTGCATCGATCAATTTTTCCCCGCCGATGTCGAGATCTGCCGGCCGGCCAGCGCGATCGTAAATTTTGCGGATCAGCGAATAGCCATTTGAATGCGGGCCACTGCTCGCGATGCCAATCAGAACGTCGCCTTCGCGGACGGCATTGCCATCGAGCAATTCGGATTTCTCCACTGCGCCCACGGTGAAACCGGCGAGATCGTATTCACCCGGCGGATACATATCGGGCATTTCGGCGGTTTCGCCACCGATCAAGGCGCAACCGGCCAGTTCGCAACCTTTCGCAATGCCGCCGACGACCGATACTGTCGTATCAACATGCAATTTGCCGGTCGCGAAATAATCCAGAAAGAACAAGGGCTCTGCACCTTGCACCAGTACGTCATTCACGCACATGCCGACCAGATCTATTCCGATGCTGTCGTGACGGTTCAATTGTTGCGCCAGCTTCAGTTTGGTGCCGACGCCGTCCGTACCCGAGACCAATACCGGTTCGCGATATTTGCCGGATAGGTTGAACAAGGCTCCAAAGCCGCCCAGGCCGCCCATCACTTCGGGCCGGAAGGTGCGTTTCACCAAAGGTTTGATACGTTCAACCACTTCATTTCCGGCATCGATATCAACACCGGCGTCACGATAGGTAAGGGGAGTTTGGGCGGTCACGGTAAATAATTCGCTGGGAAAGTGCCTATTCTAACAGCGCATAGTTGGACGTGCCCTGCCTGCTTGCGGCAACATGTAGCCATGAAAAAGACCCCCAAAGCCCAAATCGCCTTATTTTCCCTCATGTTCGCGGCCGTTTTCAGCGCAAGCGTGTTCGCGCAAAGTGCTTCCAGCCCGACAAAAACAAGGTCAACCACCTCATCGGCCGGCAAAGGCGTCGTTGCCGATGCGCTGAATGCGGCAGACCCCACTAAACCCGCTGTAAAGCCAAAACCGGTACGCGACCTAGCGCTCTATCGGGGTGAAGCGGTGATGGATACCCTTGGCGACAACGCCAAGCGGATCGCGACAGCGCAAGCCTTGGCGCAGGTAATCGTCAAATTGACCGGCAATCCCGCAGCCAACGGCAATACCGTGATCAGGCGCGCCATGCCGACCGCCAGCAGTCTGGTTGCCGAAACAAGCACACGGCAAGATGGCGATACCGCCAGTGGCATGCCGGTCTATAAAAACGTGTTGGCCGTGAGTTTTGATCCGGAAGCCGTTGATGCCCTAATTGGCGCAGCCGGCCTGAAATACTGGACGGGCGCCCGTCCTAAACCGATTCTGTGGCTCGCCATTGATGATGGCCGTGGCCCGCGTCTGGTGACGTCGCAGCAGTTGGCGGTAGTGAAACCACTGGCAGTGCGCGGTCTGGAACGCGGCATGCGGTTCCTGTTGCCGAGCGGCAATAGTGTCGAAATCGCGGCAACCAATTCGGTCTGGGCATTGAATGCCGCTGCGCTGCAGCCGCTGACCGCGCGTTACCAAAACAACACGCAAGTGGTTGGCAAGGTCTATCGTTCCGTTAGTGGCTGGTCGGCGCAATGGGTGATGACGCAGGATGGTGCCGAGGTCGCGCGCTGGGTCGATACGAAGGCCGACCCGCGTCAGGTGATTGCCTCGGGTGCCGATGGTGCTGCCGATGCCATTGCCAAGCGCGACGCGGTGTATCTGCCGACAGGTGCTGCGGGTAAATATCGCATCGATGTCATCGGCGTGAACGATAGCCAGGATTTCATCCGCCTGATGGGATATCTGCAGCAGCTGGCAATCGTCAAACGCGTGCAGGTGATGCAGGCAACACCGGATTTGTTGAGGCTCGAACTCGATATGAATGTCGGCCTGAAGGGGTTCCGCACATTGATCGGGTCGGGCGGTACCTTGCGCAGTGCAGATGCTGAAGCCACCGCCGACAGCAATGATGACGCAGAACCGGAAACCGAGACCAAATCCGTACCGCGTTTCATCCTGCAATAAACCGGGCAATGAATGTAAAGCAGATCCCCAATGCCATCACCCTTGCACGCATGGTGGCGGCATTGCCGCTGCTTTATTTCCTGATCGAAGATAATGCACTGGTTTCATTCTGGATCGCGATGCTGGCTGGGTTAAGCGATTCGATCGATGGATATCTGGCAAAGAAGTTCGACTGGCGTACCGCGCTGGGTGGATTGCTCGATCCAATAGCTGACAAGTTATTGTTGTCGGTTTGTTTTGTTGGTCTGGCTTGGCAGCAGGCGATTCCATTCTGGCTCTGCTTGCTGGTGCTTGGAAGGGACGTGGTGATCGTGAGCGGTGCCTGGGTCTGGTGGAAAACCATCGGCCCGTTCAAGCCGAAACCGAGCTGGGTTAGCAAACTCACCACTTTCTTCCAAATCGTCTATGTGGGTTTGCTGCTGGCAGACCAGGCTTATGCCTTCGTGCATCCGCTGATTCTGTATTCGCTGTTTTGGCTGGTGATTGTTTTCACGATTGCCAGCGGATTGGATTATTTTATTCGCTATGGCCGTCGCGCCATGCGTGTCTGGAGAAAAGAATGACTGATAACACATGGTTGCGTGATCAACGCCGTTGGCGCTGGCTGGCATTGCTGGTTTTGGCCGGCGGCTTGATCTGGTTGTTGTCGCCGATTCTTACGCCGTTCGTTCTGTCGGCCTTGCTGGCATGGCTGGGTAATCCGCTGGTTTTGCGTCTCGAGCGGGCGGGACGTTCACGCAACACGGCCGTGATCATCGTGTTTATCTTGATGACCTTGATTCTGGTGCTGTCGCTGGTGTTGATCATTCCCTTGCTGGAAGAACAAATCCGGGAATTGATTTTGTGGTTGCCGCGTTTGGCGGAATGGACAACCAATACCGTGATTCCGTGGCTGGAAACCAAGTTTGGTATTTCGCTCAAGCAATATGTCGATCCGATGTCATTGGTGAATCTGATCAAGGGGCACTGGCAACAAGCCGGCGGCGTTGCCGCCACTGTACTTGGCGGAATTTCAAAATCCGGTTTGGCGATTATCGGTTGGGTAGCAACGATTAGTTTGATTCCTGTAGTCACGTACTATTTTCTGCGTGATTGGCAAGACATGTTGGCGCGTCTGCAGTCATTGATTCCGCGTCCGGTTGAACCGACTTTCATGAAGCTCGCGCGTGAATCCGATGCGGTATTGGGCAATTTCATGCGCGGCCAGATCAGTGTGATGCTGGTGCTTGGCATGGTTTACGCACTGGGCCTGTGGATTGTCGGCGTCGAGTTCGGTTTCCTGATCGGTTTCATTGCCGGTCTGGTCAGTTTCGTTCCTTACCTCGGTGCGTTTGTCGGTATTTCCGCCGCGCTGATTGCGGCCTTGGTGCAAGGCATGGATCCGATGCATCTGGGTCTGGTCGTTGCGGTCTTCATGATCGGGCAAACGCTGGAAAGTTTTTTCCTGACACCCTGGCTGGTCGGCGACAGCATTGGTCTGCATCCGGTCGCCGTGATCTTTTCGATCATGGCAGGTGGCCAGTTATTCGGTTTCCTCGGCGTACTACTTGCCTTGCCGGTGACGGCGGTCGTGATGGTGTTGTTGCGTTATGCGCATGAGCAATACACCACGAGCAATTTGTACGGTGCTGAAAGGCCCATGATCCTGACACCCGGAAGTGAGGGATCAAAAGAAAGCATCAATGCCGGGATCGATGTGTGAGTCCACAAATTCCGCTGACGCTGAAATTTTCCAACGACCAGGGTTTTGACGGCTTTGTCGGAAGTCGCGACAGTGTTTCCGCGTTGCAGACGATTGCGAATGGTGAATCGAAGGAATGGCTGTACCTCTCCGGAGCCGCAGGCAGTGGCAAAAGCCATTTGCTGCTGGCGACCTGTGCCTTGGCGCAGAAGCAGGGAAGGCGCGCCCTGTATTTTCCGTTGACCGTGTTCGCCGGCCGTCTGCAGGAAGTTTTGCCGGATCAGGAAAATGCCGACATCATCTGTCTCGATGGCTTGGAACACTGTGCAGGCCATCAGGAAGACGAAACAGCTTTGTTCCATTTCCATAATCGCGCAAGGGTTGCCGGCACGGTGGTGATATATGCCGCACGGCATGCGCCGCACGGTTTGTCCTTGTTGATACCGGATTTACAGTCCCGGCTCGGTCAATGCACGCGATTGAATCTTGAAAGCCTCGATGATGATGGCCGACGTTCCGTCCTGCTGCAGCGCGCCTTGCAACGTGGTTTGGAACTCGATGATGCGGTACTCGATTACATGTTCAAGCGCGTCGGCCGCGATTTGCTGACGCTAACCACGTTGCTCGATAAACTGGATCGCGAAAGCCTGGCGGCACAGCGAAAGATCACGGTGCCGTTTTTGCGCAAGCTGCTGGAAAGATAATCATGCCGGGCCCAATGGCCCGACATATTCCAAATCATTTTTTCTTGTTGAGAAAGGCGACCAATACGCCGAGCAAAATAACGAACGGAACGTCGTACATCATTTGCTTGTGGGCGAGCTCGGCCGGTATTTTCAATACTGCCAGATAAATCAGGTAGCCGGGAATGGTCATCAGGCAGGCGATCGCGATACCGAAGCGAACTCCCTGGCCGATGGTCGAGCCCCCAGCTTGCACGCCTTGCCGGTAAATCCAGGTCAGGGAAAAGCCGATCATCACATGCGCGATAAGCATCCAGTGAAAGAAATTCATGCCTTCTTCGTCGGAACGATAGATGCTGGATAACGCGACGTAATCGGGATGCAGCAAGGTCGCATGGACCAGAAAACCGGCCATCAGCGATGCAATGGCCATGACGATGCCGGAAACAAAAAAGCGGATATCCATAAGTCCTCCCCAGGTTGATGGATGGCCCATCATCGGCGTGAATCGCCTTCTGGTCAATTGAACGGGTCTACGAATGGCTTGCCCGTATCGTCACGAAAGGCCATCATTTGGCGGACTCTGTATCAAGCCGAGAATATGCCCAGTTCCTTCAGCCTGGATCCACGCACTGCCATCCTGATCGCGACCCTGATGATGCTGCTCAATGGCGGTGTGCTGGGCCTGATGCACAAGGAATTGGCGGAAGATGTTCGCCAAAGCGCGCTCAATTGGCGCGTAGGCACCTTGCTTCAGGCGGGTGCCTGCGTATTGCTGGCAGTACAGAACGCATTACCCTTGGGATTCGTGTTGCCGCTTGCCAATGCGTTCCTGTTGCTGGGTTTGTTTGCCAACCTCCGGGCCGTCAGTCTTTTTTGCGGTCAGCGATTGTCCATGCTGTTCCTGCTGCCAGTCGTGGTTGCGGTGGCGGCCGTGTATTGGTTTACGGCGCATAATCCAAACCTGAACATGCGTATCGTGATTGTGTCTTTGGCCATGGTCATTTTGCTTTTCGCAAGTACGCGCCAATTGCAGATTTTTTCCGTCCGTGAACCTTCGGTCAGTCGTTCGGTACTCGCCGTCATTTTTTTGCTGGTCGGCTTGTTCATGCTGTTCCGTGCGCTCTATTTCCTGTTTTCGCCGGCAGCCGGGGAAACCATGCTGGACAGTGTTTCCTGGTTGAATGCGCTGACGCCATTGGTGGTTGCGATACTTCCGGTAATCGGCACGACAGCCTATCTATTGATGTGTTCAAACAGAATCCGTCGCCAATGGGAGTTGGCAGCTTCGACGGATTATTTGACGGGTCTGCCAAACCGGCGAACCGTGTCATCGGCCGGCGAGCGAGCCTTTCATTCGGCGCAACGGCAATCGCAGGCATTGTCGGTTGCCGTGATTGACGTGGATCATTTCAAGGGCGTGAATGATCGCTACGGCCACGATAGCGGTGATCTTGCCTTGAAGCATATTGCCGACATGCTCGGAAAGGCCGGACGCAAGAATGATTTGCTGGGCCGGCATGGCGGTGAGGAATTTGTCGTGTTGTTTGACCAGACGGATCGCGAACATAGCCTCGCCGCCGCGGAGCGTTTGCGTACCGGTGTGCAAGACAATGTGCTTGAAGTGGAAGGGAAGTCCATTCCGCTTACCGTCTCCATCGGCTTGGCGACTTGTCAGCCAACGGACCGCAGCTTCGATGATTTACTCCGCCGCGCGGATCAGGCCCTGTATGCAGCGAAGAAAAATGGTCGGAATCGTGTAGAAATCGCAGAAATAAATTCGTGATGATCAGGCGCACCTATGGGCTTAACCGGCATTCAATTTTCGTTTGCGTTCCGCAGTGTAATGCCACCATTGCAGCGCCTCGCTGCCTTCCATGAAACGAACCGCAGCAATCATGGTGTCGCAGACGCAGGGATCATTGCGCACACCCATGATCTCGCCAATACGGTAGTAAAGCGCGTACGGGTCCTTCCCGATTAATTGTTCCGGTTCGTGGATATCCATCGAGCGCAAATCATTCGCCATCGATTTTCCGATATTGGGAATATCTTCCAGCCGTTTTGCTTCCTTGGCAGTCTTTGCTTTCATCGGTATTGATTCTATTTGCCACACTCAGGCAGATGGCGTTTCAATGCTTCCGAACCTTCGCTGCTGCAATGCCAATTGATGATATAGCTCTGTTCGTTGGCTTCCGGTATCAATTTGATCTTGCCGCCTGCTTCGATCTTGTCATTCAGCGCAATGATGACAACACCCTTCTCTCCCACTGAAATGCTGCTGACCGCACCACCGGCATAAGTCTCCGGTTTTGCCAGTCCTGACTCGGCATGACTATTGGGCCATTGGCCGTTGCTCATGAAATATTCCGCCAATGCCGTCTTGAACATCGAACCACGAGCGATGGCATCGGCTACCAATGCCCGCTGTTGCATGTCCCCGGCCTGTGTATTCATCGTTTCGCTGGCATGGCTCATTGTTTGCGCGACGGCGCTATCCAGATCGCGCGCAATGTTTTTCGCCTGCGTCTGTGCGCTATTCAAATCCACTTGCACTGTTTCAGATTGTTGAGCCGCACGTGGCTTCAGGATGAAGTGGTCATAACCTATCAGCGCGATGGCAACGGCAAGCAGGACAGCGGCGAATGTGATGGTGAATTGTTTCATGAATGTCCCGTTATTCCGGCTGCGGAAAAGACAAGCCAATCTCGCAAACAACCGGCGGAAATTGTTGCGCCAGAGGATCATCGCTTTGGAAGGTACCGTCCCCACTCAGATAATTGTCGGGCAGCTTCGGATCTTCGGGTGGGCAGAGATGGATGCCGATATGGGAGCCATCGGCCGCTTTCTTGTCGAGCGCACCGCCGTTCCAGTCGCTGATCACGCCGCCGTAATCCCAGTAGAAACCGAAAAACGAAAACGGCTTCTGGTTCAGTGCTTGCAGAGCCTTGATGTCGGTGCCCATCTTGATGGAGTTCTCTAGATGCCATTTCGAGTTCAATTCATTGGCGGTAATCGAACCGGGATGCGAATCGCTTTCATCCAGATAAATCAGTAATTTCTTTTCCGGTTCATTCGGGAACAGCATCCAGCCTTGCGACGTTTCACCTTCGGCGCCGGGCAATTCGCTTTTGACCACGTTTGCTTCGCCGTATTGCTTGCGAAGGGATTCGAGCGTATCGCTTTCCTTAACCGCGGTTTCGAGCAAAAAGCTTTCAACAGGCGCGGCAGCTACTGGCGGGACAGCTTCCGCGATTTGCTCTACTGGTTTTGGTTTCTCTACGACAACTTCCACCGGCGCTTGTTTTGAATCGCAGGCGCCTAGCGCCAGCAGACAAAAACCCGCAACAACCATTGGCTTAAAACCTGCTGACATAATTCACCCGTGTGTTTTTGTTGCCACGCAGTATGCAGCAGGTTTTTCGTCGCCCGCAAGCGCCGCTCTGCGTCGGAGGTCGCTTGCGGGCGACTGATACTTTGACTAATTAATCCTCTTCCGCATGCGGCTTGTAGGAATCCACCAACTGCTTCTGCACATTGCCCGGCACCGGTTCGTAATGGCTGAAATCGATGTCGTAGCGGCCGCGGCCTGCAGTAGCGCCCTTGAGTTCGGTGGCGTAATTGGTCAGTTCCGACAGGGGGACTTGCGCCTTGATGATGATCTCGCCGTTTCTCGCCGCATCGGTGCCATTGATGCGTGCACGCTTCGAGGCCAGTCCGCCGGTAATGTCGCCCATATGCTGCTCGGGTGCCGACACCGTCAGGTCAACGATGGGCTCGAGTATTTGCGGTTTCGCTTTTGCAATCGCATCAATGAATGCTTTTTTGCCCGCGGCGACAAAGGCGATTTCCTTGGAATCGACATCATGGTATTTACCATCGTAAACCGTGACCCGTACGTCCTGGATCGCATAGCCGGCAATCGCACCGCCGTGCAAAACCTGTCGCACGCCTTTTTCCACGGCCGGTAAATATTGCCCGGGAATGGTGCCACCCTTGATGGCGTCGATAAATTCGAAACCGGTGCCGCGTTCCAGCGGTTCGATGCGCAAAAACACTTCGCCGAATTGCCCGGCACCACCTGTTTGTTTTTTATGGCGATGGTGGCCGTCCGCATTCACGCTGATCGTTTCGCGATAGGCAATACGCGGCGGCCGCGATTTTACTTCGACCGCGAATCTTTCTTTCATGCGATCCAGCATCACGCGCAGATGCAGTTCTCCGAGTCCGCGAATCACGGTTTCATTCAATTCGGGATTGTGTTCGATGTGAAAACAGGGGTCTTCTTCCGCGAGCTTGTGCAGGGCAGTGGAAAGTTTCTGTTCCTGTCCGCGGGTGGCGGCTTCGATCGCAAGGCCAAACATCGGTTTGGGGAAATCGATTGGTTTCAGATGGATATGGTCTTCGTCGTGTGAGTCGTGCAATACGGCATCGAAATGGATTTCCTCGATTTTTGCGACGGCGGCAATATCGCCGGGAATCGCGAAATCAATCTCGACATGATCCTTGCCTTTGAGCTTGAACAGATGACCTACCTTGAAGGCTTTTTTGCCATCGTCGATGAATAATTGCGTGTCCTTTTTTACCGTGCCCTGGAAAACGCGGAATACGCTCATTTTCCCGACAAAGGCATCGTTCACGATTTTGAAAACATCGGCAATCACGTGTGCCTTTGCGTCGGGCAAGGCAAGAAGCGGTTCATCGCCTTTCATGAAAGGCGGCGGATTGGCTTCAAACGGATTCGGAAACAGGCGCTCCGCGATATCGAGCAATTCTTTTACCCCGGCACCGCTGCGGGCCGACACAAAACAGATCGGCACCAAATGCCCTTCGCGCAGACATTGTTCGAATGCATCGTGCAATTCTTCGCCGGACAGTCCTTCTTCGCCATCTTCGAGATAATGACCCATGACGGTTTCATTGATTTCGACCACCTGGTCAATAATTTTCTGATGCCAATCGCTGACAGAGCCGATATCGGACTCACCTTCCGGTTTGAAGAAACAATCCACTACCGCCTTGCCGTTTTGCGATGGCAAATTCAGCGGCAAACATTCATTGCCGAACTCTTCGCGGAGCTGATCGACCAGTGCGCCGAGTTTTCCGGGATCGGCATCCATTTTGTTGATGACCAATACCCGCGACAGGTTTCGTGCCTTGGCGACCTCCATCATGCGGCGTGTTCCGTATTCGATGCCGTTGCTAGCATTGACCACGATGCAGACGGTTTCGACGGCGGAAAACGCCGAGAGCGTCGGGCCGCGGAAATCCGGATAGCCAGGAGTATCAAAAATATTCAGATGAATGCCGGCATGATCGGTGGACGCCAGTGTTGTATTCAGGGAATGCCCACGGGCTTTTTCCATCGGATCAAAATCCGAGACAGTCGTGCCGCGTTCAATGCTGCCTGCCGTTTGTATTGCGCCACCGGCATGCAGCAGGGCTTCGAATAAGGTGGTTTTGCCGGTGCCTGGGTGGCCTGCCAGGGCCATGTTTCTGATTTGAGTAGTGATGTAAGACATGATGCCAATTCTCCTTTTCAGTAGAAGGGCGTCATGGCTGGCGTGGAGGGCAGGGGGCGGGACTGGCCCCGAGTCGCGCGTCGGTCATGGCGATTCCGGCAGAGCCGGAGGTGTAGTTTTCTCTTCCCGCAAGCACAGGTCAATGGGTTTACACTAAAGCCCCGATTCGAAGGAGAACATGCATGGGATTCAAACGAGTGGCGGCGGCACGTTGGGAAGGCGATCTGATGAGTGGTAAAGGTGCGATGAGCACACCACAAAGCGGCTTGTTCGCCGATCAGAATTATTCTTTCAAGACCCGCTTCGGCGACGAAAAAGGCACCAATCCGGAAGAACTGCTGGCGGCCGCACATGCAGGCTGCTTCAGCATGGCTTTGTCGCTGGTACTGGGGAAAGCAGGCTTCACGGCCAACAAAATCGAAACTCGTGCCGAAGTGAATATGGAAATGGGAAATGACCCGGGTCCTACGGTTTCCGGCGTTCATCTGATTGTATCCGGCGATGTGCCGGGCATCAGCGCAGAACAGTTCACCGAAATCGCCAATATGGCAAAAGCCGGTTGCGTGATTTCACGCGCCTTGGCCGTGCCAGTGACGATGGATGCCACGCTTGTCTAAACCGGAAGTGCTATTCCTGCACGGCGCCGGTGGTGGCGGATGGGAATGGAATATCTGGAAGCGTATTTTTCAGGCGCATGGCTTCACGGGGCATGCGCCTGATTTATTGCCGTCGGCGAATGGATTGCAGGATACCTCGCTGGAAGATTATTGCCGGCAAGTGCAACAGAATTTATTACTGATGAGCTCGCCGAAAATTATTGTCGGTGCCAGCCTTGGCGGTTTATTGGCATTGATGAATGCCGGGCAGGCAGATGCCGTCGTGTTGATCAATCCGATGCCGCCGGCGCCTTGGCATTCACAGATGCCGACACGGGATAAATATCCTGCAATTATTCGCTGGCGATCAAATGCAAATTTGCAGGGCACGCGTCGTGCCTTGTTCGATTGCGACGACATGACCTGCCTGTATGCGTTTCGACATTGGCGTGATGAATCCGGCGCCGTGATCAACGCCGCGATGGCAGGCTTTGATGTTGTCATGCCTTCCTGTCCAATGTTGATGATGGCTTCCGGACAGGATTCCGACGTACCTTTTTCGCTGAATCAAAATTTTGCCGAAAGTCTGAACGCATCGTTTATCAATATGCCGGAAGCTAGTCATGTCGGCGCCCTGCTTGGCAAAACTGCGGCGCAGTGCGCATTGCAGGCTGTCGCATTCCTGAACGGGATTTTTCGCTAGCGCTTGATTCAGGAATATTTAATTTCCCGGGCCGTAATGTGCGCACCACGCCAATCCGGCGTTTGGAGTGGAATATGAAACGTCTTGCCCTGACTGCCTTGGCACTCGCCTCTACCGCGCTCTCGGGCGCAGTTTTCGCCGACGATTATTACAATCAAGGCAATTACCGTTCCGGCTACGTGTACAACGATACCTATGCTAACAATAGCGACGGTGTGCGTTATGACACGGCAAGGGTAATCAGCGTTGATCCGATCATCGACCAGGATTATTCGCAGTCACGCCGCGAATGCTGGGTGGTTTCGCCACGTGGAAATAATCGCTACGGCAATCGTTATAGCAGCAACCGTTATAACGATAATTACCGTCATGGAAACAATGGTTTCGGCAACAACACCAATGCGGTTCTCGCCGGTGTATTGGGTGCCGCCATCGGTAACCATGTCGGTGATGGCGATGGCCGACGCGCAGCTACGGCCGTAGGCGCTGTTCTTGGATATGCCATCGCACGCGATATTCAAAATGACCGTCATGATGACTATCGCTATTCCGATCGCCGCTACGATTACCGCAATGATCGTTACAGTAATGGCTACTACACTGAACCGAATGGCCAGTTACGTTGCCGTATGGTGAATGATGACAACTACGGCTACGGTTATCAGAACAACCGCTATGACAATAACAGTGATTATCGATATGGCCGCGACCGCTATGTCAACGAACGCTATCAAGATCGTTACGATCATGACCGCTACGACAACCGTTACGACAATGCCCGTGTCACCGGCTATCGCGTCACGTTTGAATATCATGGCCAAACTTACACCACTACAACCGACTACCATCCGGGCAGCAATATCCGCGTGCGCGTTAATGTGGAAGCGGACGGCAATGAAATTGGTTACAGCGACCGCGGTAACGATTATTCGCGTTATTGATTGGTTTTCGTATCTTTATAAAAAACAAAGGAGCCTGTCGGCTCCTTTGTTTTTGTATGCGCGTCTAAAGGCGATCCTACTGGAGCGAATCAATCCCAACTCAAACTGCCTTCAATTACGGTCTGGGTTTTTCCGCCAATCCAGACTTCGCCATCATCATCACCGCGTACTTGCACGAGGCCGTCGCGACCGACTTCACGGCCCTGGCTTGCGGTGTAGGTGTTGCCGGTCTTTCCGAAAGCCTTGCTTTCATGCATCAAAGCGGCAATGGCGGCATTGGCACTACCGGTGACAGGATCTTCGGGAATGCTGTCGGCGGGGCAGAAGGCCCTTACGACCAGTTGATAATCGGGTGAGTTCGAACGCGCAAACACAGATAATCCGACGGAATTGCTTCCCTGCGTCAGTGCGGCAATTTCCGGCAGCATGGGTTTTAATTCACGAACCACCGTTTCATCGGCCAATTCAACACACCACCATTGCGGTCCGTTGTTCATCAGGGTCGGCGGCAATTGGCCCAAGGTCATATTCTTTATCGCCGCATCCAAAAGTGTTTGAACATCGGCATCGTGCGGAATGATTTTCCCGCGCGGTGCACGAACAGAAATGCAGCGATCTTTTCCATCACCCTGAACCGTCATGGGTAACAAGCCAGCCGCACACTCCTGAACGAGTTTGCCATCGACTGCTTTTACCAGGCCCGATTCCAAAACAGCATGGGCAGTGCCGACGCTCGGATGCCCGGCGAACGGCATTTCGGAAACCGGCGTGAAAATTCGCACGCGATAACTCGCTTCTGCCTTTGTTGTTGGTAGTACGAAAGTGGTTTCCGACATATTGGTGAATTTCGCGAAAGCCTGCATTTGTTCGGTACTTAAGTTTTCCCCGTTCAGCACCACCGCCAATCCATTGCCGGCACCGGCGTATTCGGCGAAGACATCACATTGCAAAAAGCGTCTGGTCATTGTCGTGGTCATTTCAGTCGATCCATTTCATGGTGGCATTGATCACAGTCTGGCATTCGCCGCCAACCCAGATGTCGTCCTGTTTTTCCGCACGCAAATCAATAGTGGCATCGTGTCCCATCTCGCGGCCCTGGCTCACACGGTAATTGTGGCCGATGCTTTGCAGTGTGCCGCTATCGAGCAAGTAAGCTGCGATCGTCGCATTGGCAGCGCCGGAGGCGGGGTCTTCCTTGATGCCGAAAGCCGGTGCAAATGCACGCACGGCCAATTGGTAATCCTGATCCTTGCAGCGTGAGAAAACGCACAAGCCCATGCTGTCGCTGGCCTTCGACATAGCGGTAATGGCCGCATGATCAGGCTGCAAACTTCGCAGGGATTTTTCATCGCGCATTTCGGCGATCCACCATTTACGGCCGCCTTCGACCAAGCTTGGTGCCAACTCCCCAAGTGCAAGTTTTGAAAAAACCGCAGCAGCAGGTTCGAAACCGCTCTCAAACGCCTCGATGTTTTTTACCACCGGGGCACGGAAAAATAATCGGCGGCGGAATTTTTTCGAAGTCTCGATCCGGATCGGTATCAGGCCGGCACCGCATTCCTGGATGATTTCGCCTTTTTGTGCCCGGACCAGTTTCAATGCCAACAAGGCATGCGCGGTACCAAGGCTGGGGTGGCCCGCGAACGGTATCTCGCGTTGCGGGGTGAAGATGCGAACGCGGTAGTCGGCATTGGCTTCGCTGGGCGGCAGCACGAAGGTGGTTTCCACCAGATTGGTCCATGCCGCGATTTTCTGCATTTGTTCGCTGCTCAGGCCCTCCGCATCAAGCACGACTGCCAGAGGGTTGCCACAGCCAGGTCGTTTGGAAAATACATCAACTTGCAAGTAACGTCTTGGCGGCATTTCAGGTCCAAAAATTATAAGCAACGGGGGGCTTCATAGTTTATTATTTGGCCTTTGGTTTGTCTTTAAGCAGGCGTCATTCGTAATGAACCCCACGGACTGGATTGTATTGAAATTCGGCGGCACCAGCGTGTCGCGTCGCAATCGCTGGAACATCATCGGTCAGTTGATGCGAAAACGGATGCAAGACGAACAAGTCCGCGTGCTGGTTGTGGTTTCGGCCTTGTCTGGCGTGACCAACACGCTGCAGTCCATTATCGACCAATATGCTGATCGAACGGCAGTGCAGACATTAGTCGATGGCCTGGTCGAAAAACACCGTGGCTTTTGTGCCGAATTGGAAATCGATGCCGATAAGGTCCTGTCGAAACGTTTCGAGACATTGCAGGCATTGGTAGATGATTCGCGCCGTGTGCAGGCAGAGCTATCCTGGCAGGCTGAAGTCTTGGCGCAAGGCGAACTGCTTTCATCCACATTGGGTGTTGCCTACCTGTGTACACAAGGCATGGATGTGCATTGGTGCGATGCCCGCGATGGTCTGAAAGCTGTTTTGATGCCGCACCAAACTGCCTGGGCGCAACG
>Ga0116178_10000147_pt1 | contig 58829 bp, 58 predicted proteins | sample AD_STIC12_MetaG_FD_89880 | JGI IMG/M metagenome (GOLD analysis project Ga0116178, IMG submission 89880) | Active sludge microbial communities of municipal wastewater-treating anaerobic digesters from USA - AD_STIC12_MetaG | ecosystem: Engineered > Bioreactor > Anaerobic > Digestate | place: USA...
ACAGGTTCATGAAGACCTTGTCCATCTTCTCGGTGTCCGCCAGCAGCGTGAGCGCATCCGGCGCCGCGGCGAGGTCCAGGGCGATGTTCCGCGCTTCCGCCGCAGACTCGATGCTGCCCAGATAGCGCCGCAGGAAGGCGACGATATCCGTTTCGCGCAACCGCATCGTCATGCGCCCCGCCTCGATCTTCGAGAAATCGAGGATATTGTTGATGAGCTTGAGCAGCCGGATGGCGTTGCGCTGTATGCCGAGAAGAAAATCGCGGTCCGCGCGGTCGCCGAAATCGCCCTGCAACGCCGACTCGACCGGCGAGAGGATCAGCGTGAGCGGCGTCCGGATCTCGTGGGACACGTTCGCGAAAAAATTCGACTTCTGCCGGTCGAGCTCGATGAGCGCCGCCTCCGCCTGCTTTTTCGCGGTGATGTCGCGCGCGACGATGTGGAACTCAAGCGCCCCGTCGGCGTCCGCGACCATGCTCACGGTTTGCCCCACCCAGAAGAGCTCTCCGTCACGCGTCGCCGCCTCGAACTCGAGGTAGGTCTGGCGGATCTGTTTGCGCAGCTGATCGCGGTAGAACGTAAGCACGCGCTCACGGTGCGCCGTCGGGATCAGCTCCCGGTAGCGGATTCCCATGAGACCCTCGGCGGTGTACCCGAACCGCGCCAGGCCCGCGGGGTTCATGAACAGGAAGCGCCCGGACCGGTCGCACATGCAAATGATGTCGCTCGCGTGCTCGATGATGAGTCGGTACTTTTCCTCGCTGCGCCGAAGCTCGTCCTCGGCGTTCTTCCGCTCCGTGATGTCGCGCAGAATGCCCCGAAAGCCGGCCTTCCTCCCCGCCTCGTCGAACACGAGCGACGCCGTCGTCTCGGCGATGCAGACCGACCCGTCCTTGCGGCGGAACTTGTACGCGAACACCTCCGAGGGAACGCCGGTCTGATACACCTCGTTGAAGATCGAATAGACGATATTGATCTCCGACTCGTCCATGAAATGCCCGTAGCCCATGGAGACGAGCTCCTCCGGCGGATAGCCCAGCGTGCGCGCCATCGCCTCGTTGCAGAAGGTGATCGCGCCGGCGAGGTCCACCTCGTAGTAGCCGTCGTTGATGCTGCCGAGGATGTTCCGATAGCGCTCCTCGCTCCGGCGCAGCGCCTCCACCGCCTTCTTCTTTTCGGTGATGTCGCGCGCGATGCAATAGAACTCCGTACCGCCGCCCTCCGTGGGCACCAGCTTCACGCTCTGCTCCACCCAGATGACGCTCCCGTCCTTTTTTATAATGGGAAGCTCGTAAAACGTCTTCGAAACGTTGCGCGAAAGCTGATCGCGATAGAACGCCACCGCCGCCGCGCGGTGCTCCTCCTGGATGAATTCGAAAAAGGGACGCGCGGCGAGATCCTCCTCCGAGTGGCCGATCCGGCGCAGCCCCGAGGGCGAGATGTAGCGGATGCGGCCCGCCGGATTCACGATGTAGATGACGTCCTCGATGTTCTCGACGAGCTGGCGGAATTTCTCCTCGCTGGCCCGCAGCTCCAGCTCGGCCCGCAGGCGTCCGGTGATGTCGCGCGCCACGCCCCGGAAGCCGGCCACGGCCCCCGAATCATCGCGCACAACGTCAATCGAGTGCTCCGTCTGGACCGTTGAACCGTCGATGCGGCGCAGCGGGATGCGCACCAGGTCGCGGCGCCGCTCGGAGACGCGCACCGACTCCAGGACCGCGTCGACGCCGCCGGCGATGTCGGCCGGCAGGTGGTCCCGATAGCGCGTCCCCAGCACGTCGGCGCGGGACCTGCCCAGGAAGCCGCACACGGCGTCGTTCACGAAGGTGAAGGTGCCGTCGAGGGCCACCTCGTAGTAGCCCTCGCGCAGCGATTCGATGATGCGTCGGTATTTTTCCTCGGCGTGTCCCATGCGCACCCGGCGGGGGCTACTCCTCCGGCCCCCGATTGATCACCACGAACTTGTTCATGCCCTGGCGCTTCACGAGGAGGAGCACCTTCGTGCGCGTCTTGAGCGTCGCCAGCACGGACCGATACGCCGCCGCGGTTCCCACCGGCCGCTGGTCCACCTCCTTGATGAGGTCGCCCTCGATGAGTCCCGCCTTGCCGGCGGGGGAGCCCGCCTTCACGGCGACGATCACCACCCCGCGGCCGTCGGCGACCTTGTACTTGTAGGCCAGCGCCTCATCGACGTCGCGCACCGCCATGCCGAGCTCGTCGTCGGCCTCGGTCTTTCGCGTGTCGGCACGCTGGGGCTCGTCGGGCATGGCGCCGATCTTGATCTTCACCTCGCTCGTCTTCCCGCCGCGAAACACGCCCAGCGTAATCACCGAATCGGGCTTGAGCGCGGCGATGAGCTTCCGAAGCTGATCGACGTCCCGGATCTCGCCGCCGTTGACCGACACGATGATGTCGCCCACCGCGACGCCGCTCCCCTCGGCGGGCGATCCCTTCATGATGTCCGACACCATCGCGCCGCCCTTGCGGGCGAACCCGATGGAATCGGCGATGTCCTTCGTGACGTCCTGGATGTACACCCCGAGCCAGCCGCGCACAACGCGCCCGGACGAGATGAGCTCGCTCATCACCTGCTTGACCATCTTGGCCGGGATCGCGAAGCCGATGCCGATGGAGCCGCCGCTGCGCGAGAAGATCGCGGTGTTGATCCCCACCAGCACTCCGTCCACGTTCACCAGCGCACCGCCGGAGTTTCCGGGGTTGATGGCGGCGTCGGTCTGGATGAAGTTCTCGTAGCTGGCCAGCCCGATGTTCTGCCGCCCGGTGGCGCTCACGATGCCCATGGTCACGGTCTGCGCGAAGCCGAAGGGATTGCCGATCGCGATCACGATCTCGCCCACGCGGATGGCGTCGGAGTCGCCGATGACGGCGACGGGCAGGTCCTTCGGCGCCGGGTCCGCGATGCGGATCACCGCGATGTCGGTCGCGGGATCGGCCCCGACGACCGTGCACTTGAACACGCGCTTGTCGGAAAGGGTCACCTCGATGCCCTTCGTGTTCTTGATCACGTGGTTGTTGGTGATGATGTAGCCGCGCGCGTCGATGATGACGCCGGACCCGATCGACGAGCGCTTGCGGGGCGCATCGGGCTGCTTCTGGTCGGGAATGCGAAACCGCATCATCGGCGCGTCGGCGGCAATGTTCTTGACCGCCGAGATGTTCACGACCGACGGAAGCGTCCGCCGCGTGAGCTCGATGAGGTCCCGGTTGAGCTCGACGAGGGTGCGCGGCCGCGCGCGCTTCTCCTTTTTTTTCTCCGCGGCGCACGACGCGCTCACGGACGCGGCGAGGATGACGACGCAGGCGGTGGCGAGGCTGATGAATCGCGTTGACTGTTTCATGACGGTGCTTGACTCCGAGTTGGCGCAGGATGATGAATGCTGCCTGCAGCCTGCGGCGAAAATTTTCATCCGTCAAGTACAATTATTCCCGCCCCCGCCATCATCCCGCGCCGCGAGGGTGCGCCCAATAAAGTGGTTGATTTATTCCCCGCCCCGGGGCAGCGTGATGCATGCGGAGGAACCCGACATGAGCGCCGGAACGTCCCTGTCCTCCCTGCAGAGGATATTCATCTCGACGACGATCGACCACCTGATCGCCGTGCCCGACGAACATGCCGATAGCGTCGTGGTGAGCGACCGCATCATCGACGAGATCACGAAGATCCTGGCATCGAAGAAGGGCGGGACGCTGTTCGCGGTCATCTTCATCGACATCGACGACTACGAACAGGCCTACGCGCTCCTCAAGAGCTTCAAGCCCAGCGACCTCGCCTACCGCATCGTGGCGATGGACCCGGAGAACCGCCACACGCTGTCCAACATGGGCCGGCTCAAGTATATCCACGAGCTGCGCACCACGCCCATCATGGACCGCGAATTCATCTTCCTGGTACGGAAGTCCTTCGACGCGATGGTCGACGAGATCGCCGCCGCGGCCGAGCGCCAGAGCTACCAGATCCGCCTGATGGACGCCAAGCACGACCAGGAGGACCTCATCAGCATCGGGAAGTCGCTGTCGCTGGAGAAGGACCCGGACAAGCTGTTGCGCTCGATCCTGTTTTTAAGCAAGCGGATCACCGGCGCCGACGCGGGCAGCATCTACCTCGTCGAGGACGCGACCGGCGGCGGCACGCAGCTGCGCTTCAAGTATTCGCACACCTTCTCGAAGGAGATCCCCATGGAGGAATTCGTGATACCCTACGACACGAATTCCATCGCCGGCTACGTCGCCATCACCGGGACGGTGCTCAACATCCCCGACGTGTACGAGCTCTCGACCGAGGACCCCATCACCTTCAATTCGAACTTCGACCGCACGCAGAGCTACCGCTCCAAGTCCATGCTGGTCGTGCCCATGCGCAACCACATCGACGAGATCATCGGAGTCATCCAGCTCATCAACAGCAAGGAGAACCTGGACAGCGCGTCGGTCACCGGCAACGAGGCCTTCGAGGTGCGGCTGACGACGCTCGAGGACTTCGAGACCAAGGTGGTGCCCTTCGATCACCGCTACGAGAGCCTCATGGAGGCGGTCGCGAGCCAGGCGGCCATCGCCATCGAGAACAACCGCATGATCCGCCAGATCGAGAACCAGTTCGAGGAGTTCGTGCGCGCGTCGGTGACGGCGATCGAATCGCGCGACGTGGCCACCTCCGGCCACTCGTTCCGCGTGGCGGAGATCTGCACCCGGCTCGCGCACGCCGTGAATCAGGCGACCGACGGGCCGTTCAAGCACGTGAACTTCAACGAGAACGCCGTCAAGGAGCTCGAGTACGCGGCGCTCCTGCACGATTTCGGCAAGGTCTACATCGACATCGCCATCTTCATGAAGGGGAAAAAGCTCTTCCCCAAGGAGTTCGAGAACCTCATCCTCAAGATGAACTACCTGTACCGCTCCATCGAGCTCAACTACTCGCTGGAGGAGGCGCAGATCGCCGTCAGGGGGGCGGACCCGGCCCTCATCGAGGAGGCGCGCACACGGAAGGAGGAGCGCGAACGCACGCTCGCGGCGATCAAGGTCATCATCGAGGAGGTGCGCCGGCTCAACGAACCCGCGGTCACCGTCACGGACATCGAGCGCCGGATATGCGAGATCGACGAGACGGTGCGCGGCTTTCGCTGCTACGACATCGACGGCAATATCGTGCGCGTGCTCACCGACGACGAGAAGACGAACCTGGGAATTCCCCGCGGCAGCCTCAACGAATCCGAACGCCGCGAGATCGAGAGCCATGTGGTCCACACCTACAACTTCGTCAGCAAGATCCCGTGGCCGCCGGAGTTCAAACGCATTCCGGAGATCGCGCTCAAGCACCACGAGAAGCTGGACGGCTCCGGCTATCCCAACCGACTCACCGCCGGCGACATCCCCATCCAGGCCAAGATGATGGCGATCGCCGATATCTACGACGCGCTCACCGCCTCCGACCGCCCCTACAAGAAGGCGCTCCCGGCCGAGCGGGCCCTTTCGATCCTCGATGACGAGGCGAAGCACAACAAGATCGACCCGGAGCTCTTCCGGCTCTTCGTCGAGAAGAGGATCTACGAGCAGGTGGGGACGGGATCGGTTGCCGCACCGTGATCCGCAGGGACCGACCCGCTGCACCTTTTTTTAATTCCCCTGCTGAAAAAAATGTCCGTCCGCACGCCCTCGATTGTACTACTACTGAGCACTGAAGACAGAGTCTTCGACAACGATGAACCCACACAAGGAGGAGTCACATGAAGAAATTGTTACTGATGGCGATTGCGATGGTTATTGGGGTCACGCTGGCTGCCTATGGCCAGGACACCGGGACCACCCCGGGCGCCGGGGAGCGGAAAGAAGTCCGTGAGGAACGACGGGAAGTAAAGGAAGAGCGCAAGGAGGTCAGGGCCGCCGAGGAGAGCCTGAAGGCAAAGCAAGAGCAGCTAAAGACCGACCAAGCCAAGCTCAAGGCCGATCTGAAGCTCCTTGGACAGACCAAGGACCCCGAGAAGAAGCGCCAGCTAAAAGAGACCATCAGGCAGGACAAGGCTGCCATCACTAAGGACAAGAAGGAAATCCGAGAGGCCAGACGTGAACTCCGCCGCGAACGGAAGGAACTCCGCAAGGAGCGTAAAGAGCTGCGCAAGGAGCGCAAAGAGCTGCGCAAGGAGCAGCGTGAAAAACCAGGCAAGTAAGCATCACATTATTCTCCGTGATTCGCTGCCCATGGAGCGGGAGTGCACCTTCCGCCCCATGGGCTTGTTTATTGGATTGACGAGCGGGATGCTGACGAGAAAAAGTTTACCCGATGCGCCGTTCGGACCGAAAGCCGGATCATGTATTCAGCGAAGGACAAGGAACCCTCAATGGAGATACCGATAAAGAAAGTGTTCGCCGCTCTGCTGGGATGCCTGCTGGCGTTTGCGTCGATGGGGACCGCCCTGATGGCGCAAGACCGAAACGGCGGCAGGACCGACACCACGAAGAACATAACCGACGATGATGACGATGCCGCCGATGATGAAGAAGCCGACGGCGAGGCGGACAACGGCACCGACGCCGGAAAGAAAAAGGACGACCTGTTCCACCTGACCCTCGGAGGCAAGGGATACCATAATTCAGGCGGCGCGCCCACCTATACCTACTGGAAGCCCTTTACCGAGCTTGAGCTCACCACGACGTATTTCTTTCTCAAGGCCGGCTACTACCGCTACATCGGGTACCAGATCACCGATGGGAGCGGAAACTATGAATATATCGGCTTCAACCAGTACGCAGGGGAATTGGGGCTCACCCCTTTCAAATGGCTCGAGGTGAGCGGCGGATACCATTTCTCAGAGGGTGAATTCCGCTACAAGGCCCACGAGTATTCAGGCGAGCTGGTGCTCGATTTCGACATCATCACCCTCACCGGAAGCTATGATCGCAAGCTCGAGGAATACTTCTTCAGCACCAAAGTCGGCTATACGAACACCAACACCGACACTTACAATGGCGCGCTGGCGGTCAATCCCGGCGAGCATGTGAGCATCGAGGGAAGCTACCAGTACAGCAACGCGTTCTATGTCCAATTCGACGACAATTACACCAAACACCTGGGGCGGCTGGGGGCGACAATCCTGCCCATGAAAGAGCTGGGCCTCACACTGGGCGGGGAGTACGGACAGGATTCGGCACGGTATGTCCTGTACGGCGGCGACGTCGGCTTCACTCTCAAACTCTTCGGCCGGCTGAAATTTTTGGCATCCTACACCTACCTGTGGTATCAAGCGCCCTTGACAACGACGGCGGAGAAATCTAATGCGAAGTCGAGCCGCCCAAAGCCCAACCAGGCGGCACTGCCCGCCTCCGCCATAACGACAAACGCGGGATTGAGTTCGGCGACCAACGCTCCGCAAACCGGAACGAATCCGTACGTGCGGACCTCGTTGATCAACGAATCGTACGCGAACCACGCGGTCGTCTTCGGCGTAACGCTGCGGATATGATTGACCGGGGGTCCGAGGGGCGATAATCATGCTGATCGCGGAAGAAACAGTCATGGAGCTCTATGACGCCTATCGTGACGAGCTCTACACCTACGCGCTCCGATTTGTCCGAACGCGCGAGATGTCCGAGGACATCCTCCACGACAGCTTCGTGAGGCTCATCGAGTATTCCGAACACCACGAGATTCGCATGGGAACCATCAAACCGTTCCTGTATCGGATAACGCACAACCTGTGCGTGAACGCCCTAAAAAAGAACCGACCGCTATCGGCGGGAGGCAATGGCCCTGAGATCGCCGACCGCTCCGACGTATCGAAGAACCATGAACTCGACGAACTGAATGATACGATCGACGAGCTCGTCGACACGCTGGACGATGAATCACGGTCGATCTTCATCATGAGGAAGGACCTCGGCATGTCCTTCGAGGAAATTGCCGCGAACCTGGGCATTTCGGAACGGACCGTCAGAAGAAAGATCGCCGGTGCGCTCTCGTTCCTGGCCGAACAGCTGAAAAAAACCGGGTACATCGATTCTTATCTTATACTTTTGTCAATTTTGCTGGGGTGATTTGTACTGTTAATGGGAACGTCATGAAAGGGCATGTAGACAACGGCACCATCATCAGGATGCACTCCGGTCTCATCACCGGCAGGCGGCATGCGGAGTTGCAGCGGCACATCGACGACTGCGACCGGTGCCGAAAGCGCGCCGCCGCCATCGCCGCCCTTCTGCAGCAGCCCCCCGCCGGTCTCCGCACCCCACCGGAACGGGTGCGCAACCGAATCCTGCAGTCGTATTACGAGATAAAAAACGCACCTGCGGGGGCATCGCCCATAAACCGGATGTTGCATTCATGGAAGGCGCCCGCGCTGGCGCTCGCCGCAACGATCGCCATCGTTGTCGGCGCGGCGGTGTTCTTCGACCGCTGGCCATTCGACCGATCAGGCCCCGCAACGGTGGCGATTGATATCGCCGGATTGTCGGGCGAGGTCCTCGTAAACGGCACGATGCCGGAGGGAACGATCCGCATCAAACCGCACGATACCATCACCGTGGGGAAGGACGGCGCCGTCCGGCTCGCATACGCGGGAATCTTCACTATCACCCTGGATGCGGAAAGCGAATTCATCGTCGAAAAGGCTTCATCGCCACACACGGGCGCATACGAGTTCGCCTTCAGGCTGAACCATGGGAGCCTGCTTTCACAGTTCGCCCACGGAGACTTCTCCTGCGCGTACTCCTATCACACCCCGCGCGGAACGGTGAGCTCCACCGGGACCGAATTCGTGCTCGTCGCCGGACCGTCAGAGACGATCGTCCTGCTGAACGAGGGCGCGGTGCGGCTAACCCCATCCGGGAGGAATGAATGGATCCGCGTCGTGGAGCGGAAACGGTACGCGATCGCGCGCTCGATCACCACCTCGGAGCTCGGGCCCGGGGACCTCCGTGCCATCGACGACATGGGCGCGAAACGCGATAGCCTGGCCCCGGCGAACCGGGAATCCGGCGACCGCAACGGGCGCACACGGGACACGGACATGCGGAAGCGCGGCGCCCTCCCCTCTGATTCCGGACATCGTTCCGTCGACGGAGGCGATAATGGTTTTGCCGATGGAAGCGAGCCGGTAAAACCGGGCAGCGGCAAAAAAGCCGAGGGGGACGCACGGGAGCCGGGAGCGGGCGACGCGCTTCGGGAAAAGCACGAAGCGGATCGAGACGCCGACCGCCGGAAAGACCTAAAGGAGCAGGGCAGGGATCGTCGCGACTCCCTGCGTGAAAAGCGCCGTGACAAGCGAGAGCAGCGTGGAGAGCGTGAACGGAGAAACCGGTGATCCGGGAAACCGGCCGAATCCCGCAAATATCTTGACGTTTCCTGAAACAAACCCGTACCATACCCCTGCGTAACATCCGATTCCGCCTCCCTGGAGGACCGCCATGAACCTGCTCGCCTACCTGCTCCTTTCTCTGATGGCGTTCCTGTTCAACAACCGCAAGCGGCTCAAGGCCGCCCTCAGCCACATTGACGGATATTTCAACATCACCGTCGGCTTCCGGTCGGACGACGGGATCGTCGACCGCGCCATTTCGTTCGCACACGGACGCGCCCGGGCGCTCCCGCGCGTTCCCGAGACCGCCGACGTGGTGCTTCGCTTCCGCGACAGCCGCACGGCGCTGGAGATGCTGCGCATAACGCCCAACGAGACGCTCATGCTCATTTTACGAAACATGATGGTGCTCGACGGCGACATCGCCGCGCTGCAGATCTTCAACTACTACGTGTCGCTGCTCATGGGACGCCGCCACGCGCGCATGCTCGCCCGGAACCGCCGGCGCGACGAGCGCGATCGTCGCCGAACCTATGCGCGCACGACGGCCCCGCTCCCCGAGCGCGACCGGGGCGCGGAGCTCATGCGCGTCCCGAATTCTGGGGCGGGCGTTCGCTTCCTCGACGATCCCTGGCTTGGAACCTTCACCCTCGAGGACTTCCCACGCCTCCGCGGCATGCTGGACCGGCACTTCTCCCAAATGCCGTCGATCTGCGTGGAGCGCCCGCTCATCATCACGCGCTGGTTCCGCGAGAACGGTTTCGAGACCGACGCGTCTGGCCGGCCGTGGAATCCCGAACTCCGCCAGGCGATGGCGCTGCGGCACCTCCTCGCGAGCCGCCGGCCCATCATCGCGCGCGACGACCTCATCGCCGGCACCACCACGGCCCAGGAGCCCACGGGCGTCCTCATCTATCCCGAGACGCACGGCGGGCTCCTCTGGGGCGAGCTCACCTCGGTGTCCAGCCGTCCGCTCAATCCATATCGCATAACGCCCGAGGACCGCGAGCTGCTCCACCGCGAGATCTTCCCCTTCTGGATGCACCGGAACATCAAGAGCCACGTCCGTACGAAGTACGGTCATCCGCTCTGCATGCGCATCGACGAGCGCTGGGTGTACTATTTCGCCTGGAAATCCGTGGGGATCTCGCACACCGTTCCCGATTATCCGCGCCTGCTCGCGCGGGGAACGCAGGGGATCATGGACGATATCGACCGCCGCCTGGAGCTGATTCCCGCATCGGAATCCTCCGCACGCGACAGCCTCGCCGCCATGCGGATCGCGCTTGAGGGCGTGAACGCCTACGCCGACAACCTCTCGGCCGAGGCCGCGCGCCTGGCCGCCGTCGAGCCCGATCCGACGCGTCGCGCAGAGCTCGAGCACATCTCGTCGATCTGCTCTCGCGTTCCGCGCCGTCCCGCCGAAACCCTCGACGAGGCGGTGAACGCCGTCTGGATCGCGTGGGTCGCATTGCACCTCGAAAACATCAACACCGGCCTCTCGATGGGACGGCTCGACCAGTGGCTCCAACCGTACTTCGAAAGCGACATGGAGCGCATCCCGGACGAGGCCGGGCGCGCGGCCTATCTGCGCCACGCGATCGAGCTCATCGGCTGCCTGATGATGCGCGGGACCGATCACCTGCCGCTGGTCCCCGATATCGGGAACTACCTCTTCGGCGGAAGCTCGTCCGACCAGGCGATCACGCTCGGGGGCGTGACCCCAGCCGGCGGCGACGGCGTGAACGACATGACCTACATCTTCCTCAAGGCGACGGAGCTCCTGGCGATCCGCGATCCCAACGTGAACGCGCGCGTCCACCCCGGGATCACCGGCGACGACTACCTGCGGCGTCTCTGCCACGTGAACTACCTCACCGCCGCGACCCCCTCGCTGCACAACGACGCGGCGGTCATCTCGTCGCTATCGTCCAACGGCTACGCCGAGGCCCACCGGCGCGACTGGTCCGCGACGGGCTGCGTGGAGCCCACCATCTCCGGGCGGCACATGGGGCACACCGGCTCGGTGCTCATGAACATGGTCGCCGCGCTCGAGATGGCGCTCAACGACGGCGGGCACCCGCACATGACCGAGCGGCTGGGCCCCGAAACGGGCGATCCCGCGCGCGGCGCCTTCCCCGCCTTCGAGGATTTCTTCCGCGCCTATGGGACTCAGCAGCGCTTTCTGATAGACCAGGCGGTGGAGCTCAACAACAGCTACGCCGAGGCGCACGCGGCGCTGCGCCCCATCCCGCTCCTGAGCGCACTTCTGGACGGCCCCATCGAGAAGGCGCTCGACGCGACGCGCGGCGGCACGCGCTACAACACCTCGGGCAGCGCGAACATCGGACTGGCCGACGTGGTGGACTCCCTGATGGCGATCAAGACCCTCGTATACGACGAGCGGCGCATCTCGTTTGCCGGTCTCATCGAGGCGCTCGCCACCGATTTCGCGAGCGCCCCCGAACTGCCGGCGCTCATCCGCTCGCGCGTACCCCTGTTCGGCTCCGGGAATCCGCACGCGCTCGAGATGGCGCGGCGCGTGATGCGGCTGGTCGCCGACGCCTGGCACGGGCACGCGAACTTCAGGGGCGGCCACTACACCGCGGGCTTCTGGTCCATGTCCCAGCACGTTGCCTACGGCGGCCTGTCCGGCACGCTGCCCTCGGGCCGCCTGCGCGGGACCTCGTTCACGCCGGGCCTCACGCCGCATCCCGGGGCGTCGAAAAGCTTCCTGGACAACATCCGCGACGTAGCGGGGCTCGACGCCTCGTGCATGGACAACAACATCGCATTCAACGTGAAGCTCGTGCCGCGCCCGGGCGAGCCGGTGCGCGACATCGTGGAGGCGATGTACGCCTATGCGAAAAGCTATTTCGATCTCGGCGGGATGCAGATGCAGTTCAACGTGGTTTCATCGGAGACGTTGCGCGACGCGATGGCGCACCCGGAGAACTACCGGAACCTGCTGGTCCGCATATCGGGCTACAATGCGTATTTCGTGACGCTCAACCGCGAGATGCAGATCGAGCTCATCGAGCGGGCGGAATACGGGATCTAGCGGGCCACCTGGACGTACCGGCGGCCAAACCACCCCGAGCCGTCAATACAATCCAGGATAATTATACAATCGATTTCTGTCCTTTATCCAGCCGACGCCGTTGCATACGGGACACGCCTTGTAGCGCACACCGCGTCCGCTGTCGCCGTATTTCGTGCTGTCGGCATCGAGCTTCTCGATGTATTTTCTGTTGATATCGGTTGTGCCCGAGCCGGTACCAGACAGGCAGCAGTTCGAGGTATCGCCGGTAAATGCCGGGCTGTGCGGATCCGGGGATGAAACGATCGCATCCGGATGATCTCGGTTGTCAAAATATTCGATGCTCCCCCGCGAATGGCAGCGGGGACACTTGACCCATCCGCGACCGTCCGGTTTTGGCCTGTTAGATCCGCAGGACAGGAAGACCATCAACACAAAGACCGTGCAGGTTCTTATTGCGAGACGGGGCATATACCGCATCATCGAAGAAGAGGACCGTACAATGGTCTCGCCCCCTACTTGAACACGTTCCCCTCGGCGGGAAACGCGCCGGACTTCACCTCGTCGCAATAGCCCTGGATGGCACTCTTCGCGACCTCGGCGAGGTTCGCGTATTTCTTCAGGAACTTCGGGGTGAAGCGCTCGTCCATGCCCAGGAGGTCGTTGATCACCAGCACCTGCCCGTCGCAGTACCGCCCGGCGCCGATGCCGATCGTGGGAATGGACAGCATCCGCGAGATCTCGTGCGCGAGCTCCTCGGGCACCATCTCCAGCACCAGCGAGAAGGCGCCGGCCTCCTCGAGGATCTTCGCGTCCTCGATCATGATGCGCCGCTTGTCCTCCTCGCGGCCCTGCACGGTGTAGCCGCCCAGCTTGTGCACCGACTGCGGCGTGAGGCCCAGGTGCCCCATCACCGGGATGGAGGCGCGCACCAGCGCCTCCACGGTCGCGCGGAAATCGCGCCCGCCCTCGAGCTTGACGGCGTTCGAGCCGGTCACCTTCATCACGCGCCCGGAATTGCGCAGCGCGTCCTCCACCGACACGTGATAGCTCATGAACGGCAGGTCGCACACGATAAACGCGTTCGGCGCGCCGCGGCGTACGATCTCGGCGTGGTAGATCATCTGGTCCAGCGTGACCGGGATGGTGCTTGTGTGGCCCGCCACCACCATGCCCAGCGAGTCGCCCACGAGGATCACGTCGATGCCGGTCTGCTCGATGATGCGCGCGAAGGCGAACTCGTAGCAGGTGATCATCGCAATGGGCTCTTTGTTTTCCTTCGCCTTCTTAAAGTCGTTGATGGTCGCGATTGCCGCCATGCGCGTATACCTCCCGGTACAGTTTCCCCGTGCGGGGATCGACGAGATCGGGCGCGATCTCGATGAGCTGCTTCATCACGAACGGCCGGCGCGTGATCTCCGGATGCGGGATCGTCAGCCGTTCGGTGTCCATCACTCGGTCGTCGTACAGCAGAATGTCAATGTCGATGGTGCGCGGACCGCGCCGGATTGCGTAGTCGCGCCCCAGCGCGGCCTCGATCCGCTTCGCCTCGTCCAGAAGTTCGATCGGTGCGCGGTCGGTCATCAGCAGCACTGTCTGGTTCAGGAAGCGCGGCTGGTCGAGGTAATCCACCGGTTCCGTCTCCTCGACGACGCTCTCCCGGACCAGCCCGCCCGCGCAGCCGGAGATTATCATCACCCTGGCCGCACGGAGATTCGCCTCCCGGTCGCCCAGATTGGACCCCAGCCCCAGATACGCCAGCGCCATCCTACAGCTTGTCGCGGAAGTCGGCCCCCGCGAGCTCGATGATGCGGCACATCTCCTTGATGCGCGAGAGCACTCGCCCGTCGGAGAACTCCTTGAGCGCCGAGAACGGGTTGTTGTTCGAGGTGAAGATGGTGAAGCGCTCCGCCTCGTAGCGCGCGTCCACCAGATTATACAGCGTCTCCTGCTCCCAGGGGGTGTCGCGCTGCACACCGAAATCGTCGATCACCAGGACATCGGCCTCGGCGAGCTCCTGCTGGATGCGCTCGGCCTCGCCGTAGCTCTCGGAGCCCTCGCGGAAGGTGGCGCGCAGGCGCTCGAAGAAGGTGCGCGACACCTTGATGAAACGCCCCTCGATCGCGGAGCGCGCGATGAGCTCGGTGAGGATGATCGCCGAGAGCAGCGTTTTCCCGGTGCCGGGATTGCCCCATAGGAACAGCCCCTTGCGCACGTCGGGAAATTTCATGATGATGTCGTAGGCGGCGGCCTTGGCCGCCTCGGCCGCCTTGCTCACCGGCTGGAAGTCGTTGATGAAGCGCCAGCGGTATTTCCGGTCGATCCCGGATTGCGCATAGCGCACGGCGATCCGGTCGATCTTGAGGCGGATGGGCCGGCAGTGGCACTCGCGAATAACGCCGTTATCGTTGAAGTAGTAGGGGTCCACGCCGCCGCAGGCGCACGTGTTCTGGATGCACTTCGGGCAGGGCAAGAGCGCGTTCTCCCCCATCTCGCGGTACAGGGGGTTGATGATGATGCCGCGATGATCGCAATACGAGCAGAATTGTTTCGCGGCGGTATCGGCTGTCGCGGATTTCCTGGTCATCGAATGCCCGGATTTGGAACATTTTCTTTACGTTTTCCCGATGCGTGGGTATATTTCCCCCGCAGGGCCCGTGAAGGGGTATCAGAGGAGCGCCTGCGGCGCGTGTCAACAAAATAAAAAAAGAATCAATTTTGGCCCCTCTCGGGCCGATACATACAAGGAGCAATCCTGTTGCACATGATATTAACCAACGAGGTATCGTACATGAAACCCGGAACCGCCATCACCAGCGTCGTGACCGCCATCATCATCGCCGTTTTCTCGGTCGTGTGCCTGGCGCCCATCGACGCCCACGCACAGCAGAAGAAGGACGACAAGGACAAGACCGCCGAGGTCAAGGACGACAAGATGGGCTGGAAGACCCGGGACTATCGCCCCTACATCAAGGCCTTCGACGACCTCCAGAAGCTGAGCATGGAATTCGCCGAGAAAAACCTCCAGCTTGCCATCAACGAATACGACAAGGGCATGGACGCGCTGGACGACATGGAGAACGAGGTCGCCAAGATCGAGAGTAAAGAAGGAAAGAAGAAGAACCTCAACGAGCGCTGGCACTGGCAGGAGATCGACCGCAAGAACCAGACCAAGCGGTACATCGGCCGCATCAAGTACAGCGCGAAGGTCAAGTCGGTGACCAACTTCACCCGCGCCATCAACCTCATCGACACGATCGAGAACAGCAACAAGAAGTTCATCACCGAGAACAAGAACTACAAGATATTCAAGATAAAGCTCTTCCAGGTGTACGTCTCGACGCAGTACGACCTGCAGAACTTCAAGCCCTGCATCCCGGTGCTGGAGCGCTACCTCTCCATCGACGAGAACACCAAGACCGACATCTGGGCGTACCGCTACCTCGCCAGCTGCTACGGTTTCATGGAGAACGTGCTGGCCAAGTACAAGAAGGCCACCGAGGACGAGATCATCGACTACAAGCAGAAGAAGAACACCTCGCTCCTGAAAGCCGCCGAGCTCAAGTACACGGTCGAGTCGCCGCAGTACAAGCACCTGAAGGACATCGTGGAGCGCGACGAGATGAAGAGCGAGTCGCTCAACGACTTCCGCTAGATCGTACGATTACATCGCGAAACCAAACGCCTCCCCGACGGGGAGGCGTTTTTGTGCCGGCAGGCGCGCCTGTAGAAAAAAACCTGCCGATAAAACATTCAGTGGAAAAACCGGCGCTATATCTCCGGCGACGAAGGGGCGAAGAACCCGACGGCGCCCGCCGCCTACTCCTCGACCGCGCCCACCAGGTATTCGAATCGCGCGCCGTCCGACGAGATCTCGAGGACCGTGATCCTTTTCTCGGGTACGGTGATCCGCTGCGGCGCCGGCTGCTGCACGTTGTTGGCGCGCAGATATTTCTTCTTGCCCGCGTCGAGCACCCAGCGCTCGGCGACGACCACCAGCTCCTCGTTCGTCCGCACGGAGGTCTTGAACGATTTCACGGCGGCCGGAAGGGCCGTGTCGGTCCGGCCCGCCTCGATGCCGTTGATGAAGATTTTATAGAACTCCATCCCCGTCCGATCGGGGCGTCCCCCGCGCACGGCGGCGCGCACCACGAGATTGTATTCGCCGGGCGGCGCGTATCGCTTCGTCGACGAATAGAGATGCACGCTCCGCCAGGCGGCAAGATCGAAGACCTCGGCCTCGGCGCCGTTGCCCGCAACCACGAGCCGCTCGTCGATCACCTCGCGGATGCGCGCCGGGCTGGGGATCGCGACGGGAAGCTCGCGCCCCCGGAAGCGCAGCACGGCCGACGCGCCCGCCGGCGCGAGCACGCACACCTCGCCGCTCACGACGCACACGTCATGCGCCGCCCCGAGCGCCTCGACTCGCTTGTCCGCGAGGGAAAGCCGGTAGAGCGTTCCCGACGGCTCGGAGGCGGTCGCGGCGACGCACCACACGATATCGCCGGCCCCGGCGATCGACCGGACCGCCGCGCCTGCGGGCACGGCGGGAAGGCGCGCCTCGACGCTTTCGCCCGTGGCGATCGTCCGCCGCCCCGCATACCACGATGCGGCGTCGGACGGGCCCGGGGTGCCGGCGTAATACAGCGCGCCGCCGCTTTCGGCGATGCACGACACGCGGAGATTTATCTTTACCGGTTCCGGCGCGCCCGCAGTGCGGACATATACCGCGCCCCCATCAAAAAAAAACCTGCCGGCGGAAACGTCTCCGGACAGGCAGGGTAAAAAAAACAGACTCAGGAGAAGAAAAAATGGCATGCCCCGTCGGTTAAATCTTCTCAAGGCGGCTCTCGAAGTCCCTCTTGTAGATGCACACGCCGAGCTTGTGGTGCTCCTCAATAATTTCCTTGAGGATCTCCGGCGTGGTGAGGGGGTTGATGACGACCGCGCGCAGCACCACGACCCGCTGCGGGCGGTACCGCGTCGATTCCAGCATGGTGCGCGAGACGAAGCTGTTGTCCTCCTCGCGGATGGCTCGGTGCAATTCGATATTGAGCTCGTTGAGCAGGTTGTTGATCTCGATGACCTTTTTGCGCAGATACTTTTCCTTGCGCGATTCGCCGCTGTTGATCTTCGCCATGAGCTGGGCGAGGCGGCGCCGCACCTTCTTGGGGGCGAACCGGTAGTTCACGATAAAGAGCTCGGGATTGTTCATGAGCTCCATGTCGCAGTGCCGCTCGATGATGCCCCGCAGAAGCGAGGTGAGCGCGAAGGCGTTCTCGAAGAGGAGCTTGAATCCCACGGACCCCAGGATCTTGATGGTGGCCCAGGGCTTGAGACAGGCGAACGGGCGCGAGCCCTCCACCGTGAAGCGCCCCTGGTCCACGGAGTCGGCGCGGATGATATAGTCCGAGGTGTGCTTGATGTTCGCCAGCGCCTTCTCGTCCCGGAACAACACCATACCCATCGACAGCGGCGAGTACAGGAGCTTGTGCGAATCGAAGGTGACCGAGTCCGCGAGCTCGATCCCCTTGAATAGATGGCGGTACTCGTCCACCAGCATGACCCCGCCGCCCCACGCCGCGTCCACGTGGAACGACGTCTTGTTGATCTCTGCGACACGGGCGAGCTCGTGCAGATCGTCGATATTGCCGGTCTCGGTGGTCCCCGCGATCCCCACCAGGGAGATGATGCGGACCTTCTCGTCGGTGCGGGCGTTCTCCTCGGCGATCTCCTTGCAGATCCGCTTGAGCTCGCCGATGTCGATGCGGTTGTCGGAATCGACCGGCACCTGGACCACGCTGTCGTGTCCCAGGCCGATGATGCGCGCGACCTTCGTGATCGAATAGTGCCCGCGCCGGGACACCAGGATCACCGCGCGCCGGCAGCCGTAAAAGCGGAAGGCCTCGTACACGCCGGCGGCCCGGATGCCCGGGAAGCGGCCCTTCGCGGGGAAGGCGCGATTACGCGCCACCAGGAGCGCCGTGAGGTTCGCGACGGTCCCGTCCACCGTGACATTGCCCAGCGCAACCTTGGGATCCTGGATGAAGCGCCGGTAGAAGCGCGGGTCGCGGTCGAACACCACGCGATGGATCCAGGCGAGCAGTTCGCGCTCCACGTACGACGAGGCCTTGGCGGTCTCGATCTTCACCTGGTTCTGGTTGAGCGCGGCGATGATCATCTCCAGCAGGATCATGAAATACGGGATCGCGCTGGTCATGTGGCCGATGTAATAGGGGCTGCCCACCTTCACGGAGTGGGCGATCACATTGTCCTTGATCTCCAGGAGGACGTTCTTCAGCAAATGGGGCTCGCGCGGCACCTCGATGTCGGAGAAGATTCGCGCGAGGCGCGTGAGCGGGATCTCGCTGTGGATGCCGCCCTTCTCTTTAAAGAACTTGTGGATGAGACCGAGGAGCTCGTGGCCGAACTCGAGGAACTTGTCCGGCGAGTCGGGCATGATGAACAGGCGGCGCACCTGCTCCAGGTCGAAATTGTGGAGCGCGCCGTCGGGTCCGTCGTATTTCGGTACCAGTGTAACGCCCATAGAACGGGGACCCTCTGCGACAAGATTAGCGCGCACGCCGCCGTGGATGCGAACCGGACGTTCGCATAAAACAATGTGCCGGTGCGGCCGATTTTTTTCAAGTAAAAATGACATAAATCCTTGATATATTATTTACAGCAATGCGCATTGTGTCGATATTTTTCGCGAAAAAGACGCGCCGGATCGCGCGCGAACGCGCCATGCGACATAACCGCGCTCGCGTTATCCGAAACCATGCGCCGCCGCGACCGCGCGCCGGCGCTCACCCGAGGTGCGCATGACGCCGTCGCCCCGCACGCCGATCATCTATTGCGCCGCGATCGCGGCGCTGGCGCTCGCCGTCCGTCTGCTGGGCTACGACGAGCTCCTGTCGGTCGAGTCCCTCGTCCGTCACCGGGCGGCGCTCATGGACCTCGTTTTGCGGGACTATGCGCTCTCGGTCGCGCTGTTCGCGGTCGTCTTCATCGCGACGGTGTCGGCCGGGCTTCCGGGGGCCACGCCCCTGACCGTGTGCGGAGGGCTTCTCTTCGGGGCGATCGGCGCTCTGTACTCCGTCGCCGCCGCCACCTGCGGCGCCATCATCGCGTTTACCGTGTCGCGCCGCCTGGCGGGCCGGTGGCTCCAGGAACGCTTCGCCGAGCGGCTGGCGAACTTCAACCGCGATTTCGACGAGAACGGGGCGTGGTACGTGCTCGCCATCCGCATGACCCCGCTCTTTCCGTCGTTCCTGGTGAATCTGCTTGCCGGCCTGTCGACCCTTCCCGCGCGGAGCTTCCTGCTCATCACCGCGCTGGGCATCATCCCGAACTCGCTCGCCTACACCTATGCGGGGCGCCGGCTCGCGCTCGCGGAAACGCCGCGCGACCTCCTCTCGCCCGAAACGATGCTGGCGCTGGCGCTCATCGCGCTTGCGGCGCTTGTCCCGCCCGCGGTTCGGAAACTCGCCCACCGCCGCGGGACGCGGACATCATCCCAACCGGATTGAAAAAGTGTTGCTTTTTTCCCTTTGTGCCGCATCCTTTGCGGGAGAACGTTTGCGACGACACCGAGGAGGCTTATGGCACAGGCAACCGCGCTTATCAAGGCCTACATGGAGGGGACCATCCCGGACAACGGCGGTTTCGTCCTGAGCGCCGTGTTCGACCCGGGCTCGATCTACTCCATCTACGAATGCACCGCCTACCGCAACGTGAAGGACGTGACGCGCACGCCCGACGGCATCGTGTTCAAGTCCGACGGCAATCGCACTCATATGCTGGTCGAGCCGCCCATCTACCCGCTCAAGCACATCGAACCGGTAAACCGCGACGACGGGCACGCCATCCCATACCGTTTCAACGAGCTCACCATCCTCACCGGAAAGAAAAGCGAGAAGATCATGGTGCCCGAGGAGCCGCGCATGCTGTACACCTCCTTCACCATCGCCGACCGCCGCTCGGATTACTTCGCCTACGTGTTCTACCCGACGCCCGACGTGTATGTCGCCATCAAGAAATTCCTTGCGGACAGCCTGTACAACGACTGCAACATCTCCAAGCAGGACTCGATCGAGGCGGCGACGGCCATGCTCGCCACCATCAAAAAGTTCGTCATCTGGAAGGCCGATTAGGCGCGACGGCCGGACGCGCACACCGACACACACGGAGGACGCCATGAGCAACAAGAGAAAGCACGATCGCGCGAACGTCACCATCCGGTCGGAGGTGCGCTCGCCCGAGAGCATCACCCTGAGCAAGACCGTAAACGTGAGCCGCGGCGGATTGTTCATCTCCACCCCCGAGCCCCTGGGCGAGGGGTCCGAGCTGAATCTCACGATACAGGTCCCCGGCGGCGAGGTGCTCGAGATCCGCGGCAAGGTAAAATGGGTGCGCCAGAACGAGGTCGATGGCGAGCGCGCCGGGATGGGGATCGAGTTCGTTGACGCGAGCGACAAGGACGTCATCGAACTCAAGAAGATCATGGACTAACGCCGCTCGCTTCGCCGCAGTCCGCCCCCACCGTGGGACGAAAACCCATCGACGGATGGGTTTTTTCGCCGGCCGCTTCCAGATTATGTCGCATTATTGGCCCGCCCCGACAACAGACACCGCGCCATGCCGACAACCCTGGGTTTTGCCGGGACCATGCGGGCGCACCGCGGCCCATCGCCATCCTCCAGCCGACGGCGCGCAGGGGGCGGGAAAAAACACGAAAAAAATGTGCTAAACCTTTATGAAAAAAAGCACGACAATAGTATCATAAGGGATTGAACGAAATCAGGTCAAGGATGACCGCCATGAAAAACCACATGAACGAATGGACCTTCCCCGAGCGGATTGACTATAACGAAGTTCCCGAGTACCTGCGCCGATTCGAGGCGGAGGCGATAACCGGCACGCTCGTCTTCGACCTTCGGGACACGGAGGTGGCGCACTCATCGTTCATCGGCTTCCTCATCGTCGCCAAGTACGCCATCGAGAAGAGCGGACACGACCTCGTGTTGCGGCTGTCACCCGCGCTGGAGCGGCTACTTGCGATGCTGCATATTCTCGAGTACTTCAGCGTCCGCGCCCACCGCGCCCACCGCGCCGAACAGCGCCTGACCGCCTGATCCGCGCGGGCATGTTTCGAAAAAAAATTTGACAATTCATCTCGCGCGCGTATATGGTAGTATCGATACGCGCGAATCGCCATGAAACCGATGCCCATGCTCTTCAACGACGAACAAGTCGAATCCACGTGCGAGATCCTCAAGTCGATCGCGCACCCCATTCGACTCAAGATCCTCTGCTTCATCATGGAGGGCGAGAAGAACGTGACCGAGATCGAGGGCGAGTTCCACTCCACCATATCCAACATATCGCAGCACCTCACCATCCTTCGCAAGGCGAACATCCTCGCCCGTCGCAAGGAGGCGAATTACATGTTCTACTCCATCAAGGACCCCTGCATACAGGTGCTCATGAAAACGCTCAAGGACCTGTACTGCCAGGCGTGAGGGGCGCCGTCGCCCCAAACGGAGGACCGGCCATGAATGCGAAATCACACAAAACCGTCGTCGCCGTCGTTGTCACGGCGCTCGTGGCGCTTGGTTCTATCTTCGCCTGCCAGCAGGAGAACCTGTGGGATTTGGCGACGCTGGAAGAGTCGCACGGGATGTTTATTGCAGCGGGGGATAATGGGGTGATCCTGTCTTCGAGCGATGGGAAAAACTGGACGAAGAGTGGTTTTGCAGACCCAGACAATACGTATTATAGTATCGCGACAGACAAAAAGGGCACTTGGATGATCGTTGGCTACAACAATACTTATGGTATGGGTATCATTTTTTCTTCGACAGATAGCGGAAAATCCTGGAAAAACACGACAAGCACCAATACAAACGGGAACGTGCTCAGAGCCATCTCGACAAACCAATCCGGCGCCTGGGTTGTTGCCAGTGACTCCGGGTATTATGCCGTTTCTTCAAATAGTGGCGCTTCATGGAGTGATAGTTCATTCTCCAACTCCATCTATGGGATTGCGCACAATTCAAACAGATTCGTCACCGTGGGAAGCGGATTCGGAAGTTTTCACTACAGCACCGATGCCGGGACAAGCTGGCAAACAGCAGCAGCAACGACCCCCTCATTTTCATATTGTGCGGTGACCATAAATAATGCTTTTCTTTCTATCGGCACAGACGTGTGGGCTTCAAACGATGGATACACCTGGGACTACGTATCATCGCCATTCGGGTTTACGCGAGAGGGTGCGGCCTCGAATACTGATGGCAGAGTAATCGCCGTTGGAGAAACACCTGAAGGTTCGTTTTATTCTGATGACTCCGGAGTGTCTTGGACACTCGTCGATCCATCGGCGACATCGAATCTGATCGGAATAACATTCGGGAAAGGCATTTGGGTTACCGTTGGAGCAGACTCCACTACGATGATAGACGGCGTGATGCACTACTCCACAGACAACGGGTCATCATGGTCGTTCAATGTCGCGCCCGCATCGCCGGTTTTACGCTGCGTCGCCTACGGGTACCGCTAATCACAGAACACGCGTGGGGTATATGTTAAGGCGAACATCCACTAATCTGTTTGTTGGCATGACCGCGAAAACCCTGATCATTCTTGGCGTACTTTGTGCGCCGGCCTGCCAGCAGGAGAACCTATGGGAGCTTGCATCAAAGGACTCACGCCGAGAGGGGATTTTCGTGGCCGTGGGCGAATCGGGTGTCGTTATTACATCACGCGATGGCTTGCAATGGACGCCGCAACCGTCGATAGTCAATACCCACTTGATCGGGATATCGACGGACCGTAATGGACGATGGGTCGTGGTCGGTGAAAATACCTCGACCCTTCGTGGCGTGGTATACACTTCCGACGACGCAGGCGCAGCGTGGATGCTTCGTTTTACCGCTCCGACCTGTGCGGTCTTCAGGGACGTCGCGACAAGCAGATCCGGCGCCTGGATCGCCGTGGGGCAAAATTTTTACGCTCGCTCGACCGATAATGCTGCAACGTGGACCGAATACAGCAGCTTTGACATCTACAACATCACCTATGCCAATGGGATGTTCGCAACCGTTGGGTCGGGAGGAACCGCATATCGTTTTTCAACCAACGATGGCGCCTCCTTCACTCCCGCGTCCTCCGCTCCAGCAATCGCCTCGGACGGTTTGGTACGGGGCAACAGTCGCTTCGTTGCCTGCGGACCGACCGTCACCTATTTCTATTCGACGGACGCCGATACGTGGGTGCCACAAGCCGCAGGCATCATAACCTCAAACATCTACCACCTTTCACATGACGGGAAACAGCGCGTCATGGCCGCAGCCCATCCGAATCCAGTCATTTACTTCACCGACGACGACGGCGCGAACTGGACCCCGAAAACGCTGACAACTCCCACCCTGTGGGGAATAGCCTATGGCGAGGGAAAATGGGTAGCTGTGGGATTCAACGCCTGGGCGGCTGTTTGCCTTTCCACCGACGGCGGCAATACCTGGAACGAACAACAACTTTCGGGAACCGGAATCACCACGCCGCTTCGCGCGGTTGCTTTCGGATATCGATAATCACATCGGAACTCTTTCGCTGAATTTCGCCTACCATCCTCTCGTTTTTCTTGCGCACCTCCATCGGGGTGCTATTTTCAATTATCAAGAACTTACAAATGAGGCATTACCATGAAAATTCTCCATGTTGCAATAGCATTTGCATCAATAAGCCTTGCGGCATACTCCACCCCGGCCCTGGCGCAATACCACATCGACCTCGAGGGCGGTTACGTGGACACCGGCTACAATGATATCCGCATCCCGGCGAAGGGCGGGACGAGGTTCTCGCTCACGCAGGATCTCGAGGCGCAGCCCACGTACTTCTACCGCGGACGGGCCGGGTACACCTTTTCGGACCGCCACACGGTGTCGTTCCTCGCCGCGCCGCTCCGTGTGGTATCGCTCGGCACGCTTCGGAAGGACGTGCGCTTCGGCTACACGACCTTCCGCGAGGGCGAGTACGTGGAGACGACCTTCCGGTTCGATTCCTACCGGGTCACCTATCGCTACGACTTCTTCACGAACGAATCGTGGCGCATCGGCGCGGGCTTCACCGCGAAGATACGCGACGCATCCATCAAGATGGAATCGGCCGACCTCATCGCGGAGGAGAAGAACACGGGGTTCGTGCCCATCCTCAATTTCAACATCGAATGGAAATTCGCGGGGCCGTTCAGCCTGCTTGTGAACGGCGACGCCCTCGCCTCGCCCTACGGGCGCGCTGAGGACGTCTTCGCGGGGTTCCTGTATCAGGCGAGCAAGAACGTGATCGTGAAGCTCGGCTACCGCATCCTCGAGGGCGGCGCGGACAATAAGACCGTGTACACGTTCTCACAGTTCAATTATGCGGCGGCGGGGGTGGTGATTCTGTTGTAGGGCGGCTGCCGGTCACACGAACATCGAGAGAAACTTTTCCGTGTCCATGAAGCGGATGTTTGATGAACGGACAACCCTGTCGATGTTCTGCTCGACGACCTGAAACGCCATGTGGAGCTATCGTTCAGCCATATCGACTTTTTATCGCGTGGCTGATAAAAAGTCGATGCCGCCAAGCGCTTCCGGATCACGCAAATCATAGCCAAGCCGCAAACAAAAGTGATTATACCCCTATCCCCCGACCGCCGAGCGCTTTTCGGCGCCGTCGCCTTTTTGCACATCCTGTGCGGCACTGCAACCTCCTGTTGGGAGCCTTTCCCATTCATCAGGGGAAAGGGGAGCGAGGTAAAGTCACACACCAGTTGCGCGCCTCCCCCTAACGAAGGGGGAGGCCGGGAGGGGGTCGTTGCAATCAGTGCTGAAAAAAACCTGACGGCTAGAACTCGCCCAGCATCCGCACCTCGGTCTCCAGGCGCACCTGGAACTTCGCCTGCACCGTTTCGCGGACGTGCTCGATGAGATCGCGGATGTCGCGCGCGGTCGCATTGTCGTAATTGATGATGAAGTTGGTGTGGAGCTCGGAGACCATCGCCCCGCCGATCCGAGTGCCCTTGAGGCCGGCGTCGTTGATGAGCTTCCACGACGAGTGACCCTCGGGGTTCTTGAAGACCGATCCCGCCGAGGGATAGTCGAGCGGGTGCTTCCCCGCACGCTCGCGGAGGAGCCCGGCGATCGTCTCCCTGACCGATGCGGGATCCTCGGCGCGCGGCAGTCGGAAGGCGCCCGCGATAATAATCGAATCATCGTCGATCCGCAGGCGGCGGTAGGTCGACATTTCTTTCGTGACGGGTAGATCGCGCAGCGCGCCGGCGCCGTCGACAATCCGTATCCCGACGAGAATGTCGGCAAACCAGCCGAGCGTGGTCCCGGCATTCATGATGATGCCGCCGCCGAGGCAGCCGGGGATGCCCGCCATGAATTCGACACCGCCGAAGCCGTTCGCGATCGCGAAGTCGATGAAGCGCTCCTTGCTCACGGAGGCCTCCGCCGCGATGTCGCCATTGTCGGAAACGGCGATTGCGCCGGCGGCTTCGTCCCGCTCGCGGATCGCGAGGACCACGCCGCGGACCCCGCGGTCGCCCACGAGGAGGTTCGATCCGCCCCCGATTACCGTGAGCGGGAGCGCGCGCTCGCGCACGACGCGGACGATGCCTGGAACATCGGCGGCGGTATTCGGAACCACGAGCGCGTCGGCCGGTCCGCCCGCGCGGAAGGTGGTGTACTCGCGCAGGGGCGCGTATTCGCGAACGCGCCCGAACGGCGCAAGCTCCTTCAAAATGTCCGGATCTATCATCACTCTTTTCTAGTATTTACAACCAACCGGCACGATAGGTATCGCTTTTCGGCGTGTCAATCCCATATCAACGCCCATGCCGGGCAATTTTTGCTTGCCGCGGGATATATCTGCATATTAATGATGATTGTGCCGATAATTAGCTACAGTGAGTATACTGCCATGTCATGCGTGCGTGTGACAGACGACACTATCCATTCACCGTGCGTTCAATCTTTATGATGGAAGCTGGTATCGGCACCAGATGAGCCTGATGATAAAGCGCCCCAAGAAACCGACCATCGTCCCCGACTTCACGGAGTTCACCGACACCGAGGGGACCAAGTGGGTGCAGACCTCGGCCGACGACCTGTTCTCCATCAAGGAAATCAACAAGATCCTCGAGAGCATCGAGAAGGACAAGGACGAGGGCGATATCGTCATCGCGCGCATCGACTTCCAGAAGGTGAACAAGGAGTACTACGAGCGCGTGCGCGAGCTACAGACCAAGCTCAAGAAGAAAAACGAGCTCATCAAGCGGCTGCTCATGGGCTCGAAAGAGACCATCGACAAAAAGAACCGGAAGCTCAAGGAGCTCATCGAGTACATCAAGAAGCTGCACCTGCTGATCGCCGCCTATCGCCAGGACCCGGAGCGCATGCGGGACATCGATCTTCCCGCGCTGACCCCGGTTGAGCCGGAACCCGTGCCGGTCGTTGCGATCGAGCGCGTGGCGGAGATTCCCGCCGAGGAGTTCGTCGAGGTCGAGGAGGTCGTCCTCGGTGACAACGAGCCCGAAGCGTAGCGCCGCCCGCCTCGTGCGCATCGCGCGCCTCTGCTGCATCGCGCTCGCCTGCGCGGCCGCCTGCCGGGGCGAGCGCCCGACGGACCATTTCAACACCTACATCCAGTCCGATCCCGCCCGACTGGACCCCTTCTACAGCACCGACGTGGTGTCCGGGCGGGTGATGGCGCACCTGTTCAACGGGCTTTTCAAGATTTCGTCCAACGGCTCCCTGGAGCGCGACCTCGCTGCGACGCACCGGTTCGACGGGACGCGGCTCGAGGCCACGCTGCACGACGGGGTGCGCTTCCACGACGGGACCGCCCTCACCGCGGCCGACGTGGCCTACTCGCTGGACCGCGTCCGCCTCTCGGAGAACCCGACCTCGCCGCGGCGCTGGCTGTTCGCGAACATCGCGCGCATCGCGACGCCCGACGAGCGGCGGATCGTGATCACCCTCCGCGAGCCGTCGGCCTCGTTCCCGCACCTCTTGGCCACCCCGACGGCCTATATCATCTCGGCCGCGGCGCACCGCCGGGACGGGTCCGTCGTGGGGACCGGGCCCTTCGCGCTGCGCGAGTGGCGGCAGGACGAGCGCCTCGTGCTTGCGCGCCATGAGCGCTACTTCGAGGGACCGGCGAGGGTCTCCGGCATCGTCTACCGCATCATCCCCGAGGACCTCACGGCGCGCTTCGAGTTCCTGAACGGGACACTGGACTACTTCGAGGTTCCGTATCTCGCGCGCGTACGCCACGACGCGCAGGCGCGGACGATCGACGTGCCGGAATACAGCGTCCACTACATCGCCATCAACAATGCCCGGCCGCCGCTGGACAACCCGGCCCTGCGCGCCGCGCTCAACCGCGCCGTGGACCGGCGGCGGATCATGCGGGCGCTGTTCGACAACCGCTTCACGCTCGCCGCGGGCCCGGTGCCGAATACGCTGGCCGGCCACCGGAGCGCGGCGCGGCCGTACGACTACGATCCCGTCGCCGCGCGCGCCGCGATCGCTTCGCTCGGACTTTCCGGACACCGGATCACGCTCTTCATTAAATCGGACCACCAGGTGTCGCTGATCGCGCAGATGGTCCAGCGCGATCTCGCCGCCGCGGGGCTCGCGGTCTCCATCCGAGAGATGGAATGGTCGGCGCTCAAGGCGGCGACGCTCAACGGCGCCTACGACCTGTGCTACTTCACCTGGCACGCCGACTACCCCGACGCGGAGAATTTCCTGTACCCGCTCTTTTATTCGAAGAACATCGGCCAGGGCGGGAACCGCGCCTTCTATCGGAACGTTTCCGTGGACCGCCTGCTGGACGAGGCGCGGCGCACGATGGACGCGGGAAAAAGAATTGACATCCACCGCCGCGCGGAACAGTTGATCGTGAGCGACGCGCCGTGGATCTTCCTCTGGTACGGCGACAAGCGGGTCATGCTGGGCCGCCGCGTCCGCTCCTTCGTCCCCTACCCGCTCTACAACGGCATGAAGGGACACGAAATCGAACTCGAACCCGACGGCCGGACGACCCGCTGACCATCTTTTCACCAGCGAGGTTACCCGTGCCCATCATCGTACACAACACCATATCCGGACTTCCCGACGAGATCGTGCCCGGCGGCGCGCGAAAGGACCGCGTCGAGGACTACCCGCCCGTATCCATCTACTCCTGCGGCCCCACCGTGTACGGTTACGCGCACATCGGAAATTTCCGCACCTTCATGTTCAACGATTTCCTGCGGCGTTATCTGCGCTTCCGCGGCTACGCGGTGAACCACGCCATGAACATCACCGACGTGGACGACAAGACGATCGCGGGCGCGCAGAAGGACAGGATCACCCTGCGCGAGTACACGGAGAAATACACGAACATCTTCCTCGAGGACCTGCGCGCGCTCAACATCGAGCCGGTGGAGCACATGCCGCGCGCGACCGAGTCGATCGACGCGATGGCCGACATCATGGAGCGGCTGCGCGAGCGGGGTTTCGTGTACGAGAAGGACGGTTCCGTGTATTTCAGCATCGCCAAGTACGAGCGCTACGGACGGCTCTCGCGACTCGACACGCGCGAGATCAAGTCGGGCCTGCGCTACGACACCGACGAGTACGAGAAGGACGACGTGCGCGACTTCGCGCTCTGGAAGGCGACCGCGCCGAATGAACCGTCGTGGGACACGCCCTTCGGCCCGGGACGACCGGGTTGGCACATCGAGTGCTCCGCGATGGTGCGCAAGATCTTCGGCGGCACCATCGACATCCACACCGGCGGCGTTGACCTCATCTTCCCCCACCACGAGAACGAGATCGCCCAGAGCGAGTGCGCCTACGGCGAGCCGTTCGTGCGGCACTGGATCCACGTGGAGCACCTTCTGGTCGAGGGGAAAAAGATGTCCAAGTCGCTGGGGAACTTCTACACGCTGCGCGACCTGCTGGAGAAGGGCCACTCGCCCCGCTCGATCCGCTACCTGCTCATCTCAGCGCACTACCGCAAGCAGCTCAACTTCACCTTCGACGGTCTCCGGCAGGCCGACGCCGCGCTGGACCGCATCGACAACCTCATCGTGCGCCTCGGGGACGCGAAGGGCGACGGGCCGGTCGCCGCCGAGGTCTCGGGCGCGATCGATTCGTTCCTCGCGAAGTTCGCCGCGACGGTGGACGACGACCTCAACATCTCCGGCGGCATGGGGCACTTCTTCGACTTCCTGCACGAGGTGAACGCGCTCATCGACCGCGGGACGATGACGGCGGCCGGACGCGATGCGGTCATCACGGCGCTCCGCGCGCTCGACGCCGTTCTCGGCTTCATCTTCTTCCCCGCGCAGGCCGACGCCGGAGTCGACGCCGCACGGATCGAGTCGCGCATCGCCGAGCGCGCCGCAGCGAAGAAGGCGAAGGACTTCGCGCGCGCCGACCTGATCCGCGACGAGCTGCTGGCCGAAGGGATCATACTCGAGGACACCAAGGACGGGGTGCGCTGGAAGGTGAAGAAATAGGCCATGGAAATCCTCGGAAGAAAGCCCGTCCTCGAATACCTCCGATCGCTCGATACGGGCGCGGGGATCGAGCTCTTTGTCTCGAAGAGCGCCCACGGGAAGATCATCGACGAGATCGTCGCGGCGGCGAAACGCATCGGCGCGCGCGCGGAGCTCGTCGAGAAGGCGCATTTCGCGCGGCACCCGTCATCGACGCACCAGGGCGTGATGCTGGTCTCGCGGCGAAAGCGCGAGACCGTCACCGACGCGGAGTTCGTCGCCGAGGTGTCCGCGCGCGGCGGCGTGCTCGTGCTCCTGGACCACCTCACCGACCCGCATAACGTGGGCGCCATCATCCGCACCGTGGAGGCCCTCGGCGGCGACGGGGTCGCGCTTACCCGGCACGGAACGGCGGAGGTGAACGCGACGGTGGTCAAGGCCTCGGCCGGGGCGACGGCGCACCTGCGCGTCATCACCACGCCCAACGCGGCGCACTTCATCGAGCTTGCGCGCGAGCGCGGGTTCTCCATCGTCGGAACCGCCGCCGACGGAACGATCGGCCTCGACGAGCTCCCCGGACTGCGGCCCCTCGTGATCGTGATCGGCAGCGAGGGCGAGGGGATGCGGCGCCTCACCGAGGAGCGCTGCGACCACATCGTGGCCATCCCCCTGCGCGGAATGGTCGCCTCGCTCAATGCGTCGGTGGCCGCCGCGATCGTGCTGCACGAGGCGCTCAAGGAGTAACCGCGCGGCATCACCCCTGCCCCGCATCGCCCGTTATGGGCTTGACTTTTTTTCAAAACGGCGGCGTGTATGATCCGCGCACGCGCCGAGCACACCACCCGAGCCGCCGGAACGCGGCGGCGCCACGAGGACACTATGACCGCATTTCAAATCACCATACCGGCCGAGAACAAGCCCGGGACGCTTCTCCGGGTGACCTCCGTCCTTTCGAAGGAGAAGATCAACATCCGCGCGATCACCATCACCTCGTTCGGCGGGAGCGGGTTTTTCCACCTCGTCGTCGACGACCCGAAACTGGCGCACGCCGCGCTCGAGAAGGCCGGCATCGCAAACCAGCTCAAGGAGGTGATCGCGGTCCTCATCGACGACGCGCCGGGCAGCCTCGATCGGCTGATCCAGCGCTTGTTCGAAAAGAACGTGAACGTGGAGAACGCGTACGGGTTCGTGCTCGAGAGCCGGCAGAAGGCCGTGTTCGTGATCGACGTGCAGAAGATCGAGGAGGCGCTGAGGATGCTCGCCGCCGAGGGCTACAAGACGCTGGACGCCGACGCGCTCAATGCGGTGGAGCCCTTCCACTACATGAAGTACTAGGCGCGCGGCCCCGGGGCGCGGCTCCCGGGCGTCGATCGATTACTTCACGAACCCCGGCAAAAACAGCGCGATCTGCGGGAAGGGGATCAGGAGCAGGGTCGCGAGGATGAGCGCGACGAGCAGCGGCACCACGCCCTTGAAGATGACCTCGAGCGGGACGTCGCGCGCAACGCCGCTGACCACGTAGACGTTGATCCCCACCGGCGGCGTAATCACCCCGATCTGCGTGACCATGACGATGACCACCCCGAACCAGATGGGGTCATACCCCAGGTGCAGCACCACGGGATAGAAGATGGGGATGGTGAGCATGATGAGCGCGAGCGCGTCGATAAAGCACCCCCCGATCACATAGACCGCGATGATCATGAGCATGATGACGGCGCGGTGCATGTCGAAGCCCGATATCCACTGCGCGATGTCGAACGGAATGCGCGTAACGGCGAGGAAGTGGCCGAAGATCGTCGCGCCCGCGACGATGACCATGATCATGCAGGAGATGCGCGTGGTCTCGTTGAGCGCCGCCATGAACCCCTTCCAGTCCAGCTTCCGGCGCGCCAGGGAGATCGCCAGGGTGCCGAAGGCCCCCACGCCGCCGGCCTCGGTCGGGGTGAAGATGCCGGCGAAGAGCCCGCCCATGACCATCGAAAACAGCACCAGCGCCTCGCCGAGCCCCGCGAGCGACACCAGCTTCTCCTTGAGCGACGTGCGCGGGCCGGGCGGTCCCTGGTCGGGATAGAGCGTGGTCCAGATAAGCACGGCGGCGATAAAAAAGAGCGTAAGCAGAATTCCGGGGATGATCCCCGCGATGAACAGCTTGCCGATGGACTGCTCCGTGAGGATTCCGTAGACGATGAACACCACGCTGGGCGGGATGAGGATCCCCAGGCTCCCGCCGGCGGCCACGACCCCGGTCGCCAGTCCCGGCTTGTAGTTGTAGCGCTTCATCTCGGGCAACGTGGCGGCCGCCATGGTGGCCGCGGTGGCGTTGGTCGATCCGCAGATGGCCGAGAAGCCCGCGCAGGCGCCGATGGTCGCGATCGCGAGGCCGCCGGGAAGGCGCCCGGTGCACTTGTAGGCCGCGTCGAAGAGCCGCGTGCTGATGCCCGAATGAAACGCGAGCTGCCCCATGAAGACGAACAGCGGGATCACCGTGAGGTTGTACGAGGAGAAGACCGAGTAGACGTCGTTCGCGACGAGCTTGAGCGCCGCGTCGAACGAAACGATGGCCGCGAACCCCACGAATCCCACGACGGCCATGATGAAGCCCACCGGCATCCGCGTGAACAGGAGCGCGACCAGCGCGAACAGGCCCACGAGGCCCACGGTCGTTGGCGTCATCATTTCACCATCCTCCGGATCGCCTTGGCGAGATTGAGCAGCAGGTAGAGCGACAACAGCGCGCAGCTCGCCCCGATGCCCGCGACAAACGGATAGACGGGGAGCTTCACCGTCAGCGACACCTCGCCCGCGGCCCTGAGCGAGGCCGCGTACGCGAAGCACTGCCAGGCGAGGACGGCGAAGAAGCCGGCGCCCACCGACTCGTTGAACACGTCGAAACCGGCCTGCCAGCGCTCGGGAAGTTTCTGATAGAGGAAGTCGACCGCGATGTGCCCCTTCTGGATCGAGGTATAGGTGAGCGAGAAGGCGATCGCCACGGCGCCCAGCAGGCTGATGAGATCGTAGGCGCCGGGGACCGACACCCGCACGATGCGCAGGACGACATCGACGATGATGACGAGCATCATCAGCACCACGGCCGCCGCCGCGACCACGTTATAGGAGTCGGAGATCCGCGTCAGATAGTACTCGAGCTTGTTCATCGGCGCTCGCGCGATCGGCGTCCGAAAGCGGCGGGGGATTCCCGCCGCCGGCGGCCCTACTTGCCGGATTGCGCTATCAACCTCCGTAGCTCGGCGATCGCCTTGTCGCCGGGAAGGTTCTTCTTCTTCATTTCGGCGATATAGCCGTCGATGACCGGCTTGACCGCCGCGCTCCAGCGGGCGCCCTCCGCCGCGTCGAGCTCGATGATGCCGTTGCCGAGGTTCTTCGTGAAGGCGACCCCGTCGCCGTCGACGCGGTCCCAGGTCTCGCCGTGGACCTTCACCCAGCGATCGCTCACGTCGGTAAAGACCGCCTTGACCGCGTCGGGGAGCTTGTCCCACTTCGCCTTGTTCATGATCACGTACATGCCGGTGGTGTAGCCGATGGTCCGGCTGTTGGTGGTGTGCTTGATGACCTCGCCCTGCTTCCAGCCCTTCAGGGTCTCGATGGGCGCGAAGGTGCCGTCCACGACGCCCTTCTGGAGCGATTCATAGGTGGCGCCCTGCGGCATGGCGACGGGAACGCCGCCGAGCGCGGAAACGACCTTCGCGCTGAGGCCGGTGGAACGGATCTTCATCCCCTTGAGGTCTTCCAGCTTCTTCACGGGCTTTTTCGTATGGAGGAGTCCCGGACCGTGCGCGTGGAGATAGAGGACCTTGACGTCGTCGAGCTCCTTGGGTTTCATGGCCTTGAAGAACTCATTGGCGGCCGCGGTCGCGGTCTTCCCGTCGGGATAGCCGAGCGGAAGGTCGACGGCCTCCATGATCGGGAAGCGGCCGCGGGTGTAGGCGAAACACGACATCCCGATGTCGGCGATGCCGGCGCTCACGCCGTTATAGGTTTCGTCGGCCTTGGTGAGAGTGCCGCCGGGATAGACGTTGATTTTGACCTTCCCGTCGGTCTTTTTCTCGATTTCCTTGGCCCAGTTCATGCCGGCGATGCACTGCTCGTGCGTGGCGGGAAAGAAAATACTGTACGAGAGGGTGATCACCTCGCCGGGATCGGGCGACTTGGAGCACGCCGATACCGCCACCGCCAGTGAAAGGACCAGAACAGCAAATATGCGCATTCTCATTGATTTCTCCGTTTGTGCGTGGGATGGTTACAATTCCCGATCATCGCGCGGTTTTCCGCAATAAAAAAAGATAAAAAGGTGTGCCGATTGAAGGGCGCCGGGGAGGAGTCCTGCCGGCGGGACCGCGGCGGCTACTCCGCTCGGTGCACGCTGTCCCGCGGCACGGTGACGACGCCCCGCGCCGTTTGAATGCGAAACACCGCTCCGCGGGAGATGATCGCGCCCCGGATAACCCGGCCGTTTTTTAACCCACAACCCGCAGCCCCTCCGCGAACCCGCGCGCGAGCTCCGCATAGACGCGCCGGGCGTGCACGATGTAGGCGCGATGGCGCTCCGTGAGTGCGCCGATCTCCCGCGCGGGCGATCCGCCGACAATGGCCCCGCCGGGGACCGTCTGGCCCTTCACGACCAGCGACTGCTCGGCGACGATCGTCCAGCTCCCGACGACAGACTCATTGCAGAGCGTGGCCTGCATGCCGATGACCGTCGCATCGTCGATGCGCGCTCCGTGCACCATCGCCAGATGGCCCAGGATCACGCCGCTGCCGATGACGCACGACGTCGAGGTGTGGATCACCACGCCCTCCTCCACCGCCGTCTCGTCGCCGATGACGACCGTCCCGAAGTCGCCGCGGATGACCGCTCCGAACCCGACATACGAGTTCGCGCCAATGCTTACGTCCCCCACGACATGCGCGTTGGGCGCGATCCAGGTCCCCGCGCCGATCGTCGGGCGCTTTCCGTTATATTCGTATAATGGCATGATGAGCTCCGTTCAGTATTCCGATGCAATGTGCCGACGCCTTTTGGAACGCCGGCCGCCTCCCCGTTCACAAGGCGGATTGTCGAATATTCGCCGCCAGGAAAATCGATTTGACATTCCGGGATCGATACCGAAGTATCTTATCATCATGAAACGCGCAACCCGGAAATACCCGCTCATCCTCCTCGCCTTCACGCTCGCGGCCGCGACCCCGGGCGACATACTGAAGCGATACGACATGGACCCCCGGCAACTGCAAACGGTCTACCAGTGCATCAAGGCGGCGAACTTCCGGGAGGTGCGCGATTTCAGCGCGGTGACGACGGAGGGGGGGCGCTACCGATTCCAGTCGGAGAAGCGCGCGGCGATCGTGTATTTCAAATCGAAGCAACTCGACGAGCTTCGGACGGCGATCGGCGGCGATGAGGTTTTCATCGCGCTTCTGAGAAATGCGGCCTGCTACGGCGTGTTCATTGAAACAAAACCGATGAAGGACGCGGATGGCAAGGAGAACGCGTATTCGGTTTTCGATGCGCACGTCGTCGTCATCGAGCACGGGTCGGGAGCCGACGAGATAACCGTGGTGTGCATGGCGGACCGGACCTGACGTCCGGCGGAACGCACGCCTCGTTTAAAAAACGCCGCGATCGTTGAAGAACTTCCCGTACTGCCGGTCCGATTCGGCGATATGCCGGATGAGCCAGTCGCGGAGGAAGTTGAGCATCTCCATGCTCACCGCGCTCGATCCCGAGAGCGCCTTGCCGTACAGGTCCTTGATCCGCGCAATGAGCTCGATGTGCTCCTGGCGGTGCCGAAGAAGCTGCGGGTACTCATGCTTGAGCATGAGCTCCTCCTCGGCGGTGAAATGGACCTGGACATAATCGACCAGCCCCTTGAAGGTCTCCCCGAGCGCCTCGCGGCCCCGGCCGGCCTTGAAGGCCTCGTAGAGGGCATTGGCCATCTCCACCAGCTTGAAATGCTGGTCGTCGAAGAGCTTCACGCCAACGCTGTATTGCTTGTTCCAATTGATAAATGCCATATAACTCCTCCATGATACAGCATAGCGCGCGTCATGCCGGGTTCAACTTTTCCATGCGCGATGATGATACGCACCGATACCGGACAGTACAAGCAATTTTACTTGCGAAAAACGCGCCGACGACCTACCAACGGAACCGGGCGCGCCATCAACACGTTGCGGGAGGGTCGTCATGATACCGGACGTTCTTTTCTGGCTGTATTTCGCAAACGCGATTCTCATCATCACCCATGAAATCGACTCGGGTTACTGGAGGGAATGGGAGCTCTTCGGAATGCGCGGCGGGATCGACCTGTTTCTGCTGTTGCACATCCCCATGCTAGGCGCGATCCTCTACGGCCTCATCGAGGCGCACAGGGGAACAATGACCGGCGCGGTGTTTTCGCTCATCCTGGGCGGCGCGGGAATCTTCGCCTTCTGCATTCACACATACTTCATTAAAAAAGGGCGCCCCGAGTTCAGGGGGATGATGTCGCAAGCGATACTGCATGCAACATTGGTGATATCGCTCCTGCAGACCTGCCTGACGCTGTATCGGCTGCTCGCTTGATCGCCAGGCATCTTTCGGTTGCTCTCCATTGGCCTCACGAGAGCAACCCGACCGCTTACCTCGGATCCTGAATGCTCCCCCGGAAGAAGTGATAGGCGTCCTTCGCGGTCTTTTCGGGCAGCTCCTCCATGGGCATGTGCCCGGCCTCGGGATAGACGATCACGCGCGCGTCGGGGAGCTCGAGCTTGAATCGCCCGGCGTCCTCCACCGGGATCCACGGGTCCTTCGCGCCCCACATGATGAGCACCGGGATGTACAGCTTCGAAAGGCTGGTGGTTTCATTATGTCGTAAGGCGCGCGCCCAGTCGCCGTACCCGGCGCGGTTTCCCTCGCGCAGCGTGAGATCGAAGTACCGCTGGACGAGCGCGTCGCTCACCTTGCTCCTGTCGCCGTAGTTGCCCACGACGGCGTTTGAAACGATGCTTCGCGGGGTGATTTTCGTCATAACCGAACTAAGCACGGGAACGCGCGCCAGGCGCACCGGGGCCGGCAGCGAACGCTTGTACCGCGCCGCGTCGATGAGGATCATCTTTCGCACGCGCTCGGGGTGGCGCACGGCGTACTCCCACGCAAGGCGACCACCGAACGAGTTCCCGGCCACGAAGCACTTGTCGATCTTGAGCGCGTCGAGGAAGGCGGTGAGAAACTTGTCGTACCAGTCGATCGAGTAGTCACCGGTTTTATTGGGGCCGGTGACGCCGAAGGGCGGTATATCGAGCCTGACAACGCGATACCACTCGTTCAGGTCCTTGATCCATCCGTCCCAGGTGTGCAGCGACGATGACATACCGTGAAGAAGGACCACGGGGAGCCCCACCCCCTCGTCCTTGTAGTGGACCTCGATCCCCTCGACGGTGATGAATTTCGATTCCGCGTCGGTGTACTTCTTTTTAATGACGTCCGCGGGAATATCGGCATGATAATTCGCGACGCCGTATATGCCGATCGCCAGAACGACGAGCGCGCAGACGGCCTTTATTGCAAACGGACGGGAGATGGTCATTGCGCACCCCTCTTCGATCCGTAGCGCATTCGCTCGTAGGCGAACACCCCCGCGCCGAGGGCGGAAAGCAGGAAGAAGAATATCATCGTATTGCGCCCGAGAAGCGAGCCCATCCGCCGGCGCTCGAAGAGGACCTCCAGGTACATGCGGTCCTCCTTCACGAAGGGCTCGTTCGCGGCGAGCTTTTTGTCGTAGTCGGCGATGATGTTCTTGATGGGCGCGCCGATGAGGTCGAAGTTCTCGTAGCGGCCGAAGATCTGCGGATCGAGCAGCATCGCGTAGGCCTTCCGGAGGTTCTCGTTCACGTTCTCCTCGGCGTCGAGGTGCCTCTCGATCGCGGGCTCGACGCGCCAGATCGAGTAGTACGACACCGCGCCCAGCGCGAGCGCGATCACGAGGGTTATGATCGTAAAATACAGATAGAGGGTGCCGTCGTATACGGCGCGAAGCTTTGCCATGATTGTGTCCTGCGAGGTAGTGTGGCGCGATCGGCGCCCGTCGTCGAGGACATGCCGGGAGTCGCGCAAATACCAGGGGAGAATGTCAGAGCGCGCGCATTCGTCAAGAAAATTATTTTGTTGCGCATCCGCCGCGTCGAGCGCACGCCTGACGTCATGGAACGGTTTCACATGGCGCCGATGGCCGAGATCACCACGCCCGCGCTGCGACGGGCGATCCGCCGCTACTCGCACGGCGCGGTCCTGTATTCCGAGATGCTCTCGGCGGGCGCGATCGCGGCCGGCAGCAGCATGAACCGCGAGATGAGCGCGCGGCACGACTTCGACGATCCCTTCGTGTTCCAGATCGTGGGGGCGAAGCCGGCGGTGATGGCGGCGGCCGCGGCGCGCCTCGCGGAACAGGGCTGCCGCGCGATCGACATCAACATGGGGTGCTCCGCCCCCGACATCATGAAAACCGGCGGCGGCGCCGCGTTGCTGGCCGACCCGCCGCGCGCACGGGAGATCGTGCGCGCCTGCCGGAGTGCGGCGCCGTGCGGCCTCACCGTGAAGATGCGTTCCGGGTACGAGCGGACGGACCTGCCGGCGCTCCTCGACTTCGCGCGCATGCTCCAGGACGAGGGCGTGAACGCGATCACCCTGCACGGCCGGCACGCCAAGCTGGGCTTCCGGCGCACCGCCGACTGGTCCGCCGTGCGCGCCGTGAAGGAGCGCCTCTCCATCCCCGTCATCGGCAACGGCGATATCGACGCAGCGGAAACGGCCGTGCGCCGTTTGCGCGAATCGGGCTGCGACGGCGTGATGATCGGACGCGCGGCGGTGCAGGCCCCCTGGATATTCGCGCTCTGCGATGCGCTCGTCGGCGGCGGGCACGTTGTGCGCGATATCGACATCGAGGCCGTGTTCGTCGATGTCCTCGAGGGAATCCGCGACTTCCTCGAGGAGAAGTACCACCGGAGCCGGGGGCATCGCTTCTGCTTCTACTTCTGCCAGAACGTCCATTTCTCGCACGAGCTCTTCAGGACGATCCGGCGCGAGAGCGCGATCGACGCGATGATCGCGCTGGTGCGCGGCTACTTCGCGCGCAACCCGCACGAGCGCGTGAAGACCGTCCGCGCGGGGGCGTAGGTCTCGTTGGCGCCAACGGGACGCTGAAAACACGTTCGAGCGCAACCTCGCTATTTTTATTGACATATACCCATTCCCGTCAGTAACTTCGATCGATGCGGGAAGCCATGCCAACGAAACGTCAATCGCACACGACGGGACGCCATCGCCGGAACCATTCGTTCCTGCTCATCCTCCCGGTCGTGTTTCTCATTTCTACGATCACCGCCTTCGCCGCGGAGCCGATCACCCTTGATGCGGACGCCTTGCGCGGCACGCCGATCGGCCTGCATGTCGAATATCTCCGCGACCCGGGCGGCACACGCTCGCATGACGAAATCCTCCGAATGGACCGGCTGGGCGCCGCGCAATGGACCGCAGCAAAAAGCAAATCGCTCTCGTTCGGTTACATCACCGACGCGGTGTGGATCAAGTTCTCTGCGACAAATCCCGAACCGAAGGAAAAGGAATGGTACCTGGAGGTCGGCTACTCCCATCTCGATCACGTCGATCTTTACATCCCGACGGGAGACGGCGGCTACCGCGTGAAGCGGGAGGGCGACTCCAAGCCATTTTATGATCGGGAATACCGGTATCGGAATTTCATTTTTCCCGTACTCCAGCGGCCCGGAACACAAACATACTACCTGCGCGTCACCAGCACCGGGGCCATACGGATCCCGCTCACGATTTGGTCGCGGCAGGTCCTCGCGGAAAACAGCAACAATGAATCGCTCTTCTTTGGCCTGCTCTACGGCATCCTGCTGATCATGATCGCCTACAACTTTTTCGTATTTTTATCAATACGGGACCGGGATTTTCTTTGGTATCTCCTGTTCGTAACGGCGGGGCTGATCTTCTCCTCGACGCTCAACGGGACGGGGTTCCAATACCTCTGGCCGCAGCATCCCTGGATGAACAACAATTTCATCATCAGCGTCCACTGCTGTTCGATTTTCCTGTACCTGTTCTTCCGGTCCTTCCTGAACATCCGGGACCTGTCGCCGACGATAAACCGGTTCATCATTCTGATGACGGGCATCCATTGCGCCGCCATCCTGCTCTCGCTGCTTGTCCCGTATCGCTACAGCGTGCGCTTCACCGCCTTCAGCGGCATTCTCTGCGTGAGCATCGTGCTGCTCATCAGCCTGTACTGTCTGCTGCGACGGGTGCAATTCGCGCAATACTTCGCGATGGCCTTCCTTCCCCTGCTCGTCCTGCTGTTCCCGACCGGGCTCACCTATATCGGCGTGATCCCCGGCGCGTTCCTACTGGAATGGGGGGCGGACATCGGCTTGATTTCGATGATGGTGTTCTTCTCGTTCACGCTCGGCAAAAAGCTCAATACGCTCCAGCTCGAACGAATTTCGGCGCAGGCCGAGACCATCCGCATTCAACAGGACGCCACCGCCACGCTGGAGCGGAAGGTGGAGGAGCGCACGGGGGAACTGGCCGCGGCGATGGAGGAGGTCACGCGCGTCAACGAGCGCCTCATGAAATCCAACGCCTCGCTCGAGATGCGCAACCGGACGATCGAGAACGAAATCGCCCTCGCCAGAAAAATCCAGAACAGCCTGATCCCGCTGCGGACCCCGGCGCCATACATCTCGGCGTACTACAAACCGATGGAGACGGTGGGCGGCGACTTCTACGATTTCATCGCCGTCCCGGGCTCCGAACGGGTCGGCGTCTTCCTCAGCGACGTGTCCGGCCATGGCGTGCCGGCCGCGTTCATCACGTCCATGATCAAGACGATCCTGCTCCAGGCGGGCGATCGGCTCGCCGATCCCGCGGGCTTGCTCGGCTACATGAACGACGTGCTGCGGGGCCAAACCGCGGGTAATTTCGTCACCGCCTTCTACGGCATCTACGATCCCCGCGCACGCTCGCTCCTGTATTCGAACGCGGGGCACAATCGACCGTATCTCCTGTCTTCGGACCGCGTCATCCAGCTCCAGGGAAGTACGGGCATCGCGGTGGCGGTGTTTTCCAACGACAAGCTGATGCGCGCCAACAAGCGCTTTGAAAACCGCACCGAGACGCTCGAACCGGGAAGCAAGCTGCTTCTCTACACCGACGGCCTCATAGAATCGCGGCCGGTCGGCGGAGGCGCGTTCTTCATGTACGCCTCGCTGGAGCGGATCTTGCGCGACAATGCGCATGTGCCGTGCGATGGCTTTCTCGCCGAACTCATGACGGAACTGAGGGCATTCAGACAATCGGAGAGCTTCGAGGACGACATCTGCCTGATCTGCCTGGATGTCGTCTGATCGCCCACGGCCGATCCGCGGGCACCCACTGGCGTCCACGCATACAATTCCCGAGCAAAAGAATTGACATCGTGCGCCCGTATGGCATCGCTACACGCAGATGACGGCCGCCGTCGGATGCGCGCCGGCATCGCAATCAATCTCCATGGAGGGTCGGAAATGAAAAAAATGGCTATCGCTCTTTCGGTTGTCGTGATCGCCGGGGCCCTGACCGCCGTCGGCGCGCAAACCGTCGAGCAGAAGCAGGCGAAGATTCGCGAGCAGGGCATGCAGGAATGCTGGAAGATGGGCGCGCTCAAGAAGGGGTTTTATCAGCGCCCCTGCACAAAAATGACCAACGCCGCAGAAAAGAAGAAATGCGAAGCCGACGCCATTAAGAAGGCCGAGACCGAGCAGAAGGAATGCGAGAAGAAGTTCTCGAAATAATGCTTACGACTACCCCCACCCAGCCTCTCCCTTCGCTTGAGGAAAGGGGGTACCGTTGATCACTATTTGCACACCTCCCCCTACCGAAGGGGGAGGTGCCCGAAGGGCGGAGGGGGTAGCGGCCCCGGACAATTCCAAAAAATCTCACTACATGAAACCATGAAACCGATACGGCAATCCATCATCACCCTTTTCATCGCGGCGGCGATCGCCATCCCTTCGCATTCCGCGACGCGCCGGATGAACATCCTCGTGTATCCCTTCGAAAACCTTGGCGCCAAGGAGCTCGCGTGGATATCGGCCGGGATGACCGACACGGTCGTCTCGGACCTCCAGCGCGTGAAGAGCGTCAACGTGATCACCGAGGAGGGGCGGAAGAAGGCGGTGGAGGAGCTGGAGCTCGCGCAGGCGGGGCTCTTCGGCGACGCGCGCATCGCGAAGGTGGGCTCGCTCGCGGGGGCGGACGTCATCTTCACCGGGACCTACCAGCGCTCCGGAAGGCTGATCCGCGTGAACGCGCGCCTCGTCACGGTCGCGACCGGCGTGATCGAGAAGTCCATCAAGATCGACGGGACCATCGACGGCATCTTCGATCTGCAGGACAAGATCGTGCTGGGCCTGCTCGCGGAGACGAAAAACGCGCCGGCCGGCGTCGAGCCGCCGCGGCTGGATGATGCGGCGCGCGCCGACATCACCGGCAAGAAGCGCCCGGCCCTCACGGCGTATGAATACTACGCGAAGGGCCTCGCGGTCCGCGACGCGAACCCGAACGAGGCGCTTGCGCTCTTCGAAAAGGCCGTCGCGGCCGATCCGGCGTACGCGGAGGCGCTCGTGCGCGCGGGCTACACCGCCGGCGTGATCCTCAATCGGTTCGACCGCGCCATCTCATACCTGACACGCGCCGAGAAGACGCTCGCCGGCCGGGGCGAGTCGAACGCGCCGGCCTTCGCGTCCCTGCTGAACACCATGGGGACCGTGGCGGACAGCCGGGGCGACCTCGCGCGCGCCCTGGAGTATTTCAACCGCTCGAAGGCCCTGCGGGACCGCCTCGGCCTCGCGCGCACGTCGGGCTACGCCGCGCTCGTCGCGAACATCGGCAATATCTTCTACCGCCAGGAGCGCCACGCCGACGCGCTCGCGCAGTACAATGCCGCGCTCGCCCTCATGGACGCGCTCGGCCTCTCCGGCACCGCGGACTATGCGATGCTGCTGATGAACATCGGCAACTGCCTCAAGGACACCGGCCGGCTCGGCGAGGCGATCGCGCGATACTCGAAAGCGCTCGCGCACTTCGAATCGCGCGGCATCAGGAACGTGTCGTACGCGAACGTCCTGGCCAACATGGGGCTCGCGCTGCAGCAAAGCGGAACGGCCGATCCGGCGCTCGACGCCTTCCGGAAGGCGCGCGACATCCGCGACCGCCTCTCGCTGCGAAACACCGTCGAGTACGCGTATCTCCTGAACAATATCGGCATTACGCATCACGGCCGCGGCGACCTGAAGCAGGCGGGCGACAACTACCGCGCTGCGCAGGCCCTCTACGAAACGCTGGGGCAGATGAAGACGAAGGACTACGCCGATCTGCTGGTCAACATGGGGCATCTCGCCGGCGACAACAAGCAGCTCGACGCCGCGCTCGAGAACTACCTGAAGGCGAAGGCGATTCGCGAATCGCTGAACCTCACGCGAAATCCGATCTACGCAAACCTGCTGCTCAATATCGGCAGCGCCTACTACCAGAAGCGCAACTTCGCGGCCGCCATCGAGGCGATGGAGCGCTCACGGGCGACGCTCGAGTCGATCGGACGCACGACGGGCGAATCCTACGGCGGGGTCTTGTTCAATCTGGCGGTGATCTACGAGGCGGCGGGCCAGAAGGCGAAGGCGGGAGCGTTCTACCGGCAGAGCTATGACATCATGGCGAAGGCCGGCGTGAAGGGCGAAATCCTCGAGCGGGCCCGCACGGGGGCGAGGCGTCTGGGAAAGTGAGGCGGGGTCATGCATTTTTCATGATTATTTCACCCCCCCTCGGCACTGCTTCGCCCCCGCTTCCACACTCTGCTTGACAAAATCCAACCGTCAGTCGCATTCTGATGACCGCCGCACCGGAACCTTCACGAGCGAACGAGGAGCCACCGCCCATGCCACAGACGCTGCGTCCCGACAACTACGCGCGCCAGACGCTCGAGCGCTATACCGGCTGCGAGATCGGCGAGTTTGGCCCGTGGATCGTCCTGGTCAACTTCCCGCGCTACCTTGAGGACTTCGCGCGGATGCACGATGTCCCCGTGAAGTCGGCCTACTGGTCGGCCGCGCACGACCCGAAAAGCGGGGTCTCGGTGATCAACTTCGGCGTGGGCTCGCCGTCGGCGGGCATCATCACCAACTGCCTGTCGTATCTGGACCACATCAAGGCGGTGCTGATGCTGGGGATGTGCGGCGGGATCGCCGACACCCTCGAGGTCGGCGACATCGTGCTCCCCACCGCGAGCGTGCGCGACGAGGGCACCAGCAAGCACTATCTGCCCATCGACGTGCCGGCCATGCCGCACACGCGCATTCTGCGCCTCTCCAACGAGGTGATCCGCGGCGAGCCCGGCGCGCGCGTGGCCGCGGGCCTCATGCTCACCACCGACTACCGCATGTGGGAGTTCGACGACGAATTCATCGAGTACATCAACAAGCACCGCATCATCGCCATCGACATGGAGATCGCGACGATATTCTCCGTGGCGTATGCGCTTGACATGCCGGCCGGCGCCATCATGCTGGTCAGCGACATGCCGCTGCGGAAGGGCGGCATCAAGGGCAAGGAGCATATGCACGCGGTGTTCGAAAAGCACACGGAGCACCACCTGCACATGGGCCTCAAAACCATCGAGGAGCTCAAGCGGGTGGGGTTGTAGACCTCACCCCCTCTCCCAAAGGAGAGGGGGTGTAAGGCAAAAGTTACGTATGTCAAAGCCCTCTCCTGCGGGAGGCAGCATCTCCTACATCCATGTACGATGCTGCATACGCGACATCCTGTCGCTAAGGGCGCGCCGGAGGCGGGGTGAGGTCACGATAGTACCTGCCCGTGTTTAATATTTTTCCACTTTACGGGTATCCATTAATGAAACTGCTCCGATTCAGACGAACCGAAACATCGCGCCCCGAATGGGGGATCGTCGACGACGGGGCCGTGCGTCCCATCGTCGCGCGGCACACGGTCGCGGAAATCTTCACGGCAGTCAAAAGCGGTAAGATCCCTACGGCGCGCCCGCTGCGGCTCGATGCCGTCATCATGCTGCCGCCCACGGACGAGAACGTCCACCTGTACTGCGCGGGGCTCAACTACCGGGACCACGCGAAGGAGCTTCGCATGCCCGTCCCGAAGAGCCCGGTCTTTTTCACCAAGTCGGTCGGCGCGCTCTGCGGGGCGCGGGACGATATCGTCTATCCGTCGGGCACGCGGCTCCTGGACTACGAGGTGGAGCTCGCCCTGATCGTCGGGCGGCGGATCGGACTAAGCGACGTTCTCCGGCCCGACACCCTGAAGGACTTCGTGCTGGGCCTTGCCGTCATGAACGACGTCTCGGCGCGCGACGTGCAGCTTTCGGCCACCCAGTGGTTCCTGGGCAAGAGCTTTCGCTCCTTCGCGCCGCTGGGCCCCTGGGTGCAAACGCTGGACGAGGACGTCATGCAACGCCTCCGGGACCTGCGACTCGAGCTTCGCGTAACGGCGCCGGACGGGACGACGTATCCGAACAAATGCCAGTCGGGTTCCGCGGCGGACATGATCTTCCCGCCGCACGAGCTTCTCAACTGCCTGCGCGAGAAGTTCGACCTGCTCCCCGGCGATGTCATTGCCACGGGAACGCCGCGCGGCGTAGCGATGTCGCGGCCGGGACGTTTCAAGACTCGCATCGCGGAGATCCTCGGGATCGCGCCGGGGAAGCGCGTCGCAACGTACATCGCGGGCGAGATCAAGAACAACCGCAACTACCTCGAACGCGGCGATGTCGTGAGCGCGCGCATCGCCACCGACAACGGCTTCGTGGACCTCGGCGAGCAGCGCACCCGCGTGGTGTGAGGCGCGCGATGATCCGGCCGGCGCGTCTGCGAGCCGCATCGTTCCTCATTGCGGCATGGGCGCTCTCCTGCTCCTCCTTTCCCGAAACGCTGCCCCCGGATCGCTTCTCGATCGACGGAGCGAACCGGGCCGGGCTCTACACCGAAATCGAACGGGTCGCCGTTGGGCCCGACGGCGGGATCGCCCTCCTGGCCCGCATCGACCTTCGCGACGATACAACATCGAGCCCGCGCACGCACCTTGCCCCGGCGCGCCTCACGGCGGACGGCGGCATCGATGCGTCGTTCGCCGTCGACCCGTTCTTTGCCCGGACCCGGGCGTATCAACCCCACTTCCTGTTCGCGGGCGGGGACGGCGGCATCGTCTTTTCCGCGATCGTGCGCGCCTGCGATGCGACGGGGAAATTCACGGGCGATCGCCCCACCCTCTTCACGCTCTCGCCCGACGGATCGATTCGCGACATGCGCGTCATCGCCCCGGCCCGCTTCCACCTCGAGCATATCCACGACATTGTCCCCGTCGGCGCCGGAGGAACGCTGGGCGGATTATATGTCGTCGCGCGGCTGATCCCGAAGGCGCGCGGGACGCAGTCCGAACGCGCGACAGCCTGGACCGGCGTCATCCGGCTTCTCGCGAACGGCGACGAGGACGCCGCCTTCGAGCCCTGTCTTCGCGACGAGCGGACCATTCTCCGGACGGCGCCGACCGCCGTTATGCGCGATGGCGGAATCGCGCTCTGGGCGTACCGGGACGAATACAATAAATCCTTCGAGATCATTCGGCTCACGGCGCGCGGGCGAGCGGATCCGTCCTTCCGGAGAGGCGCGTATCGCATCGCGCTCGGCGGGACGGCGACGGATATCGGCGCCCTGGCGGTCGATACGCGCGGACGGTTGCTTCTGGCGGTGACGACGGCATCCGACGACGCGAGACGCGACCGGGCCAATCACATCCTGCGGCTGCGCCCGGACGGCGGGCCCGACACGTCATTCATACATCGGGTCGCCTCCGGTACGGCCGACGTGCTGCCGGACCTGGTGCCCCATGAAAACGGGTCGGTGTCATATCTGACGCGCGATTACGCACCGCAGACCGCCTATCGCATCCGGCTCCATCGAATCGACGGCTCCGGCGTTGCGGACGCCACGTTTTCCGATGCAACCGCGCCGCGGCGCTCCGAGCAACGCTCGCCATGGCGCAGAACGCTCATCGCGGGGTCGCGCGGGTCGGTCGTCATTGCGGACCGGCACATCGAGATGGTCCAACCGACGGGGAAAACGCGCTTTATCGCGAGGGTCTGCAGCGACTTTGATTTCACGCCCAACGCAACGGCGTATGAACGCGCGCGCGACGGCTGCTGGAACGCCATCGCATACGCCGGGTTTCGCTTCCTGGAATTGTTCGGCTGGAAAATGAAAACGATGCCGTAACGACACAATCGACGTGCGCGGTGCCGTGCGGATCACCTGACGCGGAAGGGGATCTCCCGGATTTTTTTCCCGTCGATAAACACCTCGACGATCCACTCGCCCGCGGCGCTGTGCGCCCCCGGGAGCTCAGCCGTGGCGTAGGTGTACCACCAGTCCTTGTGCGTGCGGAAATCGGAGACGATCGGCGGCGCGCCCGTCTTGCGCATAACGGTCTTAACGCGATACACGCCCGGCACGCCGAGGGGAAGCGCCACGAGGACCTTCGATCCCGCCGCGAACTCGTTGCCGCACTCACGGAACTCATTGTTCACGACCCGCCGGCACAGCTGCACGTCCGAGGGCTCCACGGGAACGCGCACCTTGTGCGCCCCATCGCCAGAAAACGAGTACCAGAGCGCCTCGCGCGGCTCCTCGGCATTCGCGTAGTCGGTGCGGAAAGCGAACGGCACCGTCGTCGAGCGCCGCTCGTCGAGCACGCGCGCGACATCAAAATGAAGATGGGGGGAGTCGCTGTACCCGCTGTTCCCCGACGTGGCGATACGATCGCCCGCTTTCACGTGCTGACCCACCTTCACGGATATACCGTCCTTCACCATGTGCACATAGCGCCCGATGGTGCCGTCGGGATGGAGAATGAACACGTAATTGTTCTTCTCTTTGTATGCGGGCGTGAGCTTTCCCTCGCCGTAGCGGCCCTCGACGGCGATCACCACGCCCTCGCGCGCCGCGTGGATGGGCGTCCCGATGGGCATGAGGAAATCCACGGAGTAGGCGAACTCACCGTGATGCGTGATCTTGCCATTGAAGGCCTGGCCAACGCGAAAGCGCTTCCCGCGCTCGAAGGGCAACTCGTAGGGCCGCGCCGCATCGTGCTTCGCCGCGATCGATCCGTACTGCCAGTAGTACGTCACGTTCGGGGCCCAGCGTTTCGTCGTGTCGATAATCGTGAACGTGAGCACCTTGACGGGCGCGGTTCCCGCAATCACGCGGGTGAACGGGAGCGTCGCGTCGGTGCGCAGGTTCTCCATCGGCGCCGTTTGCCGAAACGACATCGTCGTTACGATCTCGTCAGAGGGAAAAACGTTCCGCAGATACATGTCCACGGTCGATCCGTTTTGCTCCAGAAGCATGCAGGTGGCGCCGCCGTGGCAGTACTCCTGCCGCCAGTCGGCCGCGCGGGCGTCAGGGGCGCTCGCGGCGAACAGCAGCGCAATCAACAATGCGGCGACGGGCTGGGACAGGTTCATGGCTTCCTCCACGATATTCGTACTTGACGCGCAGCGCCCGAAGCGGTACACGAGTCCACAGTCGTCCCGCCTGCAACGCGCGACGGGACGCGGCGCCGGATCACCACACACTACCATGCACGCGATACCACGACAAGTATTTTTAGGGCCGATTGCGGCGCGCACGGCGCGCGCCGCTGTGGCGTCACTCGTAATCGTCGCATCGCTCTCATGCGCATCCGCGGAAAAGCGGGAGGGCTTCGCGGCGGGGGTCTATACCGGACGCGCGGAGGGCGGGAGCCTCATCTACCGCAACGACGTGAAGCGGGCGCGCGAAAACGCGATCGCCGCAGCGCTCGAGCGTCTCGTGGAAAAGGCGAAGGCCGCTACGCCGCCCCCCGCGGGGCCCGCGGCCGCCGACGCCTTCGTGCTCGGCCGCAACGCACGGATCGTCAAGAACATGAGGATCATCGACGAGGGCGTGAAGGGCGCGCATTTCGTCGCGACCGTTGAAGGCGAGGTCCATCCGGCGTCCGCCTACGGCGAGGTGCGTGCGCTCATACGGAACTACCGCATTCCGCGAGTGATGATCTTCGTCGGCGAAGAGATCGAGGGCGCCCGCAGCCGCCCCGGGCTCACGCTCACCGAGCTCGCGATCGGCGGAACGCTCGTCTCGCTCGGGTTCGACGTGCTCGACCTCGGCGCGGCGCAGGTCCGTGCGCCCGAACGCATCGGCGACGATCTCCAGGCCGCGCCCGGCGGATCGTCCGCAGCGAAGAAACTCCGCGCCATGGGCGTGGGGCTCGTCATCGTGGGCATGGCAAAAACGATCGACCAATCGAAGGCGATGTCCCAGTTCAAGGTCGCCATGCGATCGAAGCAGGCGATCATCGGCCTCAAGGCCATCGATCTCGCGACCGGAGCCGTCATGGCTTCGGTGAGCGTCAACGCGCCGGGCAATGGGCTCGATGACGCCGTCGCCTCCCGAAACGCCGTGGAAAACTGCGTCGCCCGCGCGCTGGGACGGTTCAATCTCCGCGAGGAGCGGTTCCAGCCCGGCGCCTTCATGCGGCAACTCATTCTCAGCTACGCGCGCATGAGCGAACGGACGCTCACGCAGCGCTGATTCATCGCGCTCCGGTGCGCTCTTCTTGACAAAATCCATACCGGTAGCCTGATGGGGTGATTCTCATTTGAGTTGAAGCAAAACCGTTTCCATGTCATTGCGAGGAGCGCTAGCGACGAAGCGATCTGTGTGCTCTCGAAAATGTTATAGTGCATACCGCAGGACAGCGATACGCTGGCGCACGTGTGAACGGAGTGCTTCGCTTCGCCCGCAATGACAGCGTGTTTGACAATACGCCAATTGGATATTTCGCATAGGATACCGGCCATGACCCATCAACACGATTTCGACAAAGCGCACTTCCGAGCGCTCCCCAACCGCGACAACCACAAATGCTTCGGCTGCAGCCCCGACAATCCGCACGGCCTGCGCATGACGTTTCACACCGACGAGAAATCGGTGGTCTCGTGGGTCACGATCCCCGAGCACCTGTGCGGGTGGAACGACCTGGCGCACGGCGGCGTGATCTCGACCGTCCTCGACGAGATCATGAGCTGGGCGGCGATCTACCTCCTCCGGCACCTCATCCTCACCAAGAGCATGACGGTCGAATTCAGGAAGCCGGTATTCGTCGGGAAGGAGGTCGTCGCGCAGGGGACGGTGGTGGAGCACCCGAACAGCCGCGAGGCGATCATGGCCGGCGCGCTGTATCAGGACGGACGCCTCTGCGCGAAATCGACGGGGTCCTTCGCGCTTTTCACGCCCGAGGCGATCCGGAAGCGCGGCCTCCTCGACGGCGACGTGATCGACGCGATGGAGGCGCTCTTCCGAAAAGACGCGGCGCGCTAGCCCGCCGCGTTCGCCAGCTCGGCCTTGAGCTCGCGCTTGAGGATCTTGCCCGAGGGGTTCTTGGGCAGCTTGTCGCGCACGACGATTTTCTTGGGGCACTTGAACCCCGCGAGCTTGTCCTTCGCGAATGCGATGATCTCTTTCTCCGTGACGTTCATGTCCTTCTTGGGCACCACCACCGCCGCGACGATCTCGATCCACTTCGGGTCGGGCAATCCGATCACCGCGACCTCCTCAACGGCGGGGTGTTGATAGAGCACCTCCTCCACCTCGCGCGAGGCCACGTTCTCGCCCCCGGTCTTGATCATGTCCTTCTTGCGGTCCACCACCGTGAGGTAGCCGTCGGGATCGAACACGCCCAGGTCGCCGCTGTGGAACCAGCCGAACTGGAAGCACTCGGCGGTCTTCTCGGGATCGTTGAGATAGCCCGTCATCACCTGGCCGGAGCGGTGCACGATCTCGCCCACCGTCCCTACCGGGACGAAGTTCCCGTCATCGTCCATGAGGCGCGTCTCCACGTTGAGGACGGGCTTCCCGGCCGAGCCGGGCTTCACGAGCTGGTCCTGGGGCTTCAGGATCGTCGCGACCGGGCCCATCTCGGTCTGGCCGTAGTAGTTCCACAGGCGCAGGCCGTGAAAGGTGATGGAGAGCTGCTTGATGATCTCCACCGGCATGATGCTCGCGCCGTAGGCTGCCTTCTTGAGGCTCGCGTGGTTGTACTTCTTGAACTCCGGGTGGTTGATGATGCCGATCCAGACCGTGGGCGGCGCGAACATGTGCGTTATCTGAAACTTCTCGATCGACTTGATCATCTCCACCGGGTCGGCGCGGTGCAGGATCACGTTGGTGGCCCCCACGTAGATGAACGGCAGCAGGAAGCAGTGCAGCTGCGCGCAGTGGAACAGCGGCAGCGCGTGAAGGCTCACGTCCTCGGTCTGGTACTCGCCGTCGAAGATGCAGCTGTAGTACTGCGACATGAGCGCGCGGTGCGAGAGCATCGCGCCCTTGGGCTTCGACTCCGTCCCGCTGGTGTAGGGGATCTGCACGATGTCCTCGGCCTCCACGTCAACCTGCGGCTCGTCGTACGGCATTGACTCAAGCTCGGCCATGAGATTGAAGAACCCCTCCGGAACCACGGTGTCGGCCAGCGGGAGGAAGCCCCATTTCCCGACCGTCGTGAACTTTCCCTGCGTTTGCGCCTGGGCGATCACCGGGTAGAGCGCGTCCTCGACGATGAACACCTTCGCGCCGGAGTGGTTCACGATGTAGGCGATCTCCTCGGCGTTGAGCATGTAGTTGATGGGCACCTGCACGGCGCCGATCTTCCCGAGACCGATGAGGCTGATGGGGTAATAGTGCGAATTGTACGCCAGGATCGCGACCCGGTCGCCCTTCTTCACGCCGTAGCTCGCCATGAGGTGCGCGAAGCGGCGCGACTCCCGCTCGAGATCATAAAACGAGAGCGTCGTGTCGCGGAAGATGATCGCGGTCTTGTCGCCGTACTTGGTTGCGGCGCGGCGCGCCATGTCGCCGATGGTGTCGCGGTTGATGATGTTTGCCATTGGATTCACCTCGTTGGTCAATGATGATGTACGATGCAGTGATGCAACCAGTTCACCGAACGAGCGCTCGGTTGGCAATGAAATATTTTTCATGGACAAAAAAATATTATTTGTCCACCGATTTATACAAAAAACCGATTTTATATTTAAATCCACACCTTCCCATTCATTACAACCTTTTTAGAGATTGACACTGTATGCGATTGTGGCACGAATCATAATTGTTACGTGCTGCACCTTTGCCTACACACGGATCCGTGACTTTCTTTTGAGAGGTCAAAAGAAAGTCACCAAAGAAAAACCTCTCGCTCCAAGGCCGCGAGGGGCCAAATAGACTTCGTATGATGATACCACATGCCTTTGTTAGAGAACGGCTTGCACTATCCCTCGGTCTCCGACTGCGCGAAAACCTGCGACCTCGGCCTTATCGTTTCAGACTGTTGAAAAACCCCATGCACTGGATTCACATATTCTGCAATGACTCAATCATGCGTAGACGTAAAATATTCATCAGCAATGAATTCTGAGCCAGCCTATCTCAAAAGCCACACAACTGGACGACTTAAGGATATCACCGATGAGCTGCGCGGGGTGATCCGCGCCTGCGCGCTCTGCCCGCATCGCTGCGGCGTGGACCGCACGATTGGAGAACGCGGAAAATGCCGCAGCGGCGCGCTGCCCATCGTCTCCTCGTTTCACGCGCACTTCGGAGAGGAGCGCCCGCTCGTGGGGCGCGGCGGATCGGGCGCCATCTTCTTCACCAACTGCAACCTCGCCTGCATCTTCTGCCAGAACTACGACATCTCGCACTACGGCCGCGGCGACGAGGTTTCGTTCGATGAGCTCGCCGCCATGATGCTCGCCCTGCAGGCGAAGGGCTGCCACAACATCAATTTCGTGTCGCCCTCGCACATGCTGTATTCGATCGTCGAGGCGCTTCTCATCGCGGTGCCGCGGGGACTCTCCCTGCCGCTCGTGTACAACACCGGCGGTTACGATTCCGCCAACATCATCCATTTGATCGACGGCGTCTTCGACATCTACATGCCGGACTTCAAATTCATGGACGCGTCCGTCGCGAACGAACTCTCCGACGCGCCAGACTACCCGGAGCGCGCGATGGAGGCTGTCGCCGAGATGCACCGCCAGGTAGGCGACCTCGAGCTCGACGATCGCGGCATCGCCCGCCGCGGCCTGCTCGTCCGCCATCTCGTGCTGCCCAACAACATCGCGCGGACCGACGCGGTCCTCGATTTTCTGGCGGGACTCTCGCGGGACACCTACGTGAATATCATGGACCAGTACCGCCCCGAGTACCGCGCACGGGAGTGCTTCGATCTGCGGCGGCGCGTCACCCTCCAGGAATTCGACGCGGCCGTGGCGTGGGCGCGGAAGGCGGGTCTGCGGCGGATCGATGGGGTGTGATGCATGACCATGCTTGACGCATTTCGTAAGAAAAACCCCATCAGACCGCCGCATCGCCTATATTTTGCTTGCCTCGACACCGCATGGTCCCATGCGCTTATTCCCGTGTGTCGAAATCCAACGAATGATCGCTTATAAACATACCGACAGATGCTGGCAAAACTGAGAGACAGGTTCACCGAAACGCACAGCCAGTATTACCCGCTGGTGTTCAGCGCCGTGCACACGAAGGTGGACAATGTGGACGACGCCCACGACATCTGCCAGGAGGTGTTTATCAAGCTGTATGAGAAATTCGATTCGGTGGAGAACCCGCGCAAATGGCTCTATGGGGCGCTGCGGCTCGCCGTGTTCGAATACTATCGACGCCGGGACCCGGGCACGGACATTGACGACGTCTTCAACGACGTGAGCCTCACCTTCGTGAACGGCTTCCGCGACGCGCGTATCGTGATCGCTGAAGCGATGGAGGACATGGTCCACTTCGACGGAGAAGAGGACAAGACCCTCTTTGACCTCATCGCCGTCCACAACTTCAGCTATAGCCAAACCGCCAAACAGCTCGGCCTCACCAAGCGGATGGTCGAGTACCGGTATCGTCGTATTGTTGAAAGCATCCTTGATGCGCTCAAGAAAAAGGGTGTCGGCCATATCGAGGACCTGCTATGAACAGCTCGATACGGTCATTCGAACGTATATTGGAACGCTTCCGGTTCCGGGAGCCGGTGCCCGACTCCGTTCAGGCGTACATTCTATCAACAAAACGACGGGCCGCCATCGAGGTTCTAAAAGAAGTTGAAAACTATTCCTTCGCATACGGCATGGCGCTTTTAGTCTATTATTCCTCACGCCGCATGGGCATACGTCCAACGATTGTGCAAAGTAAGATCATAGCTGCCGCGCTCATGCTCATAGCGCTGTTTTCAATAGCGTTCGTCGCATGGCTTTTTGTGCCTGAAACAGCGCCGGAACGCGGAGCACCGCCCCGATCCAGGATCACGTCAACAGCTACCGCGACTGCATCTTCGCCTAAAGTCCAAACGGACGAAAAAAGGCTTGATGAGAAAACGGCCCCCTCGGTACGATACCGACTGGGCGTTGAGACGTTTACGAGCGATGTAGTCACCAGTAGCGAAAGAAAAAGAATAGCGGATAAAATAACAAACGAACTTGTACGGCTGGCTGGCCCCGACCGGGTGGTACGGATCGGTGTTGTTGGCAGGAAAAATGTCAACCGGGTTCTTCTTGGCGCAATAGAGCAACTCGGGGACACGTACATCATTACCGCGAAAATCGTGGATGTTGAGAAATCGAGGGTGCTGTTTTCCACGTCCGAAAGCGCGGGAACAGAGCAGGAGATCGATTCGGCATGTGAGCGTATAGCCCGCAAGGCGGCCGGTCACGTCGAATGATTTCACTTCATCATCCATTGGAGATTCCGATGAAGCGCATACAACACAGCCGACTGTTAATCTTTCTTGAAATTTTCACAATTCTTCTTATTTCCGGCATCATTGCTCCCATTGTTGCTGCGGACAAACAACAGCACAAAAAACGGGTTGCCATTCTCGATTTTACCGCCGAAAACACCACGAAAACCTACGCAAATGCAGTGCGGAACCTGTTCGAGGTCGAAATACACAAGACGGCCGTTTTCGATATTGTCGAACGAAACCAGATGGAAACGATTTTAAACGAACAGGGAATGCAGATGACCGGCTGCATCGACACCGCATGCGCCGTGCAGATAGGAAAAATGCTTTCGGCGGAGCTGATCGTCACCGGCAGCGTAAGCAAAATGGACGGATACACAATTACGGTCAAGTTTGTCAATGTCGGTAAGGGTAAAATCGAATTTGCCGATTCCACGGCAGCGAGAACAGACCGAGAACTCCAACAGGCCGTCGCCACCCTCGCCGGCAAAATCGCAAAAGCGGAGAAAACGAGCACAGCCTCTCACGGCGAAGGAAGGGGGTTTTCCATTTCGCTCATCGGCGGCCCCTCACGCCACATGGGGGAGAAAGCGGAGTACCTGAAACCGACGATCGTATACGGCCTTCTTCTCGGATATGATTTTCTCTGTTCAAGTCATCTCAATCTCTCTGGCGTAATACATGGTTTTCACCTCGCCCACCGGGAATCATCGGAATTCCCGAAGAAAATGGAACTGGCTCTTTCGGGCGGACACGGAGGGATCGGTTTTGGCCTAACGCTCGCCGACACGTTACGATTTCAGATCAATGTGCTCGCCGGATACGCATCATCAGAACTAAAAAGCGGGGTGGATGGAAAAAAATACAGCTCCGGCGACATGAGCCTGATGGCTCTGTTCGAAACACGTCTTTACCTGTTTAAAGGGGTATACGTTCTGGGTTTCGCATCCTACCAAGCTGTTCTGTACTCGGGCTCTCCGCTACAGGAGATGCAGTACGGAGGGGGTTTGGGGTATGTGTTTTAGTATTTTTGTCAAATTCATTCGAATTGTCTCGCATGAAACAACAAAGAGGAAATCAGTAACGATGAAAACCTTAACCCATAAACGTTTGCAAATCCGTAATGCTCTACATAATATGCTTGGACACAAGACCTCCTACAACAGCGTGCTTCAATATGCACTAATGCTCTTAGCGACATCTCTATTTTTCACCTGTGCCGGGGACGACATATTGGGGAAATATGAAAATCCCGCATCAACTTCAACGAGGAATACCAACCTATCCTGGGTGTTAATGTTTCAAGATGATTTCGACGGCGACGGCATATGGCAAAACATCGGCAACAACTGGACAAATGTATATGAATACTACACCTGCAACACCTACGGCAATGCTGTTGCGGGAATTTTTGAAAACGTATATAGACCAGGGCATGCACATCAATCATGGAGTCCTGGCAATGTCGCAACAGCAAGAGTCGTCGGTCGCGCACACAGGAACCTTGAGAATTACACCGCAAGCAAATTTCCATATCTTGTAACCTTTCTATTCAAACCTTTTTTCTCCACAGCAATTAATAATTATGGGCAAGGAGGGTACTTCAAGGTTCTGGTATGCAATACCGACATGGAATCAACTGGAGCTATTAATGGGATCGGCTTTGGCTTCATGTTTGCCGATTTTAACAACGGCTATCCCGGGACGGGGGAAGGCGCAAATCAAATTGAGATATACAATTCCGGTGGATATGAAAAAACCGACACCTTCACATTTACAAGCGATACATGGTATAATGTTAGAGCCTACATCGACAGTACGTCTGTGAAAGTAAAAATTTGGACCGGGCCGGAACCCGACGAATGGACCGTTGAAAAAACAGACATAACTGGGTTTGCAGAAAGCGGTAACAATTTATACTTGGGTTTTCACGATAGTGTTGGCTCCACTAATAGTGGCGCAACAGTATGCACCTACATTAACAATTTAAAAATATACCAAGGAATGCCCCAATAATCATGAAATATCCGAGAATGACAATACTTTTTGCTTTCTGCACCAAATCGTTATTCTACATTTGTCTCGGATGTGCAGATAATGACATCCTGGAACACTTCACCCCCCCCCCCGGAATATTCAAGCAATGCGTCATCCAGTATAGTTTTCGTTGAAAACTTTAATCGGGATGACAGCATGGACATCGGCAACAACTGGAATAAAACGACCTATAGCGTGGGAGTAGCGGACATATTCAGCCAACAACTCCGCATGGGCAACCAGAGTGCTGGTTGCTCGGCATATTTGCGTGACACGGTCAGCAGAACTCTGGAAGATTATAACCCGACAAAGACCTACGACATTTCTTTCGCATACCGGCGATCCTTTAGCGGTTATTATGAACATTACTTCATCGTCTCCCTCTACGGAATCCATGCGGATTATACCGGCGAGGGGGCGCACTCATACAAAGGCATATCGCTCAGTTTTGCAAGCGGTTATGGCGGGGAACAGAGTATTTATGTCTATAATGGAGTTTCACAGGTAGACCTGCTATCATTCCCGTGGTCTTCGGGCGCAAGCTATTACGTGAAAATCAGATGGCATCCCGGCGGGGTCAACTACAAGATATGGCTGGCGGCCGACCCAGAACCGGTCGGATGGACGCGCGAAATCAATATTCCAAACAGAGTTATTGATGGTAACTCCTTCGTCTTTCACCACAATTCCTCAACACAGGTCACCATGCACTGTGGCGGGGTGGCCTTCAGCTATATTGACAACCTAAAAATAACAACGGTCGAATAACTCATAAAACGACTGCTTCGTGAAATTCCTCCAAAGTGGACCCCTGCCAGAATCTTTTTTGTGACGATAAGCCCCCTCTCTCTCGCTTATGCCCGGAGCTCCCGAGCTTCAATCATACGCACACGGAGAAGAGCAATGGGCATATTGCGAATATCAAAAATCCGCGAGGCCGCCGCTGAGGTTGACATACAGGACGAACGCATGGCCGCCGACATTGTGCGTCATATCGTCGAGTTAAAAGACAATGCACGGATATTGAACCACCTGAAAGTCGAGTATGGTATAGACGGGAAAGGGGTGACATTGAAACGCAAGTTTAACGGCCTCGTACAGCAATATATTATTCGAAACCATCTTGAGGAATTCGGGGAATTCTGCAAAAAGAACGGAATAGGCATATTCAACAACGACCTCGAGACCGCCAAGACACATTCGAGTTACGCGCGTATCGTCTTTATTGTTTTTCTTCGCGAAGAAGTCGGCTTGCGGACGCCGGTGAGTATCGTGGAATGAAATTGAAGCAAACCGGCACAACAACACTCGGTAGTGTCATTGTGCCGGAAAACCACCTGTTGCAACTATTCATTTTATGGCCTTACGTCAATCGAAAAACAAATACCAAATATTTCATATTCAATGCGAATCGCGGACAAATTGTGGTTTGGACTCGGCTTTCCGCTACCAAAAAAATACCAATTGGCTTCAGCATTTATCTGGGTAAGCGCCTGAACCTTGAAATTTGTAAGTACACGTGAATTATCCGAGTAATCAAATATATTCAGATTCGCCCTTCCTCCACCTGCAACGATTTTATCAAACTCCGAGAAATCAGAAACTTCATCGTATGTACTCGTATTAAAGTTATACATATACCACTTTATTTCAAACCTTTCCACAAGACCACTAGTGGCATCATACACAATCTTCAACGAAGGCATGTACGGCAAAGGATTGCCCCCACTAATGGGTTTAACAATGTCTAGATCAAACGCTGACAGCTCCGAAGCGTTTTTTCTAAGCAACCAATTCCCTACAACATTATTGGTAAAGTAATATCCGGCACCACTCGCCGACAACATTGAAAAATCACTTTGCGAGAAAGTAACTATTCAGTACAATATTTGCGGGGAGGAAAAAAGTAGTATTAATTTTATGGGCACTTTGTATATTATGTCCCATGAAGAGCGAAGAGATACTTGCGATATACAACAAGGGCCCTGAAGC
>Ga0116178_10000149_pt1 | contig 58791 bp, 60 predicted proteins | sample AD_STIC12_MetaG_FD_89880 | JGI IMG/M metagenome (GOLD analysis project Ga0116178, IMG submission 89880) | Active sludge microbial communities of municipal wastewater-treating anaerobic digesters from USA - AD_STIC12_MetaG | ecosystem: Engineered > Bioreactor > Anaerobic > Digestate | place: USA...
AAACGATGAAAATGACGGAAAGGAGGATTCATGGGTCTATTTTACGGGATAAGCCCGGCTCATTTCAGTAAACGTGCCAAGTCTTTGCGAAGATCCGAAGGATCAAACCCCGGACGATACTGCATGACCAGAAAACCGTTCGGATCAATCAGGTAAACCGGTACGGAATTGGCAGCAGATGTCTCTGGCAGTGCTGCCTGCAAGCGTGGAGAACTCTGCATCGGAAATAATTTGCGAAAGCTGTTCGCGCCCTTCGGCAATTCGCCAAACCACAGCACATCGACACGATCCGCCTGACGCCCCTGAGTTTCCCAAACCCGGAACAGGGTATCGGTCATCTCTGTACAGGTGGCAGTGCAATCGGCACTCGGTACCACGACTACTCGCCAGATATGTTTTTCTGTCTCCCAGGCATAGGACCTGCCATCGGCGTAGAGAAACCCGGCCTGCGACAAATCGATTGGCGGCTGGATCAATTCACCCAGATTCCTGGAGCCCTCGGGCGTCCATCCGGACAAGCGCAATCCCCAGGCGATGAAGAACGAGGAAAAAAACATCGCGACGATCAGTAGTAATACCAGGCGCGATTTCAGTTGCGATGGGCGTTCGGCATCAGTCATTTTTCTTCTCTTTGTTTCTCAAGCCAAGTACAAGGGTTAACACGATAGTGGCGATACACAGACCGAACCATTGCACGGCATAGCCGCGATGTTTTTCGGGCGGAAGTGTATTGGGCAGGATGTCCAGATCACGTGCATAGCCGATCGGTAGATCGGGATTCAAACGCAGTACACGAGGTGCCAATGGGGTTTTCAAATCACGGGCTAATTCGTCGAGCGGCATTCGCGTCATTAGCCAGTATTCGTTGCCGGTTTTTACATAGGCAGGGCCGATAGCAAGCCCCGGCGATGGCGGCGATACCAACAGGCCATTCAATTCCTGCGTGCCGTTTATTTTTTTGATAGCGGGCATCGTTCTGTCGCCGGGTACTTCAAGCCAGCCCAGATTCACCAGCAAAGCCTTGCCATTTTCCGGCTGGAATACGCGAAAAACATTTACGCCGACCTTTTCGCCAGATCTCTGGTTGTCGAGCAGCAATGCCGGCAGGTCGGGAAAATAGCCGCGTCCCGATACCCATGCAAGCTCAAGTTGATCCGCGCTTTTGCTTTCTTTCGACAGCAGGCTCAAGGACTCCAGCTTCCTGTCTTTCAGCACTGCAGCCACGGCATCCAGACGGTGCTGCTTCCACTCTGCACGCGCCAATTGCCAACGCCCAAGGGAGAAAAACGCCAAACACATCGTTGCGGCAAACAGGTAATAGAACCAGCGCTTTTTCACCCTTTTCTCTCATTGAAAGCGGATAATGCGATTATCGCTTATCCAAGGTGTTGACCGTGCAAAAACTACTGATAATCGGCGTATTAATCGTGATTTTATACAATCTGGGCGCCGGCTTGTATTACATGATGGTGGACAAGGGCAAAAGCAATCGCACCGTCAAATCATTGAGCTGGCGTATCGGCCTGTCGGTCGGCCTGATATTGCTCGTCATTCTCGGCATCTACACCGGCGTGATCAAGCCGCATGGCATCAATCAGGGTTGAGCTATCAGCGCCTGCTCTTGAAACAGGGCAAATTGGTTTAAAAAATCTCTGACGCATCGAAGCATCTGTTCGCCATGGCCGCAATGGTCGCCAGCCATTACTGACTGAAAATCCACTCCGTATATTGGCAATTATTGAACACGCATAAGTTGCTCATTCGATGCTTTTCACACACCTGTGGCAATGCGATCAAATTCCCTCGATCGACTGAAAGATATCCATTGCATCATTCACCATGACGGGCTCGCCAAGGGATTCGCGCAATTGCGCCGGCATATCCAGTGCGGCTTGCGGATCACGCATCAGGGGTGATTTGCAACCCGGGTAATACGCTATCGTTCCTGGCAAACCCAGCAACAGATACAGGCTCTCCCAAAGTCGCATATCCCTGCATGGCCGGTGTATCGATATCGTGTGAATCAAAAAAGCTTCGTTCCCCAGCGGCTGCAGGAAGATATCACTGGAATCCTCTGGCCCGTACTGGACTTGCCAGAAATCCTCATCTACTTCGACGACATGTTTGCCGAAGGCATCACGAACAATATCCAGCGCAATGCCGGAAGCCGATCCGTCACGAAATGTTTGCAGATAGAGATCGAAACTCATTTTGCCTGCCTGTTACAGAGGGCAGCAGCAGCCGGAAAAAACCTTCGCTGCCGCTGCTCGGATAGGGTTTCCCGATGTGCGCTTATTGCGGAACCACCGGCTGGCCCGGAGCCATCATCGCACCGGCAACCATCAAGACAACTCCGACCACTTGTATCAGGAACGGTCGCTTGGTTTCATCCCAATGCATTGCCACGAATATCAGACTCACAATGGGTATGAATAGCGAACCGAGTCCCCACAGAACACTCGTCTTGAACGTGATTACCAGCAACCACACAGCCCCAACAAATGCAATCACTAGCCCGAGCATGGATAAAGCCACCATTTTGTTTCCCCTTGATATTAAATTGCGACTAGAAAACGTTTGTCTTTCGGCGTATCACTTCAACGCCTTGGATTAACGTCAGCGGCATAGTCAGATTTTATTTGCCGTGCGTCAAATGAATCACGGAAAAAGCTAATCCAAAGTACAGGAGTGGATGCTCCCCGCCCTGCAAATCCAGCACTTCAACACAAAAAGCGCGCAATAAAAAAGCCGGCATTGCCGGCTTTTTTATTTAGCTGTGATGCCGATTACAGGACATACACGAAGAGGAACAGACCCAGCCACACCACGTCAACGAAATGCCAGTACCAGGCAACCGCTTCGAATGCGAAATGGTGGTCTTTGCTGAAATGGCCTTTCGCGCAACGAAGCCACATCACCGACAGCATGATCGTGCCGAGTGCAACGTGCATGCCGTGAAAGCCGGTCAGCATAAAGAACGTCGAGCCGTAGATGCCGGAACCCAGGGTCAGATTCAACTCATGGTAGGCATGGATATATTCTTCGGCTTGGTAGAACAGGAACAAGGCGCCGAGAGCGACAGTCAAGCCAAGCCAGATCAGTAATGCCTTGCGGGCATTTTCCTTGAGGGCGTGATGCGCCATCGTAATTGTCACACCGGAGGTCAACAGGATCAGCGTATTGACAAGCGGCAGACCCCAGGCAGGAATGGTTTCGAATTCGCCGCCGATATCGGCAGGACCATTGCTCGGCCAGCCGGCACTGAAACCGTGCCACAGATAATTATTGGTCAAGGCGCCATCGCCTTCGCCCGATAGCCAGGGTAAAGCGAAGTTACGGGCATAGAACAGGGCCCCGAAGAAAGCTGCGAAAAACATGACTTCGGAAAAGATGAACCACATCATGCCCATACGGAACGAGGTATCGACCTGGTCGTTGTAATTTCCCTGCATGGATTCGGAAATCACGTCACCGAACCAGAAGCCGAGCGTGAGCAGCATACCCAGCATTCCGACCATGAAAACGTTGAAGCCCCAGTCGCTGCCGTTAAACCAGTTCGCAACGCCCACCATCATGGTGAACATGACGATCGAGCCTATGAAAGGCCAGCGGCTGTGGTGCGGAACGTAATATACGTTTGCGTCGGGTTGGGCGTGAGCCATGGTAATTCCCCAGTCTTTATCTAAGTGTTATGGCGCCGACCTTGCGGTCGGTGATGTGCTCGGCGCCTTTGCAAGCGCGGTTGCTTTGTCATTGATGAAAAAAGTATACGACAGCGTGATGGTATGCACATCTTCCGGCAAATTCGGATTGATGACAAAACGCACGGGCATGTCGCGTTGCTCGCCAGCTTTCAGCAATTGCTGGGTGAAGCAGAAACATTCGGTCTTGTTGAAAAAACTTGAAGCCACCACCGGTGTTACAGACGGTGCCGCATTGCCCACCACCGCATACGGCGCATTGTTCTTCGCAATGTAGTGGGTGTCATACATTTTCCCGGGAACCACTTCCATCGTCAGTTGCGATGGCTGGAAATCCCATGGCAGTTTCGAATTCACGGTACCGTCGAATTCGACCGTAATCTTGCGGTTCTTGTTGATCTTCGCACCGGCCAGGGTTTCTTCCCCGGTCGGTCCCTTTTCCATCTTGATGCCGAAGATCTTTTCGCAGGCAATGTTGTACAGAGGCACCATCGAGAACGCAAAAGCAAACGAGCACACCGAGATCAGTGCGACGTTTTTGAGTGTTTTGCGAACTTCCGGCTTCATTATTTTATCGCCACGCTCAGCAGGAACCCGCCGTAAACGGCAAGCGCTATCAGGCCCAGAATCAAGGCAGTACGCCGCGCTTTCGCGCGGCCCTGTGCATCGGTATTTTGTCCGGAGTCAGCCATTAGTGGGTGACGTCGCCATGTGCCAAATCACCGTCACGAATGACCGGCGGCGTGGTGAAGGTGTGATGGGGTGCCGGCGAAGGCACGGTCCATTCCAGACCCTTCGCGCTTTCCCATACGCGTGCTTCAGCTTTGGCGCCACCACGAATACTGGACCACACGATGTACGCGAACAGCAATTGGCTCAGGCCAAATCCAAAGCCGCCAATCGAAGACCACATATTGAAGTCTGCAAACGCCGGGTTGTAATCAGGCACGCGACGCTGCATGCCAGCCAAACCCAGGAAGTGCTGCGGGAAGAACAACAGATTCACGAAAATCGTGCTGAGCCAGAAATGCCATTTGCCCAGTGTTTCGTTGTACATATGGCCAGTCCATTTCGGCAACCAGTAGTACACGCCGGCCATGATGCCGAAGATCGCACCGGTCACCAGCACGTAATGGAAGTGGGCCACGACGAAATAGGTGTCGTGATATTGCATGTCGGCCGACACGATCGCGAGCATCAGGCCCGAGAAACCGCCGATGGTAAACATGATCACGAAGCCGAGCGCAAACAACATCGGCGTTTCGAAACTGATCGAACCGCGCCACAGCGTGGTGGTCCAGTTGAACACTTTCACGCCGGTCGGGATCGCGATCAGCATGGTGGCGTACATGAAGTACAACTCGCCACCGAGCGGCATGCCGACGGTGAACATGTGGTGAGCCCAGACGATAAAGCTCAGGAACGCGATCGAAGCGGTGGCGTACACCATTGCCTGATAGCCGAACAGCGGCTTGCGGGCAAAGGTAGGAATGATTTCGGATACCACGCCGAAGGCGGGCAGAATCATGATGTAAACCTCGGGATGGCCGAAGAACCAGAAGATGTGTTGATACATCACCGGATCACCGCCACCTGCCGCATTAAAGAAACTGGTGCCAAAGAATTTGTCGGTCAGCAACATCGTGACCGAACCTGCCAGAACAGGCATCACTGCAATCAGCAGGAACGCGGTAATCAGCCAAGTCCAGACGAAGATCGGCATCTTGAGCAAATCCACGCCGGGAGCACGCATGTTCAACACGGTCGCGATGATGTTGATGGCGCCCATGATCGAGCTGACACCCATCATGTGGATCGCGAAGATGGTGAACGCCGTGCTGGTCCCGCCTTGCAGGGATAGTGGCGGGTACAGGGTCCAGCCGCCGGCAGGACCACCGCCGCCGATGCCGAAGCCTTCAAGAATCAAGGGCAGCAACAGCAGGGTGAAAGCAAACGGCATGATCCAGAAGGACCAGTTGTTCATGCGCGGCAATGCCATGTCCGGCGCGCCGATCATCAGCGGAATCATCCAGTTGGCCAGGCCGACGAAAGCCGGCATGACGGCACCGAAGATCATCACCAGCGCGTGCGTGGTGGTCATCTGGTTGAAGAATTCCGGAGCTACCAATTGCAGGCCTGGCTGGAACAATTCGGCACGAATGACCATGGCCATCGCACCGCCGATGAAGAACATCAGCAGCGAGAACAGCAAATACAAAGTACCAATATCTTTATGGTTGGTGGAGTAAAACCAACGCTCGAAAAAACCTTGCTTGTGATCGTGATGATCATCGTGAGCAGCGGTATCGTGTGCCATGGCGCGTGCCTCTTAAAGAAAATTAGGGTTGGGTGCTGGCTGCAGGTGCGGCGGCTTGGGCGGCCGCATCTTCTGCAGGTACATCACCGGCATCAATCGTGACAGCAGCAGGAGCGGCGGCCGGCGCGGGATTATTCGCTGCCTTGCGCTCTGCTAGCCAGGTTTTGTAATCGGCTTTTGAAACCACTTTCACCACGATCGGCATAAAGCCGTGGTCCTTGCCGCACAACTCGGCGCAAACACCACGATAGGTACCAATTTTTGCAGCCGGCACTTCCGTCCATGCTTCGTTGATAACGCCGGGAATCGCATCCTGCTTCCAGCCCAGCGCAGGGACCCACCAGGCGTGAATCACGTCATCGGCGGTAATCACGAAACGGATGCGGGTATCGGCAGGTATAACCAGCGGATTATCGACGTCACGCAGGTAATGCTTGTGCGCCGTAATGGCTTCCTGGCTGGCGGTTTTGTCCTGACGCAGGCGATCGGATTCACGATCCAGACGAGAAGTGAACTCTAGGTCTTCGCCTTTGTACTCATAGGTCCACAGCCATTGCTGGCCGGTAATCTTGACGGTCATGCCGAAAGGCTTGGGCGAATGGTCGTCGTTGTAGAGCGCCATTACCTTGGCAGTGGCCGGAATCGCCGAAGCGATCAGGATGATGATGGGGATACCCGTCCACAGAATTTCCAGGAAAGTGCTGTGGGTAAACTCGGTATCCGGAACCGCGCCCTTGGACTTGCGAAACTTGAACATCGCAAGACCCATGGCACCGAATACGACAATACCGATCACCACACACACCCAGAACATCAGCATGTGGGAGTCATAGGCATTTTGCGAACTAGTAGTAACACCGTCCGTCATGTTCAGCTGCCAAAGTTGTGGCTCTTTGGTGTCGTCGGCAAATGCTGCCAATGAAGCAAGGCTGCCAAACAGGCCAGTCAACATTGCCGTGATGCGATTTGTTTTCATCATGTCCGCCTCAATCCCCGTGCATCAATACTAAAAATTCGTCAAACGCGATTAGCAGCCCGCGCCAATAATGTCTTCAACTGTTCGGCCAGATCCAGTCGCTCATCCGGCGCCAGAAACGCTCCAACTTCACAACTCTTGCCCTTTGACGCCAGCACGATCCTCGGTGCTTCGCGCGCTTTTTCAAGCTGCATGCGAACCCAATAGGGGTGTGCGTCAAAAACCAGCTCGTCCCGACCCGAACGCGACACGGTGCAATGTTCCGCATCCAGTTCGATCGTTTCAAAGCAGCTGCTTTTAAACCAGACTCTGCGAAGCACGACTGCCACGAACAGGCAATCAAGCAACGCAAACAATGGTGCAAAAACATTTCCCACGACATAACCGATTAAAGCAACAGCCCAGGTCATGACCGCAATCAACGAGAACAATGCGATGAATTGCGGCTTTGTCATCGCCCGGCGCGGACGTAAAACGAGCGCATGCCGGCTGTTTTCAGACAAAAAATGCTCAATCATCGAAAATCCTCGCGTTGGCCATTGGGGCTAAGCAACCGTTGGCCGCAGGAAATCGGGCCAATTTTACTCGCTAGACGGTCCTACCGGCAACTAGAATACGCCTTCGTACGGACAGCAAGGTGAAGAATCATGCCCTGCCCACGTGCCTCGCAAAGCCGTAGAATTGCCCTCTCGCTTCCATCGCTCTTCAGCCAGGTTGTCCGTGAATCCCATTCTTTCGTCCGAGTTACCCACGCGCTTTTCACCCCTGATGACACGCATCACAGCTGCCTATGCGCGAGATGAAGCGGAACATCTAAGCGAATTGCTCGAACAAGCGCGGCTGGCCGAAACCGACCAGGCCAGCGTTCAGATCATGGCGGCGGGCTTGGTGAAAAAAGTGCGAATCCGTGCGGCAGATCCCGGTTTGGTCGAAGCCTTCATGCGCGAATACGACCTGTCTTCCGAGGAAGGCGTGCTGCTGATGTGCGTGGCGGAGGCCTTGTTGCGCATTCCGGATCAGGGCACCGCCGACAAATTGATTCGCGACAAGCTCGGCGATGCGGACTGGAATTCGCATGTCGGCCAATCGAGTTCACTGTTGGTCAATGCTTCTACCTGGGGCCTGATGCTGACCGGAAAAATCGTCAGTCTGGCCGATGAAACCCAACGTGACTTCGGTGGTGCGTTCAAGCGCCTGGTATCGCGAGCCGGCGAACCGGCGATTCGTCTGGCAGTACGTCAGGCGATGCGCATCATGGGCCATCAATTCGTCCTGGGTCGCACGATTTCGGAAGCGCTGGAACGTTCGCAAAAAGGCGATGGCGCAAATTACCGATATTCCTTCGACATGCTCGGTGAAGCCGCATTCACCGCCGCCGATGCCGAACGTTATTTCCAAGCCTACAAAAATGCAATTGATGCGATTGGCGCCGGCGGACCGTATCCGAATATTTTTGCTGCACCTTCGATCTCGATCAAGCTCTCGGCATTGCATCCACGTCTCGAAGTCGGCAAGCGCGAACGCGTGATGAGTGAATTGGCGCCGAGAATTTTGCAATTGGCACAACAAGCGAAATCCGTCGGCATCGGTTTCACGATCGATGCCGAAGAATCCGAGCGTCTCGAACTGTCGCTGGAACTGATCGCAAAAGTCTTTACCGACAAATCGCTCGATGGCTGGGAAGGCTACGGGCTTGCCGTACAGGCGTATCAGAAGCGTGCGCCCTTCGTGCTCGATTATTTGATCGACCTTGCGAAAACCACCGGTCGCCGCATGCCGATCCGTCTGGTCAAAGGCGCGTACTGGGATTCGGAAATCAAGAAAGCGCAGATGGAGGGTTACACCGGCTATCCGGTATTTACCCGCAAGCCGAATACCGATGTCAGCTACATCGCCTGCGCGAAAAAAATGTTGCAGGCCAGCGATGTCATTTATCCGATGTTCGCCACGCACAACGCGCATACCATTGCCGCGATATACCAGATCGCGAAAAATACCGGCCTGCCCGACTACGAATACCAACGTCTGCATGGCATGGGCCACGACCTGTACGCCGAAGTGATCGGCAAAAATGATCTCGCCATTCCCTGCCGCGTGTATGCGCCGGTAGGTTCGCACGAAGATTTATTGCCGTATCTGGTGCGTCGTCTTCTGGAAAATGGCGCGAACTCCAGCTTCGTCAATCGCATTACCGATGCCAACGTGAAACCGGAAGATCTGGTGGCCGATCCGGTCGCCGCCGTCACCGGTTTTGCCAGCAAGGCACATCCCCGCATTCCCACCCCTGGCCATTTGTTTGGCGACGAGAGAAAAAATTCTATGGGCATCAATCTAGCCAATGATTCCGCTTTAGCCGAACTCGCCGCGAGCGTGAATGCCGCGATCAAGAACTGGCAGGCAACGCCGCTGGTGCCGGGCAGCAAGAATACCGGCGCGATGAATGCGGTCACCAATCCCGCCAATCGCAAGGAAAGCGTCGGCCAATGGCAATCGACCGACAGCGCGCAAGTGCAAGCCGCTCTGGATAATGCCCACTCGGCCTTCCAGGAATGGGACCACACGCCTGCTGCATCGCGCGCAAAAATTCTGGAATACGCGGCCGACCTGATGGAACAACGCATGCCCGAATTGATCGCGCTCTGCGTGAAAGAAGCAGGCAAATCGATGTCGGCTTCGGTCGCCGAAGTACGTGAAGCGGTGGATTTCTGCCGTTACTACGCGGTGCAATCACGCAAACTGTTTGGCCATCCGGAAAAACTGCCTGGCCCGACCGGCGAATCGAACGAACTGCAATTGCACGGTCGCGGCGTATTCGTCTGCATCAGCCCATGGAATTTCCCGCTCGCGATTTTCATGGGCCAAATTGCCGCAGCACTCGCTGCCGGCAATACCGTGATCGCAAAACCGGCTGAACAAACCAGCCTGATGGCTTTTTTCGCGGTGAAATTGCTGCACGAAGCCGGCGTGCCGGAAAAAGTGCTGCAATTCCTGCCTGGCGACGGCGCCACCGTTGGTGCTGCACTGACCAAGGATCCGCGCGTAGCCGGCGTCTGCTTTACCGGTTCGACCGAAACCGCCTGGACCATCAATCGCAGTCTCGCGGCACGCAATGCGCAAATCGCGACATTAATTGCCGAAACCGGCGGACAAAACGCACTGATCGCAGATTCTTCGGCACTGCCGGAACAATTGGTGAAAGACGCGATCACTGCCGCGTTTGATTCGGCCGGACAACGTTGTTCCGCCGCCCGCATTCTTTTCGTGCAAAGTGATATCGCCGATAAAGTCATTCACATGCTCAGCGGCGCAATGGATGAATTGGTCGTCGGTGATCCGGGCTTGTTGTCCACCGACGTCGGTCCGGTAATCGACGAGGATGCCAAAGCAATTCTGGTCGCGCATGCCGAACGCATGGACAAGGAAGCCAAACTCATCAAGGCCGTTCAATTGCCGGCAGCTTGCGCCGACGGCAGTTTCTTCGCACCGCGCGCTTATGAATTGAACTCATTGTCGCAACTGAATCGCGAAATCTTCGGACCGGTATTGCACGTGATTCGTTACGAAGCTTCGCAGCTCGATGACGTGCTGAACCAGATCAATGCCAGCGGTTATGGTTTGACACTCGGCATCCACTCGCGAATTGATTCGACGATCACGCATATCGCCAAGTCCGTGCGCGTCGGCAACTGTTACGTCAATCGCAATCAGATCGGCGCCGTCGTTGGCGTGCAACCGTTCGGCGGCGAAGGCTTGAGCGGCACCGGACCGAAAGCCGGCGGCCCGCACTACTTGCTGAAATTCGCCAGCGAACGCACATTGACCGTGAACACCACGGCGGCTGGTGGCAATGCTAGTTTGCTGACGTTGGCGGATTGATTTTTGTTTCAATCGGGCCCAAGGGCACTCCTACCTAAAATCCAGAATGCAAAACCCCGCCATCCTCTACCCGGTATTCGCACTCGCCGCCTGGACTTTTCTGGTCCTGCTGCTGATTCCGTTTTACCGAGTACGCGCGGGGCTTCGTCGTGAAATCAAACCGGACGACTTCAAATACGGCGAGTCGGCGACGGTGCCGCCCTATGTCAGCATTCCGAATCGCAATTACATGAACCTGCTTGAATTGCCGATGCTGTTTTATGTCGTCTGCGTTTTGTTGTACGTCACCGCAGGCGGCTCTTCAATCGCGATCAAGCTGGCATGGGCTTATGTCGTGTTGCGGGTTATTCACAGCATCATTCATTTGAGCTACAACAAGGTGATGCATCGTTTGACCGCATTTGCAGTCAGTAATTTTGTGCTCGGTGCATTGTGGGTTGTTGCCGGGATACATGTGGCTTCCAATTCGTAGGAGGTCGCTTGCGACCGCCATGGATGGCGGGAGTGCAAAAAATGCAGGAGCAATTTTCTGCCGGGCGATGTATTCGGTCGGGCCCAAGGGCCCTCCTACAAGCAATCAGGGCGCGATCAAATCCGCCAGACGAAACCGGTGCGGATCGCGGAAAAACAAGGAATGAAACGGCGTCGCTTTTTTATCGAAGGGTTTCCACTCACCTTCTTTCTGCGCGAGCCGGTCGGCCATCGCCCATAGCACCGCAGCATTGGCGCCCATACCGAGATGCGTTGCGCTGACTTCAATGTTCTCGGCCATGTGATGATCGGGCGCGAGACTCATGCGCCAGTTCACGATGCCATCGGTTTTACTCATGATCGATGTGGTCGGTACGCTCGGTTGTCCGGCGACCAATTCCATCAGGCGCGGATCGTCGTGGCGAAACCCGCTGACCAATTCGAAAACGCGCCAGGCATTGGTACCTTTAGGGTGGCCGGTTAAGGGCGAACCCATCGTGACGACGGAACGAATTCGATCCGGCATGCGCAATGCCAAAGCATTCGCCATCGCGCCGCCAAGCGACCAGCCGACGATGCTGACTTTCTGGTCATGCTCGAATTGCATTTGCCTGACTTTTTCGACCAGACCCTTGATCACATGATCGCGCGGGCCGAAATTGAGACCCTGGTCCCACTTGTAGGCGGCGTAACCCAAACGATCGAGATAACGGCGAATCGGATACGTGCTGCGATCACCGGCAGCCAATCCCGGCAACACCAACACCGGATGACCGTCGCCGCGCGGCGCATTTTTCAATAAAGGCCATGCCGCCAGATACGAACCCCATTCGAATACTGCGCGTCCTTCCAAAGCCATGCATAACCAGGATGGCGGTTTCAGCGACTGGTGTGTTTTGGGACGCGGAGCGGGTGTTTTCATTCAGGCAACATCTCATTGAGTTCGTTTAGAGAGCGTGACAAGGCAGCGGCGAGCGCTTCGGGTTTTCTGACGATATCGCCGCAAGCGGTGATGCCGAATTCCAGCGAGCCCGCATAACTTTGTACAGTAATATTCAAAGCCAAACCGTGCGTCACTATGGAAACTGGATAGTAATGCCTCAGCTTCGCGCCTGCCAGATAGAGCGGAATCGGCGGGCCTGGCACATTGGATATGGCGACATTCGCCAAGGGCGGCAGTTTTTCCGCGACGCGGCCAAATGCCCACAGGCGCGACAAGCCCGAAGCCCAGATCGGTGCTGCCAAGCCGGGGAAATCGGTCGGAATCAGATTCTTGAATGTCGCCACACGCTGCTTGATTTGTGCGGTCGATGCGCGAATCGCCAGCAAGCGTTCGAGCGGATCGGCAACATCGGTCGCCAATGAACACTGCACCATCGACACCTGGTTATTGGCATCGGTATTGCCGCTTTCGCGCAAGGACACCGGCATTGCGGCAATCAGGCTTTGCTTTGGAAGATGCTGCGTTTTTTTCAGCATTTCGCGCAAAGCACCGCCGCACATGGCCATCACCACATCGTTCAGGCTGACGTTGAAACCGCGTGCAACCCGCTTCACGAGATCGATCGGCACCGACACCGAAGCGAAGCTTCTGGCACTGCTGATTTGCTGGTTAAACGGCGTGCGTGGCGCCAGCAAAATGCTGTCGCGCAAGTTCTTGATCTTGGTCGGCGAGCTGATGCCGCCAGCCAGTTTCAGCGTGCTCGGCAATGCCCGCAATAATTTTGCAAATTGATTGACGGTCGAACGCACAGCGGTCTGGGTGACATCGCGCTTACGCAAGCGCGATGACGATTCCTGGTCTGTCACTTTCTTCTTCGAGATTTTCTTCGGCGCTTTCGCTTCGATATCCAGCAATACTTGCGCCAATGCCACGCCACCCTGACCGTCCAGCAAGGCATGGTGAACTTTCGAATACAGGGCAATCACGCCGGGCTCGACATTTTCAATCACGACGAACTGCCACATCGGAAGATCTCGATCCAGCAAGGCTGCATGCAATTTGCCGGTCAATACATTCAACTTGGCCATCCCGCCATTGCCGGGCAAGGTTTTTTTCAGCACATGCTTTTTCAGATCAACGGTATCGGTTTCCACCCACATCGGATGCGCCAGATCGAGTGGCGACTCCTTAAGCACACGACGTAACGCTGTGGCACGCGGCAATCTATCCTGCAAATGTGCCAACAGCTCGGCCTGGAAATCATACTTTTTCCTTGAGCGCGTTTTGGGTATTTCGATCAACATCACACTACCGACATGCATCGGGGTGCCGGCATTTTCCAGATACAAAAACCCTGCATCCAGTCCGCTTAAAGGTTTAAGTCGTTTCGCCATCACATCCCCCAATGTTTATGCTTATTTGCCCTGAAATACCGGCGAACGTTTTTCCTTGAATGCCGCAATGGCTTCCTGCATGTCTTCTGTTTTCATCATCCTGGGCAACATCGGCATCAAAGCTTTCAATGCGGTGATGTCGCCTTGATGCCTTGCCTGTCGTGCCGATGCTAGCACCGCCTGCACACCGAGAGGCGCGGCATTGGCGATGCTACGCGCAATCTTCAGTGCGCATTCGAATTGCTCGCCCGGTTCCGTCAAGGCCTGCACGAAACCCATTCGATAGGCTTCTTCGCCGCTGAACTCGTCGCCGGTCAGCAAGTAGCGCATCGCATTGCCCCAGCCGATTTCCTGCATCAGGCGAACCGTTGCGCCACCGCAGGGAAAGAAACCGCGTTGCACTTCCAGTTGCGCGAAGCGTGCGGTACGCGATGCCACGCGAATATCGCCAGCCATCATCAATTCCATCGCAACGGTAAAACTGACGCCCTGCGCCGCAATCACCAGCGGCTTGCTCAAGCGTTTTGTTTCATCCAGGCCGAAGGGCTCCAGACTGCTATCGGGCAAATCCGCCAAACGGCCTTGCGCCAGTACCGGTGCCCATTGCGGCAGATCCAGTCCGGCCGTGAAATGATCGCCGTGGCCGAACAATAATCCGACGCGCAGATCGGGATCACGATCCAGTTCGCCATAAGCCGCGGCCAGTGCACGATAGGTATCGACATCGAACGCATTGCGTTTTTCGGGACGGTTGAAGCCCATCAATAGAACATGGCCATCGCGTTCGACGGTGAATGGCGAGTCGCTCATCAGAAAGCCTCCATTGGCATCGAGAGTGTGGTGTCATCCATTTTTTGCAGCAGTGCCGCCTGGGTTTTTATCTGCGGCAATTCATAAGTGAAAAAGAAACGGCAGGTCTGCAGCTTGCCATGATGGAATTCTTTTTCAGCTTCGGTTTTTTCAAGACATTCATTGGCGACGACCGCCTGCTTCAACCACATCCAGGCAATACTGACGTGACCCATCATGTTCAGGTAATACGCAGCGTTGGCAAGACTCAGGCGAATATTGCCAGCCTGCATTTGCATCACTAACACTTGCGTGGTTTTGCCGACCAGCATCAAGGCCTCTGCCAAATCGTCGGCATGAGATTTCAGGTTTTGAAACTCCTTTGCCTTGGCAATGTCGGCCTCGATCTGTTTTTGCATCAAGGCCAGTGCAGCACCGTTTTCCAGCAATACTTTTCGACCCAGCAGATCCAGCGCCTGGATTCCGTTCGCACCTTCGTGAATCGGGTTCAAGCGGTTGTCTCGGTAAAACTGTTCAACCGGATATTCACGCGTATAGCCGTAACCGCCGAGAATCTGGATCGCCAGATCATTGGCCTTGCAACACCATTCGCCGCTCCAGGCTTTCAGGATCGGTGTAATCAATTCCAGCAAGAGTTTGGCTTCACGCACCTTATCCGCATCGGGATCGTTATCGCGGACGTCAATCAATTGCGCCGAATAAAATGCCAGCGCGAGTGCACCTTCGGTATAGGATTTTTGCTGTAACAGCATGCGTCGCACGTCGGCGTGTTCAATCAGCGCTACGGGTGGCGAAGCCGGATCTTTCTGTTCCGGATGCCGCCCCTGTTTGCGTTCTATTGCGTATTCAAGTGAATGCAGATATCCCGCCGTGCCGAGCATGATCGCGCCGACGCCAACACCGATACGCGCCTCGTTCATCATATGGAACATTTGCGATAAGCCCTGATGTTGCGGACCCACCAGATAGCCCACGCAGTTGTCGCGTTCACCGAATTTCAAGAACGTATTCACGATACCGCGTTGCCCGAGCTTGTGGTTCACACCGGCCAGTTGCACATCGTTGCGCTCGCCCAAGCCGCCATCCTCTTTGACGAGAAATTTCGGCACGATAAACAGGCTGATGCCTTTAACTCCCGCCGGGCCACCAGGAATTTTCGCCAGTACCATGTGCACGATATTTTCCGACAGATCATGTTCGCCGCCGGAGATCCACATCTTTGAACCGCTTATGCGGTAGGTACCATCTGCATGTGGAGTCGCAATGGTTTTGATATCGCCGAGCGAGGAACCGGCCTGCGGCTCGCTCAAGCACATGGTGCCGAGAAAACGACCCTGCAAAATCGGCAACATGTATTTTTCGCGCTGCTCCGCCGTGCCATGCGCTTTCAGCAAATTGGCAACGCCGCGTGCTAACATGGCGTAACCCATCGTGGAAACATTCGCGCTGGCGAACAAGGCATCGCAAGCGAGCGAGATACTGAAAGGTAGTTGCATACCGCCGTCTTCACTATCGGCAAATGCGGCCGGAAATCCGGCTTCGGCATAGGCATCCAGCGCCGCTTTCACTTCCGGAATGATCTTGACACTGCCGTTGTCGAACTCGGGTTCATGACTGTCTGATTTCCGGTTATGCGGCAGAAATTTTTCCATTGCCAAATCATGCGCCGCCTCCATCACGGCTTCGAAAGTGGAGACTTCATGCTCGGCGAAACGTGGATAGGTGCAAAGCTTTTCCATCGGAAAAACCTTGTGCAATAAAAACCTCAGGTTGGTCTGATTGATCAGAGGCGATGTGGACATGGGCTTTCCTTTCTTTGCAGGAAGTCTAAGCGATGTATCGCTGTCGTAGGAGATCGCTTACGGGCGAACTTTGTTCGAGCCTGCGGGCCCGAGGGCCCTCCTACGCTTTTGTGAAACCCGCGTTATACTGGCTTTTTACGATTGTTGACCGAATGTTTCTCGAGCACTTCCAGCTGCGTGAACCGCCCTTTTCGATCAGCCCGGACCCGCGTTTCGTTTTTCTGAGCGATCGCCACCGGGACGCCTTGGCGCATCTTCTGTACGGCGTCGGCCAGGGAAGCAGTGGTGGTTTCGTTCAATTGACCGGCGAAGTGGGGACCGGCAAGACGACCTTATGCCGTTTATTGCTCGAACAATTGCCGGTCAATACGCGCGTGGCACTGATCCTGAACCCGATGCTGTCGCCGATTGAATTGCTGGAAGCCATCGGCAAGGAATTGCATATTCCGCTGCGGGGCAAACAAGGCCACCAGAAACGCTTGATCGATGCCTTGAATGTCTATTTGTTGCAAGCCTACGCCGAAGGCTTGCGCGTGGTGTTGATTATCGACGAAGCCCAGAATCTTTCCGCCGAAGCGCTGGAACAAGTTCGATTATTGACCAATCTGGAAACCAACACGCAAAAACTGTTGCAGATCATCCTGCTCGGACAGCCCGAATTGCGCGACCTGCTGGCACGCCGCGATTTGCGGCAATTATCGCAGCGGATTACCGCACGCTTTCATCTAACACCGCTTGATGAAACGGAAACACAACAATATTTGCGACATCGTTATGCCGTGGCCGGCGGCTCGCAGTTCCCGTTCGCCGCCGATGCCATCCGTGCGCTGTTTGCGTATTCCAAGGGAATCCCGCGCTTGCTGAATATCATCGCCGACCGTGCATTGCTTGCCGCCTATGTGCATGAAAACCATGTGGTCGACAAGCGGCTGGTCTCGCTCGCGGCGAAAGAAATTCTGCCCACGCGTAACCATGACAAGCTTTGGCGATTGGCGACATGGCTTTCCGCTGCCGTGCTGGCGGCCGCGATGGGTTTTGCCATCCAATATTATTTCGAATCCAATGCGAACGAACCGGGAGTCGAGCATGTCACTCATCCTTGATGCCCTGAAAAAATCCGAAGCCGAGCGCCAGCGCGGGCAAGCTCCCAACATACTCAGTCCGCTGCCTGCGGCACCCAGTCGTATCCAGGCCGGCAAAGCATCGAAACTTCCCTGGTTAATCTTGATGGCCGCTTTGTTCGCCATGATCGCCGCCGCATACTTTTATGCACAATCTCGGGTTGCCGTAACGCCCGCCATCACCCATCTGCCTGCCGAGAACAAACCTGCCCAAACGGCAGCGATTGCATCGGACGAAACTTCCATTCCCGTCGTCGAAGCACCGAAACCGGTCGTGATTGAAAAGCCGCCTGTGCCGCAAACGGAAACCACCGCGCCGGTCACGACAGCTCCGGCTATCATGCCACCGACCATTGCTCCGGCACCTGTAGTGGATCAGACAGAAGCGGCTCCGGCCCTGGCAAATCTTTCGGACATGCCGGCCGAACAGCGACAGCAATTACCGCCACTCAAACTCAGCATGCATGTTTTTTCGATGGATGCCGGCAAGCGTTTTGCGATTATCGATGGCCAACGTGTTAACGAGGGCGGCCTTGTCGGGTCCGTGGTGATTGAACAAATCCGTCAGGATGGCGTGGTATTGTCGGTGCAGGGACAATCCTATCTGCTGCCTCGACCGTGATCCTCCGATAACATGTTTGTCAATCTGCCCTCGAGAAAGAAAGCCGCCAAACGCTGGGCAACTCCGCTGCTAGTTGGCCTGATCGTGCTCGTTTTTCTATGGCTGCAATGGTGGCCGAGCATGACGGAAGTGAAAACCTATCTCGACCGCTGGGGTACCCTGTCCGGCAGCTTGCATGAGTGGCGCGTGGACTTCAGCGATGGGCGTCCGTTAACTTTGCTGAGCGCATTGTTTATCCATATCAACTGGGTACACATGCTGGGCAATGTGGTGTTCCTGTTGATCTTTGCCTTTCCTTCCGAAAAATCACTCGGGCCTTGGCGTTTGCTGACCGTTTTCCTGCTGGGCGGTGCGATCGCGAACCTGGTGGCATCCTTGATGCTGGACACACCAGGACGACTGATTGTCGGTGCCAGTGGCGGGGTGTCGGCACTGATCGGCGCTTATCTTGCCCTGTTCCCGAACGCCCGCTTGGGTATCGTGTTGCCGCTTGGACTGTGGCTGGAATTCATACGCCTGCCTGCGGTCGTGCTGATCGGTGTCTGGGCCTTGCTGCAGTGGCTGTTTACGTTTCTGGGCCCGGCCTTCGGTCATGTCGCCTGGTGGGCCCATGTCAGCGGTTTTGTCGCAGGCATTCTGATTGCCCTGCTGATGCGACCGTTCATCAAACTTCCACGAATCCACTAGCCCATGAAAAAGCTCTACAAAATCACCTTCTTCAATGCCGGAAAAATTTACGAACTGTACGCCCGGAAAATCATTTCGGGCGACATCTGGGGCTTCACCGAAATCAGCGAGCTGGTTTTTGACGTCAACGAGGGCCTGGTCGTTGATCCGACCGAAGAACGCCTGCGTGATGAATTTGCCAACACCAAAGTGCTTCATCTGCCGATGCAGAGCATCGTTCGCATCGAGGAAGTCGATCGCAAGGGACAACTCGCCATTCGCGACGCCACCACCGGTGAAAAAGTGGTCACGCCATTTCCTGTTCCAATGAAGCCTCTGCGCTGATTGCCGATGCGCATTGCGATACTTTTCCACGAGAAAGACCGCCATCGCGATCTTCAACGCTACGATATCGTGCATGTTGCCAAATACTGGGAAGCCCTGGGCCACGATACCGTCACCGTTTTTGGTACCGAAAATTTTGTCCCGGCCGACATCGCTATTTTGCATGTCGATCTGAGTCAGGTACCGCAACGGTTTCTGGATTTCGCTGATCGCTACCCGATCTGCCTGAACAAAAACATTACCGATATCAGGAAATCCGCCATCTCGCAGCATCAGTTATCAGTGAATGATGACTACGATGGCGAGGTCATCGTCAAATCGAATTTCAATTCCGCCGGCGTTCCCGAACGCATTAATGGAACCTGGTGGTCACGCGCGGGACTTCGCCTTCGCCAGAGCTACCTGAAATACCGACAGCAAATCGTGATTGCAAAACAGAAGGACTATCAAATTTTCGAGCGTCTTTCGCAGGTGCCCCGGGAAGTTTTCGCCAGGCCCGATCTGATCGTCGAAAAATTCCTGCCGGAACGCCACGGCGAGCTCTACCACGTGCGTTGCTGCGTCTTCCTGGGAAATGGCACGCCCTGCCAAATGATGATTTCGCAGAAGCGCGTGGTATCTATTAGCAATACCATCAGCCTTGTGGAATGCGACACGCATCCGGAAATCCTGCAATTGCGGAAACAACTCGGATTTGACTATGGTAAATTCGATTACGTAATACACGAGGGGAAAGTCGTATTACTGGATGCCAATAAAACCACCGGCAGCGGGGACCTGACCGGAAACCCGATGATTGAACGTTTCAGGAAAATACGGGCAGAGGGTTTGCTTGATTACTACAAACAGGCGCTAGCAGAAAAACCATAATCATGAGCAAAACCAGCATTATCATCACGACCTACAACAACCCGGTCTGGCTTGAAAAGGTACTTTGGGGCTTCAGTTGCCAGACGCGGCAGGATTTCGAGATCGTGATTGCCGATGATGGCTCCCGTGATGAAACCCGCGATTTGATCGATACAATGCGGGGGAAAATTCCCATGAGTATCCAGCACGTCTGGCAGCATGACGACGGCTTTCGCAAGTGCCGCATTCTCAATCAGGCCATCATGCAAGCCGAGGGCGAATACCTTATTTTTACAGACGGCGATTGCATCCCGCGCCGTGACTTCGTCGAAACCCACCTCAAGCATCGGGAACCTGGCGCCTACCTTTCCGGCGATTACGTCCGTCTTCCGATGAGTACCAGCATTGCCATCGGCAAGGAAGAAATTCTGAGTGGACGCTGTTTTGATCTGGACTATCTGATTGCCAACGGCTATCCACCCAAGAAAATCAGCCAGCGCCTGAAAGCAAAAGGTCTGAAAGCAAGTTTTCTGGATACCTTCAGTTTCGTGCAGGCCAACTGGTACGGCAACAATGCTTCAGGCTGGAAGAAAGATCTTGTTGCAGTGAACGGTTTCGATGAGCGCATGGCTTACGGCGGCTCGGACTGGGAATTTGGCGACCGCCTGAACCGCTCGGGCATCAAGCGCAAGCGAGTTCGCTATCGTGCCATCGTGCTGCATCTGGACCACGCCAGGGCCTATGCAAATGCCGATCTGATCGAGAAGAACAAGGCGATCTGGAATGAAGCCGTGAAAAACAACACCGTCTGGACGGACTTTGGAATCTCGTCGCAGTCCGGAACCTGATCGGCCTATTTGGCCTTGTCTTTCGCCTTGATCGGGGCGGATTTGGTTTTCGGCGCACTGGCCAATTTCAATCGCGCCAACGCACGGGCAATGATGTCATCACCGGTAATCGATTCGCCGCGCGCATAACCGTCATCGACTTCGTCATCGCCGGCAAGATGCCCGACCAGATCCTGCTCGCGCATTCCCTTGTTTGCGCTGCCACTGACAATCACGTCCGGCGTGATGCCATTGGCCTGGATCGATTTTCCGCTCGGCGTGTAATAACGCGAAATTGTCAGCTTGATGCCATCACCGCGCGTCATCGGAAATATTTTTTGCACCGAGCCCTTGCCGAAGGTGCGACTGCCCATCAGCAAGGCGCGCTTCTGGTCTTTCAATGCCCCGGCCACCACTTCCGAAGCGCTGGCGCTGCCGACATCCACGAGCACGATAATTGGAGCGCCATTCAAAATATCGCCGGGCGTCGCGCGTAAAATCAGGTTCGAATCGGCGATGCGGCCGCGCGTGCTGACGATGATTCCCGATTCAAGAAAGGCATCGGCAATCTGCAGCGCAGAATCAAGCAGGCCGCCGGGATTACTGCGCAAATCGATCACGAGCCCGCGCAATTTCCCGTTCTGGGATTTTCTCAAGGCATTCACTTCGCGCACAAGACTACGACCGGTATCTTCCTGAAACGTGCTGATTCGCACATAGCCATAACCCGGCTCCAGCATGCGGGCCTTGACGCTATCGAGCTTGATCAGCTCGCGTGTCACCAGCACTTCCTTGCTGCCGACTTCGCCCACGCGCGCGATATTCAGGCGAACAACGGAACCCGGTTTCCCACGCAGGCCAAGACTCGCATTGCTGGCATTGCTGCCTCTGACCGGCTTGCCATCAATGGCGGTGATGATGTCGCCGGAACGAAGCCCGGCTTTCGCTGCAGGCGAGCCATCAATCGATGCCACGATGCCCAGACTCTTATCCTTGCGTAACTCCACTTCGATACCAATACCCTGGTAGGCGCCCGAAGAAAATTCCAGCAACTCCTGCATCTCGTTTTTATCGAGATAGGCGCTGTGCGGGTCGAGTTCCTGCAGCAAGCCACGCAGGGAGGCATCGAACAAATCACCGTCCTTGATCGGTTCGACATAGGATTGTTCGACCAGGCTCAATACCTGCATGTAACGACGGATTTCCTCGATCGGAACCGTGTTTGCCGGTATCGGTACCGGGTTCGTTTTCGCAGCAGGGCTTCGCGCCACCTGGGCAAAACCAAGAGTCGAAGTTGTCGCTAACATCACCAGCAATAACGCACGCATTTATGTTCCTAGGGTTTAAGCCAGACTCGCGGATCTTTTGGCTGTCCGTTCTGTCGCAATTCGAAATATAAGGCCGGACTCGATTGGCCGCCAGAGCGTCCGAGCGTGGCAATGGCATCATCGGTCTTTACGCTGTCGCCAACGTTTTTCAACAAGCTGTCGTTGAAGGCGTAAAGACTCATCCAACCATTGCCATGATCGACTATCAATAGCAGACCGTAGCCTTTCAACCAGTCCGCATAAGCAACTCGGCCCGCCGCAACGGCGCGCACTTCGGCACCGATATTGCCGGCAATCAAAAGGCCGTCGCTGCGATGGCCATCGGGCATGCTGCCACCGAAACCCGCGAGTACACTGCCCTGTACCGGCAGCCGCATCGGACTCATCGGTACCATCGGCAAGGGTTTGCCGGGTGTTTTTCTGCTATTGCGCGGCGTAGCCTGCACCGGCTTCTGCGCCATCAGTCTTTGCAGCTTGTCGAGCAGATTGTTCAGGTTTTTTTCGTCGCGACCCAGAGCATTCAGGCGCGTTTTCTTGTCGCGATATTGGGCATCCACCTGTGCGAGCGCCAGGTCGCGTTGCTTGCGCTGCTCATTGAGGTCGGCAAGATTTTTTTCCTGCAACTGTTTTGCCTGAACGTATTGCTGCTGTTGCTGCTTTACTTTCTCGGCCATCAGCGACAATTCCTGCAACTGCCGCGAAATCGTATCGAGCTGTGCTTTTTGGTCGATCTGGAAATAGTGGTGATAGGCCAGTGCTCGCGATGAATCGCTAATTTTATCCTGAGACAACACCAGCTCGAGCGTCGGCGTTTTTCCCAACGCATAGGCGGAGCGAATCAAGGCCGCGAGTGCCTGTTTCTGTTTGACCAGTTTGAGTTCTAGCGCCTGCTTGTCTTTTTCCAGCAATTCCAATTGCGATTGCTGCGCCATCAGTTGCTGGTTGCTCTGGCGTGCGAGCTTGCTGGCGCGCGCCACTTTTGCGTCCATTTCGCGCACTGATGCATTCGCCTCGGCTCGTTGCTGTTCGAGTTTTTTCTGGTCTTCGCTGAGCTTTTTGATTTGTGCTTGCACCGCTTCAAGTTTTTTCTTCTGTGCCGCCGCCTGCGCCTGTGCGGACGGTTTTGCCGCAAGTGCAATGCTCGGCTGAAGGATCAACAGAAGAAAAATGAAAGCGGCGACAAAAAGTTTCGACACTCAGCCCAGCTCCACCAGGGAAACGCCCGTCATCTCGACCGGTTTTTCAATATTCAGCAGATACAAAATCGTCGGCGCGATATCGCGCAGGGCACCACCGCTTCTGAGTACGGCCTTGCGCCCGACATAGACAAAGGGTACCGGACCAATCGTATGGGATGTATGTGGTTCGCCGGTAATCGGATCGCGCATCATTTCCAGATTGCCGTGATCGGCCGTGACCAGCATTTCGCCACCGACGCCGACAATGGCGGAACGCAAGGCTCCCAATGCTTTATCGACGGCTTCTGCCGCCTTGATCGCCGCCGACAAATCACCGGTATGGCCGACCATGTCGGGGTTGGCGATATTGCAGACGATCACATCGTAACTTTTGCCGTCGATAGCCGCGACCAGTTTGTCGGTCAACTCCGGGCAGCTCATTTCCGGTTGCAAATCATAGGTCGCCACTTTCGGCGAAGGAATCAGTACGCGATCTTCGCCCACGGCGCATTGTTCTCGACCGCCACTGAAGAAGAAAGTGACGTGCGCATATTTTTCGGTTTCAGCAATCCGCAATTGCGTGCAGTGGTTCGCCGCCAGCACATCGGACAAGGTGTTCGGCAAATCATCCGAACCGTAGGCTACCGCCGCATCGAGTTTTTCATCGTACTGGCTGAGGCAAACGAAGCGCGACAGTTTTATCTGACGAGGTTTTTCAAAACCGGAAAAATCCGGTTGCACGAAACAGGATGTCAGCTGGCGCGCACGATCGGCACGAAAATTCATGAACACAACAGCATCGCTGTTTTCCATTCGCATGCCGCCATCAATAATGCTGGCTTTGACGAACTCGTCGGTTTCGCCGCGCTCGTAGGCCGCGATCAGTGCACTCAATGCATCGTCGTAATGAAAATCGGCCTGCGCTTCGGCAATCGCGAGGTACGCAGTTTGCTGGCGATCCCAGCGCTGGTCGCGATCCATCGCGTAATAACGTCCGGTCACCGTCGCGATTTTCGCATTGCCCAATTCGTCGCAAACAATTTGCAGGGCGCGGATACTCGCTTCCGCCGATTTCGGCGGCATATCGCGGCCATCGAGGAAAGCATGCACGGCGACTTTTTTGACGCCGCGACGATGCGCCAGATCCAGCATCGCGAAAATATGCGATTCATGGCTATGCACGCCGCCAGGCGAAAGCAGACCGAATACGTGCAGGGTCGAATCAGCCTGGTTCACCAGATCACAGGCTTTTACCAGTTCGGCATTTTCGTAAAAACCGCCGCTCTCGATATCGGCGTCCACGCGCGTCAAATCCTGATAGACGATGCGGCCAGCGCCGATATTCATGTGTCCGACTTCGGAATTTCCCATCTGGCCGTCGGGCAAACCGACAAAGCGGCCTTCGGTATGCACCAAAGTGCTTGGATAGTCTTTCAGCAAACCACGCCAATTAGGCAATTGCGCGAGTGCGATGGCATTGTCCGCGGTTTCTTCGCGATAGCCCCAGCCATCCAGAATCAGCAGTAATAAGGGTTTCGGACGATTCAATGCAGGCTCCTGACCAATGGCACATCACAATTGTAACGAACTAACCACACACTGTTCGTGCTTTAAGCAAGGTTGCGTTGCACTACGTTAAGACGCTGGTATCCACGAAAAGAAAACCGTCTCTAAACCTTTTCGATCCGGCACGCATCCTAAGCTCACCACCGTTTGAGGAGTTCACCATGCGCCGCACCGTTTTGTTTCTCGCCTTCGCTTTAGCCGCCAGCAGTACTTTTGCACACGACCAGGGCGGTGATGTCTCCAAGGTCAATGGCAGTATCCATGCCGAAAGCGGCCAAACTTATGGCGATCTGGATACCGTCAATGGCAGCATCCATATTGATTCCGGCGCCAGCGTTGGCGACGTCGAAACCGTCAACGGCAGTATTTCGGGCGAAGACAAGGCCGTCATGGCCAGCGCCAGCACGGTCAATGGTGCCATTCGGCTGGGCGAACAAAGCCGCGTAACCGGCAAGGTCGAGACCGTCAACGGCGCCGTCACCGTCGGCAAATTGTCCGAACTCGGCGACGACCTCAGCACGGTCAATGGCAAGATCCTGATTTACCAATCCAATATTACCGGCGATGTCAGCACGGTGAACGGCGATATTACCGTCGGCACCCACTCGCATATTCATGGCGGTATCACGGTCGACAAACCGACCGGCTTCAGCTGGGGCAAACAAAGAAAACCACGCATCCTGATCGGTCCGAATGCCGTCGTGATGGGTGAACTGGTATTCAAGCGTGAAGTCGAATTGATCGTGCACAGCTCGGCAAAAATCGGCAAAGTCACCGGCGCCACCGTGCAAACCTACACCGACAAGGTGCCGGACCGTAAAGACTGAGACCGGGTTCACACTAAGCACAGACTAACAATTCGGAGTGAACATTCGCGTTATTATCGATGTTCACTCCGGAGGTGTTATGTCGCGTATTGCCTTGTTATCCGCCACCTGTCTGTTCTTAGGCGCCTGCCAGTCACCCATTGGCGTGGATCAGCCAGCCAGCGCCGCGCCACCCTCCCTGCTTCAAACCGAGCATGGCTTTGGTCCTGAGGTATCGACCGAAGACCTGTCAATGCATATCAAAGTATTGGCCTCGGACGAATTCGGTGGCCGTGCACCGGGAACCCCTGGCGAAGACAAGACCGTCGCATATTTGACCCAGCAATTCCAGCGCCTGGGCCTGAAGCCGGGCAATGGCGACAGTTATGTACAGACCGTGCCAATGATCGAAAGCCTGGTCAGCGCCGATTCCACGATGAGCATTACCACCAAGGGTCAAAGTCGAAGCTTGCTGATAGGCAAGGACATGGTGATGGGCACCCGTAGCGAAAAACCCGAAGTCAAAATCGATGCCAGCGACATGGTTTTCGTCGGTTATGGCGTGAATGCATCGGAACAGAACTGGAACGATTACGCCGGCTTGAACGTCAAGGGAAAAACCGTCGTCATGCTGATCAATGACCCTGGTTTCCACGTCGGCGATGTCAAATTATTCGAAGGCCGCCGCATGACCTATTACGGCCGCTGGACCTATAAATTCGAGGAAGCCGCCCGCCAGGGCGCTTCTGCCGCACTGATTATCCATGATACCGAAGGCGCCGCTTATGGCTGGGATGTTGTGAAGAATTCCTGGTCCGGTGCGCAATTCGATTTGCCGATCAGTGAAGATCCGGAACCACGCGTGCCAGTACAAGGCTGGCTCACTGCCGATGCGGCGAACCAGTTGTTCCAGAGTGCCGGTCTGGATTTCATGAAGCTGCGCGCGGCCGCCAGCCAGCGTGGCTTCAAGCCGGTATCCCTGCATTCGCAATTGAGTGTCGACCTGAAAAGCAGCACCAAGCACGGCGAATCGCGCAATGTTTTGGCAATACTTCCCGGCAAGACGCATCCGGATGAAGCCATCGTTTACACCGCGCATTGGGATCATCTGGGCACGCATCCCGGCGAGCCAGGCGACAATATCTACAATGGCGCGATCGATAATGCCTCCGGTGTAGCCGGTGTTCTGGAAATCGCCGAACAATTCACCGTCAACAAACCGGCCGATCGTTCGGTGGTATTTTTATTCGTGACGCTCGAAGAATCCGGCCTGCTCGGCTCGAAGTATTACGCCGCGCATCCGATCATTCCGCTCGCAAAAACGGTCGCCGTGATCAACCTGGATGCGATGACGATGGTAGGGCCCGCGAAAGACCTGACCGTGATCGGTTTGGGAAATTCGGAACTCGACGACTGGCTGGCACCGATTGCCGCTTCGCAAAAACGCGTATTGAGACAGGAAAGTTCGCCCGAAAAAGGAACCTTCTTCCGCTCCGATCATTTCAGTTTCGCCAAGGCCGGAGTCCCCGCCGTATATGCCAAGGGCGGCATCGACAATCTGGAAAAAGGCCCCGAATACGGACAATCGGTACTCGACGAATATACCGGCGAGCATTACCACAAGGCTGCCGATAATTTTGATCCGAACTGGGATCTGCGCGGCGTGGTACAGGATTTGAATGCCCTGCAACAACTCGGAAAAACACTTGCCAATAGCGACAAATGGCCGAATTACTACGAAGGCAATGCCTTCCGGAAAGCCCGCGATGCATCACGGGCAAGCGCCACGAAGTAAACAAAAAACCCGGATTGAAAAATCCGGGTTTTTGTTAGAGAAACTTTGTTATAGAGCCATGACCCGGGCTACTGCAGGAAATTCTCGATACCGTCCGCCACTTCTTTCGGCTTGGCCATCATCGGCATGTGCCCGCAGCCTTCCAGAATCAGTGCTTGTGAGCCGGTGATGCCGGCCTGGAAAATGGGCACCGAACTGACATCGATCACGCGATCATCCTTGCACCATAACAGCAGGGTCGGCGAGCGGATTTTTTCCATTTCCGATTGCAATGCAATGACTTCGGGGCCGCGGCCAATGCTGTCGAGCACCTTGGCTTCGAAGGCGGCATCGCGACGTCGGCGCTGCACCATGGCTTCGTCGAATGGCCATGGGACGAACGGAGGCTCGGTAAATACCAGCCGCATCTGTGCGTGAAATTGATCGCGTGTCTTCACTTCAAACGGGTTGCCGCCTTTCAGCACCGAACGGGCAAATTCGTTTTGTTCGAACTCCACGCCGGCCGCCGACATCAGAACGAGCTTTGAAACCAGCTCCGGATGTCTCGCCGCGAGCAAACCGGAAATATGGCCACCCATCGAATGGCCCACCAGGATGCCAGGTGTTTCACCGAAGGATTGCATGAATTCAGCAAGGCGTTCGCTTTGCGCGACGACACCGTAATCGGCATTTTCCAGTCGGGTTGTTTCACCCCAGCCCGGCAAGTCGGGAGCGACTACCCGATATTTCCTGCCAAGCTCACGCATCACCAGCAACCAGTTTTCCTTGCTGCCGGTGTAGCCGTGCACCAGAAAAACCAGTGGTTTCTGCGAGCTGTTTTCATCGCCAAAACCGGCCTGCAAATAGACCCAGCGATGATCGGCGACGGTTTTTTTCTGGATATCCGCACCAGCCAGCCAACGCAGACGGGCAAACTCGGCTTGCAGGAATTGCTCCGGCATCAGCAGGGCCGTACTGACCGTTGCCACCGACAAACCAATACCGGCGACCCAGGCAATACGGCGAACGTGTTTTGCTTTCATCGGCCGATTATGGCTTTGCTTTACCGAGCAAAGCCTCTACCGTGCCAATCGTGATCGGGTGATAGCCCGGGCGCGCTTCGGCAAATACGGTTTTGGCAAAGGCCAGACCGTCCTGTGTTTCAACCAGCGCGTTATAACTCGGGATGATCAATTTGCGGCGACCGACTTTTTTCAGGAAGGCCGCGATGGCCGGACGCGCCTTCACATAGCCGCTGCGAATCGTGAGTGGATACCAGCGCATCGCGATTTCGCCATTCGGCGTACCGGTCAACTTGAATGCGGCATCCAGTTCCTGCAGTTTCGATACCGGCAAGGTTTTCGGCAGGTTGTCGAGGAAATGCGACCATTCCTGCGTGCTCCATTTTTTTGCCGGAATTTTTTTCGCCGTCAGCTTGCCAGCGAGCCAGTCATTGCGTGCGGCATCGACCGCGACAAAACGGGTCGATTGGGTGCTCTTTGCAAAAGCCGGAATGCCCGGCTCGTAAACCCAGGCATTGAATTCCTGTTCGGTCACGGCACCCGGTTTCTTGCCCGGCAAATTCTTTTTGTAAAACTGCACGAAATCGGTCGTGGTTGCCGTGGTAAAGGCATGCTCGTCAAACCAGGAACGCAGGAAGGGATCAAACAGATCGCGACCATAACGCTGTTCCAGGAAGGTCAGAAACCATTGGCCTTTTTCATAGGCAATGTCGCTCGACGCTTCATCGGGATCCAGGCCCGGCATGGCCGGCAAAGCCAGCAGCTGCATTTCGGGCGCCAGACTATCGACTTCGCCACGCGCGTCGAATTCACCGATCACGTCTTCCATGTCGGCCAGTTCCTTGCCATATACTTCTTCGACGATTCGGCCTTGCACGTAAGTGGTGAAGCCCTCGTTCAACCACATGTCTTTCCAGCTCGCATTGGTTACCAGATTACCGGACCAGGAATGGGCGAGTTCATGGGCGATCAAACTGGTTTGCGAACGATCACCGACAATGACCGTTGGCGTTGCGAATGTCAGGCGCGGATTTTCCATGCCGCCGAACGGAAACGATGCGGGCAACACCAAGATGTCGTAACGCTCCCAGCGATAGGGTCCGTACAGTTTTTCCGCTGCCAGAATCATTTTTTCGGTATCGGCAAACTCCCAGGCCGCTTTCTTGACGACCGAAGGTTCGGCCCAGACACCGGCACGAGCGGAGATAGGAGCAAAAACCAGATCGCCGGCAGCAATGGCCAGCAGATAAGATGAAATCGGCTGCTTCATGTGAAATGAATATTCGCCATCGCGAACGGCATCGGGCGCATTGTCGGCCGACATCAATGCCATCGCGTTTTTCGGTGTCTTGATATTGGCCGAATAGGTAAATCGAACACCGGGCGTATCCTGCAGCGGCACCCATGAACGTGCATGGATTGACTGCGACTGGCTGAACATGAAGGGTTGTTTCTTGCCTGCCGTCAGCGGGGCATCCATCCATTGCAACCCCGAGGCCTGCGGCGAAGTGGAATAGGTAATCAATACATTGCCGTAAGCCTGCGGCATCTCGATCGTCAGCTTGCTGCCGAAAATATCGTCGCGCGGCGCCAGACTGTATTTCAGCGGCTGCCAGGCCAGGCGGCCGGTAGTGCCTTCGATTTTTTCGATGGTCAAATCACGGGTATCGAGGACCAGTTGATTGTGTTTCGGCTTGAGCCAATTCAATCTCAGGTTTGCCGTGCCGCTGATCACCTTCTTGTCAAAATCCACGGTAAGGTCGAGTGCAATATCCTTTACTACCACCTGTGTGGGTTCGGCATAGCTATGCTCGTCGTTGCGGCGCTCATCGGCCGCCAACGCGAACATCGGCGATACTGACAGTACTAATACGGCAAAAAATAAACGCATGGGAATCCCTTGTTGAATTCGATGTTCTTAAATACGGTAACCACTATGAATGGCGACAATACCACCGCTCAGGTTGCGGTGGCTGCAACGGGCGAAACCCGCTTCGGCCATCATGGCCTGCAGATTTTCCTGGTTCGGATGCTTGCGAATTGATTCAGCCAGATACTGGTAACTGTCGGCATCGTTGGCAAACAGTTTACCCAGCTTAGGCAATACCTTGAACGAATGGAAATCGTAGATCGGGCGAAACCACTCCGGCTTCACCTCGGAAAATTCCAGCACCAGCACGCGACCACCCACTTTCAATACGCGGTGCATGTCGCGCAAGGCTTTGGCTTTATCGGTAACGTTTCGCAGGCCAAACGCAATGGTCACGATATCGAAACTGTTATCGGGAAACGGCAGGCTTTCGGCATTCAATTGCACGTATTGCAAACCGCGTACAAGACCCTTGTCGTTTAATCGATCACGGCCCACGCTGAGCATCGAAGCATTGATGTCGCCGATGATCACTTCGCCGGTATCGCCCACGCGTTCATGCAATAGCATCGCGATATCGCCGGTGCCGCCAGCCAGATCCAGAATGCGATCACCGCGTTTCACGCCGGAGGTGCCGACAAAATAACGCTTCCAGATTCGATGCACGCCGAGGCTCATCAAATCGTTCATCAAATCGTACTTGGCGGCGACCGAGGAAAACACCTGGCCGACCAGTTTTTGCTTCTCCGCCACCGGTACATCACGGAAGCCGAAATGGGTGGTATCGGAGTCTGGGGTTGCCTCATTTTTGGGGTCTTGGTTCATGGCTGCATTATGACGCAGTGGGGGTGTTTTTTGGGTTAAGCCCAGGCGGCCGCTTGCGATATCAAGGCTCTCGACTCAGCCCGCGCTCCGTCAATGCAGTCTGATACGCCTCCCATCGCGTATCGAAAGTTTGGCCAAGCTCGCGCAACAGCGTCCAGCTGAAGATGCCGGTATTGTGGCCATCATCGAAATGCAACTGCACGGCGTAATTGCCGACTGGCTCAATCGCATTGATGTTCACGTGCTTTTTGCCCGGCACCAATACGCGCTGGCCCGGGCCATGGCCCTGCACCTCGGCTGACGGTGATTCCACCCGCAAGTATTCGCAGGGCAATTGGTAGCGCTCGCCGTTTTCAAAAGCAACTTCGAGTACATGCGACGCGCGGTGGAAAATGATATCGGTCGGTTTCATTTATTGTCACTCGATTTGCGGCGCGCACGCGGATGCGCGGCGTCGTAAACCTTGGCGAGGTGTTGATAATTCAGATGCGTGTAAATCTGCGTGGTCGCGATATCGGAATGGCCAAGCAATTCCTGCACACCACGCAGGTCCCCGGAAGATTCGAGCACGTGGCTGGCAAAACTGTGGCGCATCAAATGCGGATACACCCGCTTCCAGATACCCTGGCTTTGCGCCAACTGCTTCAGTCTTAACTGCACGGCGCGCGGCGTGATGGCTCCATGTCTGCCGGGGAAAACCGGCTTGTCCAGTTTTCCGGAAGATTCTTTCCGCCAATTTTCCAGTGCTTCGCGGGCGAATTTACCGACCGGCACAATACGCGTTTTCGAGCCTTTGCCGAGCACACGAACGAGCCCGTCGGCCAGATCCAGATCACGCCAATACAGGCTGCATAATTCGGACAAACGAAGACCCGAGGAATAAAACAATTCCAGCATCGCGCGATCGCGTTTACCCAGTTCGGTATCGGTCGGCACTTCTACCAGGCGCGTCATTTCATCGGGATCAAGAACCTGGGGCAATTTGCGGGCAGCTTTCGGTGCGCGTATTCCCTGCGCCGGATTTCCTTTCAAATCACCGTGTTTCAACTGCCATTGAAACAGGGAACGGCAGGCCGATAATCGCCGTTGCAAACTCTTGGCGCCCAGGCCGCGACGATGCTCGCTGGCCATGAAACTGCGCAATGCTTCGCCGTTCAAACTTTGCCAATCGTCAAACCCGGCCGAAGGCATCCATTCCACAAGACTCAGCAGATCGCGCTCATAGCTTTCGGTCGTGTTCGACGACAGACGGCGTTCTACCCGCAGATGCAAGAGGAAGTTTTCGACCGTTTGCTTTAAAGCATCCATTCCATTGATCGGGTCGTTAATCGAAACGAGCCAGGGCGGCCACCAGCGCTTCGCTCATCAATCGCAAAAACAGCGTCCCCATGCCTGGATAGAAACGGTTCGCATCCTGACTGCCCACACACAAAATACCGTGGCCGCTGACGGCCAAAAGCACGCAGGACGCAGGCAGTAGCTGAGCGTCACGATACAGCACATCCAACTTGTCCTGATTCAAGCGGCCGCACAGGGGTTCGTTCGCAGCAATAAAATCCTTGAACGGTAGCAATGCATTCGCCCTTGTCGGCAATACCTGCCACCACTCGGCCAGCTCCAGACCTGCGACTTCGGAAAACAGAATCGCGCGAATGGCATCGCCCTGAAAATCTTCACCGAGCACGGCGACCATCGCTTTCCAGGTATCGGCAGCGCTAGGCGCGCGCATCAGGGCCAACGTCAGTTGGTGGGCACGTACTGCGAGACGTTCATTGTCTTGCGCGTTGGCAAACAATTCATTCAGGCGGCGATTCAATTCACGGTTTTTATCGCGCAATACTTCGAGTTGATAACTTGCCAGCGAGGCCGCCTTGCCTTCTTCGCGCGGAACGACCAATGACACCGCCAAATCCGGATATTGCTCGAGAAATTTCGGATGGCGGCGTAACCAGGCGGCCACTTCATGCGCGCTCATGCGTTCGGATTTTTCATCTGTCGATATCACAACCACTCTCCTTCAAAAACAAAAGCGATCGGTCCGCTCATGCGGATCGGTGCAGCCTTGTCTGTCCATTCAATTTGCAAATCGCCGCCGGGCAAACTTACCCGCACATTCGATTCCAGCTTGCCCAGTGAAATCAATGCGGCAACCGCAGCGCAGGCGCCGCTACCGCAGGCCAGCGTTTCCCCGGCGCCGCGCTCGTAAACCCTGAGCTTGATATGCGTCGGTGAAATAATTTGTGCGAATCCCACATTCACGCTTTCCGGAAAATTCGAACTTGCCTGCAAGGCTTTTGCGATACGTTCGACCGGTGCGTTGGCAACATCGTCGACTTGAATAAGCGCATGCGGATTTCCCATCGACACCGCAGCGAATTCGACGGTTTCATTTTCAACCGTCAGGCGATACAAAGGACCCGAATTGTCGGTGACTAACGGAATCGTCGCCGGCACGAAATCCGGCACGCTCATCAATAGCGAGTAGCGTTCGTTTTCCAGGCATTGCACATCAATGATGCCAGCCGGACTGTCGAGTAAAAATTTCGAGGCCGTCGTCATGCCCGCACGTTTGACCCATGCCGCGACACAGCGCGCGCCATTGCCGCATTGCTGTGCCAGCGTGCCATCGGAATTCAGAATCCGATAACGGGCAACGCAATCGGGATGAGCGGATTTTTCTATCGTCAGTAATTGGTCGAAACCAACGCCGGTGTGGCGATCACCGATCGCGCGAGCGGTAGCGGCATCGGGTAATGGCGAGCCGTCACGCAGGTCCAGCAGCACGAAATCATTACCGGCACCGTGCATCTTGCTGAAACGCAGGGACACGTGAACCTCAGTGACTCGATGCTGCAGGTTCTTCGGCAGGTTTAACTTTGTCGGGATGCACCAGCGGGCCTTTGTTACCACAGGCTGCCAGTGAAGCGACCAGTGCGGTGGCCAGAAGAATATTCAGCAATTTGCGGGTTATTTTCATGAGCCGAGTATAACCGGTCTGTCGCCAATGCTCATCAAGGGCCCCATAATAGCCGCTGATACGTTTTGTCGATTCCGCCACCCATGCCCTGGTTAGAACTCTCGCTTCGCTGCCGTGCCCACGATGAATCGCGCCTGGAACTTGCCCTGCAGGATTGCGGCGCGCTTTCGGTTTCCCTGCTCGATGCCGCCGATGCGGAAAACGAACGCGCCATTCTGGAACCCGGCGTCGGCGAAACTCCGCTTTGGCCGGAAATCATCATGACCGCGCTGTTCGATGCCGATAGCAACGAGGATTTATTGCTGCAAGCCCTGGAAGCTTTCGACGAAGAGCTGGACCTGAGTTCGGCGCAATTCACGCGGGTCGAAGACCAGGATTGGGAGCGCGTCTGGCTCGATCAATTCAAGCCGATGAAATTCGGCGATCGCACCTGGATTCTGCCCTGGAACCTCGATGTTCCCGACGAGGCAAAGGGACAAATATTGATTCGGCTCGATCCGGGTCTGGCGTTTGGTTCGGGCACGCACCCCACTACGGCGCTTTGCCTGCAATGGCTCGACAGTCTCGACCTTGAAAACAAAACCGTGCTCGATTTTGGTTGTGGCTCGGGCATTCTCGCGCTGGCAGCCTTGAAACTCGGTGCAAAATCCGCGGTTGGCGTCGACAACGATCCGCAGGCTTTGATTGCCACGCACGACAATGCCGAACGCAACGATGTCAGCCAGAAATTACAGGTGTATTTGCCTGAACAGGAACCTGAAGCCGAGTATCCGGTGGTGGTTGCCAACATCCTTGCCTCCGCGCTCGAAAGCCTCGCGCCCGTTCTGGCCAGGCGAACACAGGCGGGAGGGTTGATTGCACTGTCCGGAATATTGAAAGGGCAGGAACCGGAATTACTGGAGCAATATTCGCAATGGTTTGATGACCTGCAAGCCACCCAGCTCGAAGACTGGATGCGCATCACCGGGTGCCGGAAATCCGCATGAAGAAAACATCGCCCAGCTTCATCGAAGAACCGGCCACCACAACCCGCTCTCGCCGTTGGCGCTGGGCAGCCCTCGCCTTGGTGCTGGCGATTGCGCTGTTATTGCAAATCATCGTGGCCGATCGTGTTCGACTAGCGACCGATCCGGTCTGGCGCCCCCGCCTGGAAATGCTGTGCGGTGTTTTGCAATGCTCCTTGCCGGCATGGTCCGAGCCAAAAGCATTCCACGTAACTTCCCGCGATATCCGTCCGCATCCATCGGTACCCAATGCACTGCTGCTCACGGCCAGTTTTCGTAACGATGCTGCGTTTGCACAGGCATGGCCGCAACTGGAAGTGGCATTGACGGATCTGGAAGACCAGCCCCTGGGCTTGCGGCGTTTTCAGGCTCGCGAATATCTGGGCAATGAACCGAGTACACCGCTGATTATGCCGGGACAATCGGCCAGTCTCACACTCGAAATCATGGATCCAGGCAAACACGCCGTCGCCTTCCGGCTCGAGTTTCGTTAAACAACTGCGTGTCATTTAGCGACCTTAGCTGTGTCGGCAACTTAAATTCATCCTGCAAGTAATTGATTCATGGATGACGAATGAAACCTCTTGTGAATAAAGCGCGAGTGATTCGCAGAATGAAAATTTATTTTTGTTAATCTCCGTTCTCCGCGGATTTCTGGGCTAAAATCGCCCTCCGCCGTGAACCATGATGGCGCGCCCGCAAGGAAGCGGATTTTTCAAGATTTTCTTTCGCGGAGTTTTCTTTTGAACGTGCCACCCGCTTTACGCGCCGAACCTGCACCTGCCAGTCAGCCGCAGCCCGCTTTACGCGAATACGTCGCCAAAGCCGTACGCCGTTATCTGCACGATATGAATGGCGCCGATGTCGAAGACCTGCACGATGTCGTCATGCGGGAAATCGAAACTCCCCTGTTGCATGAAGTGATGCGCCATTGCGACGGCAACCAGAGCCGGGCCGCCGAGATACTCGGCATTAACCGCGCTACGCTGCGCAAGAAACTGAAAGACTACGGCTTGGTATAAGCAAGCCCATGTGAGCGTACGTCAGCAGTCATTTTGGCCAATCGCTTATTGCATCGCGTTATAATTCGCACCTGATACCGAGGTGCTCCCATGTCTTCCACACGTCTGCCCGTCCGCCGGGCCCTGCTGTCTGTTTCCGATAAAACCGGTTTGCTCGAACTTGCACGCGCTCTTTCGGCGTTGAACATTCATTTGCTTTCGACCGGCGGCACCGCAAAAACCCTGCGTGAAGCGGGTGTCGCGGTACAGGACGTCAGCGAAGTGACCGGCTTTCCGGAAATCATGGATGGCCGCGTCAAGACCCTGCATCCGAAAATCCATGGCGGCCTGCTCGGTCGCACTGGCACCGACGATGACGTGATGAAAGAACACGACATTACCGCGATTGATTTGCTTGTCGTCAATTTGTATCCGTTTGCGGCAACGATTGCGAAACCCGATTGCAGTTACGACGATGCCGTTGAAAATATCGATATCGGCGGCCCTGCGATGTTGCGCGCAGCGGCAAAAAATCATGAGCGCGTCAGCGTTGTGGTTGATCCGTCCGATTATGCATCTCTGGTTTCATCCTTGCAGCAAGGCGGTACCGATATCGCAATGCGCCGTGCGTTTGCGGCCAAAACCTATGCCCACACCAGCGCTTACGATGGCCAGATAACGCAATGGTTATCGGCCCGCGCCGCCGATCCGCAAACACCGGAAACCTGGCCACACAGTTTGCATCTTTCCCTCGATCTGGCATCGGGTTTGCGTTACGGCGAAAACCCGCATCAGCGCGGCGCTTTATACCTGGAAAAAAATGCCGGTAATGGCATCGTCGCTACAGCGAAATTCTTGCAAGGCAAGGAACTGAGTTTCAACAATCTGGCCGATGCCGATGCGGCGCTCGAATGCGTAAAAGTTTTCGAACAGCCGGCCTGCGTAATCGTCAAACACGCAAACCCCTGTGGCGTCGCGGTCTCGCATGACTTGTTCAGTGCCTATGACCGGGCGTATGCCGTTGATCCCACATCTGCCTTCGGCGGCATCATCGCGTTCAATCGCGAGCTCGATGCCAAAACCGCGGCTGAGATTTTGCAAAGGCAATTCGTCGAAGTGGTGATCGCACCGAGCATTGCCGCCGATGCATTGCCATTGTTCGCGAAGAAAGCCAATGTTCGCGTACTGGCTTGTGGCGAATTACGTCATGTTCATGGCGCGATGGAATACAAACGCATCGCCGGCGGTTTGCTGGTGCAGGACGCCGATACCGATTCACTTACAGCGGCCGATTTGAAAATCGTCAGCGCGCGTGCGCCGTCCGCCAATGAAATGCAGGATTTGCTGTTCGCCTGGAAAGTGGCGATGTTCGTGAAATCCAATGCGATTGTTTACGCGAAAGATTTGCAGACTGTCGGCATTGGCGCCGGACAAATGAGCCGCGTCGTCAGTGCGAAAATCGCGGCGCTTAAAGCCGAAGAAGCCGGACTCGTGGTCCCCGGCTCGGTGATGTCCAGCGATGCCTTCTTTCCGTTCCGCGACGGCATCGATGCCGCGGCGAAAGCCGGCATTCGAGCCGTGATCCAGCCCGGCGGTTCGATGCGCGACAACGAAGTGATTGCCGCCGCCGATGAAAACGATATCGCGATGGTGTTTACCGGGCGCCGCCATTTCAAGCACTAAGTCCGTACTCGATTGTGGCTGTATCGCAATTGCGCTATGTTGAAACCACTTCACCTGACGAATAACGGAAATACCATGACCACACTGTATCTCAAGCCTGACGGCAGCAAACTGGCCGACCTGATCGACAACGATCTGCTCTGCATGCAAAACGTGATGGAAGAAGAAAGCTCGACCGACCGCGATTACTTCATAGATCTTTCGACGGTCGATATGCTGAAAAATGCCGGCGCAACGGAAGGACTGCTGGATGCGCTCACAAAGGCGATTGGTGAATCCGAAGGCATCGATGTCGAGTGGAAATGATCTAATTCGCTGAATCAAACAAATAAAAAAACGCCGGGAAAACCCGGCGTTTTTTATGAGCGAAACCTGTGCTTTCTTACCCGCGTTTCATGCTCATAAAGAACTCGTCGTTCGACTTGCTGGTCTTCATCTTGTCGAGCAGGAATTCCATCGCGGCCAATTCGTCCATCGGATGCAGTAGTTTCCGGAGGATCCAGATCTTCTGCAGCATGTCGGCATCGATCAGCAATTCTTCGCGACGTGTACCGGAACGGTTGATGTTGATGGCTGGATAAACGCGTTTTTCGGCGATACGGCGATCCAGATGCACTTCCGAGTTGCCGGTGCCCTTGAATTCTTCGTAAATCACTTCGTCCATTTTCGAACCGGTGTCCACGAGTGCGGTAGCGATGATCGTCAGCGAGCCGCCTTCTTCGACATTACGCGCTGCGCCGAAGAAACGTTTCGGGCGATGCAAGGCATTCGCATCGACACCGCCGGACAAGACCTTGCCGGAGCTCGGTACGACCATGTTGTAGGCGCGCGCGAGACGGGTAATCGAATCAAGCATGATCACGACGTCGCGCTTGTGTTCGACCAGACGCTTGGCGCGTTCGATCACCATTTCGGCGACTTGTACGTGGCGTGCAGCGGGTTCATCGAAGGTCGAGGAAATCACTTCGCCGCGCACGGTGCGCTGCATTTCGGTTACTTCTTCCGGACGCTCGTCGATCAGCAACACGATCAGATGTACGTCGGGATGGTTGTGCAGAATCGCCTGTGCGACGTTTTGCATCAGCATGGTTTTACCGGCTTTCGGCGGCGACACGATCAGCGAACGCTGGCCCTTGCCCTGCGGCGCCATCAAATCCATGATGCGGCCGGTAATGTCTTCGGTCGAACCGTTACCACGTTCGAGCGTGAACTTCTTGCGCGGGAACAGCGGCGTCAGGTTTTCGAACAACACCTTGTTTTTCGAGGCTTCGAGCGGTTCGCCGTTGATCGTGTCGAGCACGTTCAGTGCGACATAGCGTTCGCCGTCTTTCGGCGAGCGGATGCGTCCGGAAATATGGTCGCCGGTACGCAGATTGAAACGGCGGATCTGGCTTGGCGAAATATAGACGTCATCCGGACCGGCGAGATAACTTGCATCGGCCGAACGCAGGAAGCCGTAACCATCCGGCAAAATTTCAAGAACGCCATCACCGGCAACGCCATTGGAATGGCGCGTCAACACTTTCAACAGCGCGAAGGTCACGTCCTGCTTGCGCATGCGTGCGACGCCTTCGTGCAGATTCAGCAGCTCGGCCATTTCCAGCAATTTATGTGCCGGCATGCGTTTCAGATCGTTCAAGCTATAGGTCGGGAAATCCGGTGGCAATTGCGGCATCGGACGTTCGAAACGTTCCTGGCGTTCGCCGCCCTGATTCTGTCCGCCGTTTTCGCCGCCTTCTTCGCCATTGGCGTTTTGCTGGTTGCGATTGCGGTCGTTGCGATCAAAGCGGTCATTGCGGCCACGGAAACGGTCGCGGCGAGGCTGGAAACGGTTCTGGTTATTGTTGCGCGGACTGCCATCCTCATTGGTTTGGCTGCCGCCATCCTGGCTTTGCTCGTTGTTCGAGCCACCGGCATTGGACTGGTTTTGGTTGCTGGATTCACCGCTGCCGGATTCACCTTGACGCGCTTCATTCGGAGCTGCGGATTGCGAATAGGAGCCGGTATTGTTGTTTTGCCTGTTCTCGCGACTCTCGCGAGGTTCGCGGTTTTCACGCGGTGCCGCAGGTTCCGCAGCTTGCGGTGGTGCGATGGGAGCTTCGACTGGCGGCGCTTTCGGCGCAGCTTTCAGGGCGACTTTCCGAACGGATTCGGGCGGCGCGGCATCAGTAGTTGCAGGGGTTTGGACGCTGGGTTTGCGGCCACGTTTTACGGCAGGTTTGCCGGTTTCAATTTCGTTTTCGGACACGGATGGGATTCCTCGCAATGGCGAGTTAGGGATAAAAGAAGGGGACTTGCAGAGCGGCGCGAGGCGCCTATTGAGGCTTAAAAATACACCCATGGGCCGACATGCGCAAGTAAGCGCCTGAATGGCAATTCATCGGAACAGGCGCATTGAAAGCAAAACACCGGCCTTGGCCGGTGTTCGATGCATCAGGAAATTACGCTGAGGTTAAAGCGCTTTTTCGACAAACTGGTTCAACTGGGCCTTGCCAACTGCACCGACTTGGGTCGAGGCGACTACGCCGTTTTTGAACATCATCAGGGTCGGGATGCCGCGAACCGCGTATTTGCGTGGCACACCTGGGTTTTGATCGATATTGATCTTGACCACTTTAACCTTGCCTTCGTAGGTGGTCGCCATTTCGTCAACGATCGGGCCGATCATCTTGCACGGGCCGCACCATTCGGCCCAGAAATCCACCAGCACCGGCACATCGGACTGCAGGACCAGGGCATCGAAATCGGCATCGCCGACGTGTAACACTTTATCGCTCATGAAAAACTCCAGAATTAGGGGACTTTCACAAGAGACAAGGTGAAAGCCATTAGATGCTTGCAGATGCGTTAAACTGGGGGCCGAATTAACCAATTTCAATATCGGGCCGAAGAACCAGTGCGCAGTGTGCGTCCAGCGAGCGGCCCTTGCAAGCCGGATAAACCCGCTTTAATGAGCTCAAATGACTGATAAACCACTGACTGATATACCTTTTTCGAGTTTTAACCTTCACCCCGATTTATTGGCAGGACTGGAAGCGGCGGGTTTCAACCGCTGCACACCGATCCAGGCCATGACCCTGCCAATCGCCCTGCAAGGCCGCGATGTCGCGGGCCAGGCGCAAACCGGTACCGGCAAGACCCTCGCCTTCCTGGTCGCCGCCTTCAACAGATTGCTGTCGAAACCTGCCCTCGCCAACCGTGGCCCGGCTGATCCGCGCGCGATGATCCTGGCCCCGACCCGTGAACTGGCGATCCAGATTCACAAGGATGCCGAGAAATTCGGTGCCTCGCTCGGCCTGAAATTCGCCCTGATTTACGGCGGCGTGGATTACGACAAGCAACGCGCCCAATTGCAGGCGGGTTGCGACGTGATTATCGCGACACCCGGTCGCCTGATCGATTACGTACGCCAGGGCGTCGTACATCTGCATGCCTGCGAAGTCTGCATTTTGGATGAGGCCGATCGCATGTTCGATCTGGGCTTCATCAAGGATCTCCGTTTCCTGCTCCGCAAACTGCCGCGTCGCGAAGAACGTCAGACCTTGCTGTTCTCGGCAACACTGTCGCACCGCGTACTCGAGCTCGCCTACGAGCATATGCACGAGCCGGAAAAACTGATCGTCGAAACCGAATTTATCACCGCCGCCAAAGTTCGCCAGAAAATGTATTTCCCGGCCAACGAGGAAAAACTTCCTTTATTGCTTGGCTTGCTGTCGCGCAGCGAAGGCGCGCGCACCATGGTGTTTGTGAATACGAAAGCCTGGGTCGAACGCGTTGCCCGCGCTCTGGAAAAAGCGCATTACCGCGTCGGTGTTCTCTCCGGCGACGTGCCACAGAAAAAACGCCAAAGCCTGCTAACGAAATTCCAGCGCGGCGATCTTGAAATCATCGTCGTCACCGACGTGGCCGCACGTGGTTTGCATATTGATGGCGTCAGCCACGTTTATAACTACGACTTGCCGTTCGATGCCGAAGATTACGTGCATCGTATCGGCCGCACCGCGCGTCTCGGCGCCGAAGGCGATGCGATCAGTTTCGCCTGTGAAATGTATGCACAGGGTTTGCCGGATATCGAAGCGTATATCGAACAGAAAATTCCGACCGAACCTGTTACCGCCGAACTGCTGGTCGCGATTCCCCGCACGCCGCGCGCCCATGTGCCGTCGGTGGAAGGCGAAGAAAACGACAGCATTTCCTCCATCTATAAAGAAGTGCGTGAAGCCGCCGCCAATAGCAAAACCGGTAGCAAGCCTGGCGCACGCAAACCCGGTGGCCCGAACAAGTCCGGCCCGTCACGTTCTTCGTCTGCACGCCCCGGCGACAAGCCGCGTTCGCCATCGTCCAACGACGGCAAACCGCGTACTCATGCACCGAACGATGGCAAGCCGCGTCCGCCGCGCACTCCACGGCCACCTCGCGAAACTTCACAGAACATTGCCGCTTCCGTCGTGACCGCAGAAATTCCGGTCGTTGTCGGTACGCCGGACAATGCCGGCGTTTCGAAAGAATCCTTCCTGCAGCGTCTCGCAAAACGCGTGAAGTTTTGGGGCAAGGCTTAAATCACAACTTCCTTCTATAAGAGAAGGAAGTTGAAGGCATGGATAAGTCAGGCCATTAAAACCATCGGTCGTTAATTCATATGACGATAAATCCAGAACACATCCTGCAATTCTGGTTTCACGAAATTTCACCGCCACAGTGGTGGAAAGTGGATCCCGAGTTTGACCGACTCATTGCCGAACGTTTTGCCGAAACGCATGCGAAAGCAAAACGATGCGAGCTTTACCAATGGCGAAGCGAAGCCAATGGCCGCCTCGCTGAAATCATCGTGCTCGACCAGTTTTCCAGAAACCTGTTTCGCGGCAGTGCGCTTGCATTCGACTGCGATCCGCTCGCCTTGGCTCTGGCTCAGGAAGCGGTTGTGGCTGGCACCGACGCTGCGCTTACGCCCGAACAACGCAGCTTCCTCTATATGCCTTGCATGCATAGTGAATCGCCCTTGATTCACGACATGTCGATCCGGCTTTTCAAGGCGAACGGCATTGAAAACAACCTCGACTTTGCCTTGCAGCACAAGGCCATCATTGATCGCTTCGGGCGTTACCCCCACCGCAATGCCGTGCTTGGACGCCAATCGACGGATGAAGAAATCGCTTTCCTGGCAACGCCTGGCTCCAGCTTCTAGCATTTCTTCCAGCACAATTTCACCAGCGCTGCCATTTCGTTTTGTCGTCAACACCGGTCCGTGGCATCATCGAAGCCATTCCGGAACTACGCCTGCCGAGCGGGCCGGCAATATCGATTTATACGGAAACATTGCCCTGATAAAAAACGCTACACTGCCTATTCGACGACTGGAGACTTCCTCATGTTTGATTTATTAACCGGTGGTTTTGGCATTGCCGGCCTGATTATTTTTTCGCTGCTCTGCGTGATCGGCCTGGCGCTTGTCATACTTTGGTTCATGCTGCCTTTCGCCGTTTTTGGCACCAAGAAAAAACTTGACGCCATCATCGCCGAATCGCAAAAAACGAATGCCGAGTTGTCACGCGTTGGCGCCGAGTTGGCTGCCATGCGTACCGAAGCCAATGTTATCCGTCATGCACCCGATAGCCGCCCCTGAAACGGATTGATTGTTCGTTCATCGCTTGCCATGACGACGCCTGCAGGCTACTCCGGAACACCGCTCGCCAAAAAGCTGGGCATTGTGGCCGGCTCTACCATCCTTACAAGGCATGCGCCGGATAATTACACTCAATGGCTGGCGCCACTGCCAGCCGGAATCATTTTTGCAAAAAAGCTGTCCGCGAAAACCGATATCGTCCATGTTTTTTGCGACCGGAAACATATTCTGCAACAGGAACTGGAAGCCTTGCGCAACGAAATCAGAGCCGACGCAGCGGTCTGGGTTTCCTGGCCCAAGAAAGCCTCCAAAGTACCGACCGATATCACGGAAGACACGATTCGCGAACTTGCGTTGCCACTTGGTTTTGTTGACATCAAAGTCTGCGCCGTCAGCGATATTTGGTCGGGTTTGAAACTGGTTATCCGCAAAGAGTTACGCTAACTTTCGAGCCTGACAAAGCAGACACCCACCCAATCACCCAGGAGTTTCCATGTCGGGTCCCGCACCAGCCGGTTTATTTATCTATGCCAAAGACGCCGCCCGCGTCGCGAATTTCTACGAAACCCTGCTGGGCATGAAGCGCCTGCATGCCACGCCTGAATTAACCGTGCTTGAGAACCAGAGCGTGCAATTGCTTGTACACCTGATTCCTGAGCACATCGCATCGACGTTTGAAATCACCACGCCACCGCAAAAGCGCGAAGACACTGCACTGAAATTCTTCTATACCGTGCCAAGCATTGCCGCCGCTCGAACAACAGCGGCAGCCTTAGGCGGCGAAGTGTTTAGCGAACAATGGCAAGGGCCTGGTTTTGTCGTGTGCAATGCCATGGATCCGGAGGGGAATGTGTTTCAGGTGAGGGAGCAGGCCCCGTAGAAGCTTGAATTGTCATTTATTTATTGCAGGCTATCCAATCGCTGTATTAATTGCCATGCAAATATCTGGATGCTGCATTCAGCACGAGCAAATCAATAATTATGGCGTGAGATCATGACACTGCGCTGCATGAACTATGCAATTGGTTGATCCGAAGTTTTTGCATTCTTTTATAGTATTGGTCTTTGCTGTTTGCTCGGTATCGCCTACTTTCATAAAAAGAAGGCTTTGGCCTGCTGCATTCATGCCAGAACCCATGGCAGTACAGGAATCACCTTGAAAGCTTAGGATCGAAAGACAATCTGCCGTCCCACACTCTTTATTTGCATTTGCTTTCGCAATTTCCTCTGTAATGCCAATAGTCATTCCCATTTTTCCCGATGACGGAGAAATGGAAACTGCCATCCACAGAGGTTGCTTTTGGTTTACGGAAGCTCCGGCATCTTTTGATTTAAAAGCCATCGTTTGCGCCGTGAAATCCAGCATACGGGGATCATATATAACTTCTGGCGGCTTTATGTCAGGAATCCCCATCAGTTTAGGCGACATTACCCCAATCAGGCCACCCCGATTAAAGTTGGAAGCTTTTCCTTGCCACTTGCTGTAGTTATAACCACTGCATGCAACATTGTCCTTAGGAACTTTGCACGAATGGTCATTGATATTCTGCGTCTGGCATTTCTCAACAGCTTTCTTTGATGCTATTCCCTGCTTAATATCATCCGCCCAGAACAGGCTGCCCGCTGAATTATTGGCAGCAGCCACGCATGTGTTTCTGAAAATCGCCAATGGAATGCATTGATCGTCCGGACAAGCCTTCTTTACATTCTGCAAAGCATCGTTGGTGCTTAAATTATTTGCTACCCAGAACCAAGCTCCGGACTGCGAATTTACGGAAATGGCGCCCCACCAATTCTGTGTCCGATTGGCATTATCGTTACCCAATTGCGCATTTCTTCGTTCATTCCTCGCATCCAGATCACGATTGAATTCCTCCCAGAATATGATGGAGTTTTCTTGTGCGATTCGGGCTTGCTCCATCTGGCATCCTGCGTCGCAATTCTGGGCGCTGACGTCTAATGAGATGCTAATTAAGAATAAAACTACGACTGTTTTTCGAAACATTTATAAAATTACCTTTGCTTTTTTAAAATTCAATGACACAGCGTACAGATGCACAGCTAATTCGCTTTCATACTCATGCAGCATAACTAAATCCATAAATATTTTATTAAGCAGATTACTCATCTCTTCGTAGGAAAGACCTTACAGAGAATAGCTTTTCTGTAAAAAGGCGCCAGGTTCATTTAATTTAGCGAACTGCCAGGGTTTTTATAAAAAACACTCTGATCTTTTCTATTTATCGAACGCGCTCTGCCGGACTGCAGTCTGAGTAGTAAACACGGCAGTTTTTATTGGACAAGCCACACGCTTTCATTCCAATGGTTTTGGCTTCTTCTAAAGTTGCAGCACTGGCCGTATTGTATTTTTTTTCGCCTAAAACCATCACCGCGCATTGATTGTAATAAGCAATATCTACAATGCACTTGGTACCGCCGTTTAAACGGCACTGAGCGACAGCGGCTTTTGTCGCAATTCGTTTACTCTTTGCACGAACTGATGCACCAAGCTTCCCATTTAAATTATCCGTGGCAATCGCACCCCAGCGAGTTTCCCATCGGACCGTCGATTGCGTTGGATTTGAGTCTTCTGAATCAGGCATCGGATAGCAAATATTTACTGCTGGTGGATTCGCTGGATATTGACCCGGAGGACAGCCACCCTCTGCTTTTGCAAAGCTACTTAAAATCATAAAAATTAAAGAAATAAATATTTTTGATTTCATATTTACTGATCCCTGTTTAAGCCGTTCCGCCAGTCGGAGGGCGCTGAGGTGCTACAGGAACATTAGCATTACCCATTCGTGATTCTCCACCTGTGCGTATATCGTTCGTAGCAATCGCAGTAGCCGGCTGATAAGGCGTGGTAGCAGGATTGTTAAAACCTCCCGATTCACGATCACGTGCTCGATCATCTATCGGCCTTTGATTCGCGTATGAACCCGCTGGCGGCGACCCAGCACCATGTGCCCCCGGTGCATGCCTTGCTCCACCACCAAACTGCGAGAACGCCGTGAAGTTACCCAACGTCCCTTGGAAAAACGCGGCCGCCATCGGCGGCGCACTAATAATCAGCATGGTCAGAATCAAACCCAGACCACCCTGCTGCATCGCCATGCTGTTGACGCCTTCGCTGCTGCCGCCTAGAAAACTGTTTACCCAGAACGAGGCGGCAACAGCGGTCACCACGTCGAGTGCGAGGGCGACCATCACGCTTAGTACCGCGAGCGAGAACATGGTGCCGATGCCGTAGAACAGCCATCGCCCGAACAGTTGTTTGGTCTGGTCGAACAGCAGGCAGAGAATGAAAATGGGACCAAGGCCGGTGAACAGGGCCAAGGCTATCTTGTTCAACAACAGCATGACGCCGGCGGTGATGGCCGGGCCGCCGGTGCCGATACCGGTAAACCACATGGCGCGTGATTTCGCGTCGCCGACCATCGGGTCGCCGCCGTCCTGCAAGGCGTCGATACTGGAAAAGGCCAGTTGCATATAGCCTAGGCTTCGGTCGATGTTGGTGTAGGCGTCGTCGTCGCTACCGGTGACGACCTGATTGATGTTTTGCTGGAGGCCATTGCCCATCCAGTCGAAAATATTCGGGCCGGCAAGTCCCCAGCCCGTTGCGATGCCCACAATGAAGGTCGCTCGCAACGAGTTCGTTACGAGCGCCATCATCGAATCGCGGGATTGCCCGGTAATGATGCGAAAGCCTTGAATCATGATCCAGATCGTCATCAGTACCAGGGCCACACTACCGACCCAGGCCATGGTCCGTCCCAACAAGTTGACACCGAACTCCGCGATTTCACGATTCAGGAATGTGTTGATTCTCTGGAAGAAAATAAGATTGGCGGTGTCGCCGAGATCGGCCGACATCAAGTTCTTCAGTGTGTCCAGACCGCCGTGGGAGCCGAGCAGTCCAGTCGCGAGTTCCAATGTGTTTTGCATAATGCTTCCATTTGCTCCGGCAAGGCGACAACGATGCCTTGCCGGGTGCGGTGATGATCAAATCGCGATGTAGCGATCATTTTTTACAAAAACTTGTTAGCGGTCGCGGGTTTCCACCGCTCTCAATGCCGCTTCGAGCGCAACGCCCTGCACGAACTTGTTTGCCAACGTTGAAGCAAACGTCTCGTTGCCCGTGTTGCCGGTCAGCGCTTGCTGGGTGAGCAATTGCTGATTGTCTTCAAGCGATTTGACGTAGGTTTCGTAGGCGGCGATCACGGTATTGGAGTACTGCGTGCTGGTGGTGGAACGAGCGAGAAATTGACTCAGCTTGTTGTCGTTCGCCGCCAGCTTGCCTTGATCGGTACCGGCAGCCGCACGCTCGGCCGCGATGGCTTGCAACTGGGCGTCCTGCTGACGAACGGTAGTCAGCATTTTCACGGCTTCGTTGTATTGCGCGTTTTTCGCCAGCACGATGCGTTGGCAAATTTCCTTTTGCTGCTCCTTGATATCGCCGCTCATATTGAGCGAGAAAGAGCTCATCAGGCTTGAAAGGCTCATGGAACCGGCCCCGGGACAGGCGGCCGCCATTCCATAGTCATCGGCACGGGGGGTGAAATTGTCGGTCATCGGCATCGAAATATCGCGCAGGCCGCCGACGGAAATAAGCTGCTGGCGCATATGCGTTATTTCCTGCGCATAATGAGCGATTTGAGATTGATACTGCGTTACCATCTGCTGCAATCGCATCACATGCGTTATGTAAGCCTGGATGGTATGCGGGATATCTTCCACAGGGAAACTGGATGCCGTGTTTGTCATCAACATACCTGTCAATGCAAAGGCAGAAAAGAAGCGTGATTTCGATTTTGGTTTTCGCGATGTAAGCGTTTCTTTAATCTTCATATTGATTTCTCCGTGATTTAGTACCTTGCTGAACACATGCCATTCAAGCTTCTGTGGCACTGGCCGTGCGCATCTGTGACGCTCCTGAAGCCAATATCCCCGAACCTTTCCGTTGATCATAAAAATGCTGCAGCCATTGCTCCGGAGTGAGTTCATCAGGCAATACCCCTTCGACTTTTGCGCGTTGCTCCAACACCCTGTGCATGATGTCGATGTTGTCGGTCGAGGCCGATATCACCGCCAGCGCATCGTCCATGCCTCGCAGGTTTAATTGGCAAACGCTGGAGGCGTGGCCTTGCTTGACCAGAAAGCAACGCGAGCGCTCGTCAAGGCTTTTCACGACCTGATATTCGGATTCTGTCAGCTTCAAGCCGTTGACGTAATCGTCGCGGCTGGCATTCGGATTCGGCAGCAGGATCATGGTCGCGGTTTGTTCGATCAAGGCGGCAGCGATGTCGCTACGAAGCGCGTCTTCCGGGCTTTGGGTCGCGAAGATTCCCATGCCGTTTTGCTTACGGATGGTCTTCTGCTTGTTCTTCGCGAATTCCTTGAGGCCGCCCTTGCCGTCGAGAATTTTCCAGAACTCGTCCATCACGTAAATCAGCGGACGTCCGTCGATCAAGGCTTCAAGGCGATGCAGCAAATAATTGATCACCGGCACGCGGACTTCGGGGTTGTCGATGATGTCGGTGTAATCGAAACCGACGATGTTGGCTTTGGTCAGATCAATGGTGTCGGCAGGGTTATCGAACACCCAGCCGAGCGAATTGCCCGAAGTCCATTTGCGCATGCGCGCGAACAGACCATCGTCGCCCATATTGGGTAGGCTTTTCTGGAAGTTGGTCATGTTGCGCAAGCGCATCGGAGTGTCGAGCATGTTTTCGACCGCGCGAAATATGTCTTCATCATCGCGCGAGGTGTAATTTGATTTGCCCGCCAGGACCTTGATCAAATCGCCCAGGAATTGCACATTGGCTTCATTGCGTTCGCACTGGAACGGATTGAAACCGGTTGGCTGGCCGTTCTCCAGCGCCATGTAATTTCCGCCGCAAGCGCGCACGAAAATTTCCGCGCCGCGGTCTTTGTCAAAAAAGAAAATGGTCGGTGACGGCTTGAGTTTTTGTGCCTGGCTCAACAGAAAGTTGATCAACGCGGTCTTGCCGGTACCGGATTTACCGATCACCATGGTGTTGGCGATGGCTTTTTCGCCAAGCGAGTTTTCTGCCGGATGCGTTGCATGGAAATTGAAGTGATACGGCTGGCCATTGGTCGTTTGCAGCGTGGTGATGCACTCGCCCCAAGGGTTGTTTTCTTTCTTGCCAGTGGCGAAGTTATGCAACGGCGACAAGCCCAGGAAATTCAGCGAGCTGACATTCGCAGGTCGCGTGCGGTACTTCCAGTTGCCCGGAAATTGCGAATAGAACGAAGCTGTAACCGCCAGGTCTTCTTTTGCCGAGACGAAACCGGCATTCGACAGTTCAGCGCGCGTGCTAGCGATGTTCTGCGCCAGTTTTTCCTGCGAATCGGCGTACAGGGCGATAATAAAATGATACTGGCCAAGCACGAAGTTTCCGGATGCGAGTTCATCCATCGCCTGATCGAGCTCGACAATCTGGCTAACCGCTTTATCGCCGGACGAAATCATCATTCCCTTGGTGCGATCAAGCACCTTCAAAGCATCCTGCCTGCCCATCGGACTAAACGAATGCGTGATCACGTATTCGAAGTCGAGGTACTTCAAGCCGTTCAGGATGCCGGGATAGGTACCATCGGTATATTCCTTGATATTCAAAATTGCGCCGAAATGGTTGATGCCGTTCGGTGTATTGATGATGAAATCGCCTGTCTTGGCCGAGAACATGTGGCGACTGACCGGCAGATAGCTGTACACAGGCGCCTGCAAAACCGGCACTGCTTCATCGAGACGATTTAGCAGATAGCCGAAGAATTCGAGTGTTTCGGAAAATACGATGCCATTACTCGCTTCGTACATGCTAAGGCGGTATGGCGAATAATCTTTCAGCACGGCTTCGACGTTGCCGGCCAATTCCTGGATCTTGGCGATCGCCTGGTCCTGCTCGGATTGCAATTGATCGGTATTCGCGGATTTCTCCATCATGCCCTTGCCGGACACGACCGGGCGATAGATCATCGTGAGATACAGTTCGTTCTGCATGATCTTCTGCGCCGACAGGGCACTGAAGTAAGCATCCGATAATTGCTGGTTAAAGGCATGTTCAAAAAGACTATTGTTCGTGATGCGTCGCTTGCGGCGAACGTCGTGAACCCAGAATGCAAGGTTGACGAAATCCGGTGCCCGCAATGTCTGCAACATACGGTTGAATGTGTTGTGGCGGTGTTCGATATCCCATTCTTCCCTTCCGACGAACGGCAAACCACCGAGATGCCAGGTCAGCAGGTAATCGCCGCCGGTGGTCTTGATCACCGAAGGGGAAACATGCGTCGATAGCTGGATAAATTCGCTGACGGGAGTATCTGGGGAAAACATATATCGATTTATTCCAATATTGATGAACAATTTAGTTCGTGTCGCTGAACCATCGTTTTTCTGAACTATCGGCGGTGACGTTTTCCGTCACCGCGATAGAACCGTTACTTATTTTCTTTTGCAGACCTGTCGATGTAGGCATTCGGCGTGAACACCCACATTCCCGAATGGTGTTTCAGGTTTCTGGCCCTGAACTTGAAACGCCAACGCAGGCCGAGCAGGTTGAATATCATTTCATCGCGCCTTGCCATCTGGCGCATGATAAAAATGACCACCGGGATACTGAGCAACCAGAGCAGGTTGAAATACATCGAAAACAACAAGCCGCCGCCCGCTCCGATAAAAAACGGAATATAGGGAACGCCCATAAACATGGCCGGACGGGTGCAACCTCGAAACAGTACGTTTCTTCGCATGGGATTCTCGGTACTCAGTATGATCCTGTCGTCGTTATCAGGCGGTAGTGCCCAACAACATGCCGGCGATTTGACCTGCCGCGCCAATCAACAAACCGCCGATCAAGATGGGTGCCACATCAGCGATGCGCTTGTTGGCAAAAGCAATTTGATAGCCGGCGAAAATGACCGCGATGGTCACGACCGAAATGGAGGCGATGGTCAGCAAAGTCTGGATATTGGAAAAGAAGCCTTCAACCTTACCTTCGCTACCGGTCAGGGCCATGGCGCCGGACGCAAATGAAAGGGCATACATCGCAAAGACAACGGTGAAAACCGACAGGAAACGACTTGATTGAGCGCGGGATGATTTGATTGATTTCATGGTTAATCCTTTATTTGATGTTGTGACGGCAAAAATTAAACGTTGACACGGTGGAACATAAAAAAACTGCTTTAAAAAACGAAAGCTTCATCGGAACCCGATGCAGCCTCCTGCTTGGCTGACTCTAATGTTTTGACGAGTACCGGCGCTTGCGCCTGTTGCGAAGCCATTGCAAAGGCAGGAACCGCCTGCGGCCTTTGTTCGCTGAAGGCGACCGGCATCTGGTTTTGCATTTTCACTTGCGATGGCTGCACCGCTGCCAATGCAGGCATGGATGGCGATAGTGTTGCCGATGCCATTGCCGGCTCTATTCTTTGCTGTAGCCGCGGCTGTGCCGATACCGCATAAACGGGATGCCTGCTGATTCCGGCGATGCGGCGCGTTGGTTTGCCAACCACTTCAATTGCGGCGCCCAATGACTTCCCTGCCGAAGAGTCGTCGCCTTGACGCATGGAGGCAAAAACTTTCTGGACATAACCGTGGCGGTAACCGGTGACGCTGTTGCCAGAGTAGTAGCAGCTGAATGATTTGCCCCAATTACCGCCAAGGCGCTTGTAGCACTCGGCAAGGATTTTCGAGCCTGCTTGCAAGTTGGGGCATTCCTGGAATGCTTTTTCGTAGGAATCCAAGCCATATTTGCCAAGATTGAAACGGTTCACCTGAGCCAGTCCGAGCGAGAAGTTATAACCGCGTGTTTCCAGCATGCGAACCGTTGCCAGGGCTTCAGCCAGGTTTTTGGGCTGACGCACCAGATGACCGCCTACTACGCCGATGGCGTATGGGTTATAGGACGATTCGACATGCACGACATGCTGCATCACATCCATCGATACGGCCATGTTTTGGCAGTTCAGCAATTCCAAACCTGGTAGCAAGACCCCTCTCCTGTTAACGATGAATCAAATTACGAAAACATTTACTGCAAAACTTACTCGCTGAATTTTCTTTGGGGATCGAAATCGATCCCTGTGATGTATCGCCGACCCGCATGCGCCTTGATGTGCACGAGCACATCGATGGTCATCATCAGCAAACGCTTGATCGTTTGAAATTCAAGCCCGGAACCTTCGGTGGATGCCTTCACCATCAAGGCCAACTGATCCCAGGTTTGCGTGGTGCTGCCAGCATGGCAACTGGTAATCGAACCGGGATGGCCCGATGCGCAGTTACGAATAAAATAGAACGCTTCATCGCCGCGCAGCTCGGCCAGAATGATCCGGTCCGGCTTCATGCGGAGACAGGCTTCCATACAACTTTTGGCAGTAACGTTGCTCGCACTTTGGCCGCCTTTTGAATACAGCAAATGGACAGCATTCGGTTGCGCTATGAACAGCTCACGCGCATCTTCGATAGTGACAAGACGCTCGTCTTCCGGAATGTGGTTCACCAGCGACTTCATGAATGTGGTTTTACCGCTGCCGGTCGCTCCCGACACCACGATATTTTTCTTGTACAGCACGGCCTTCCGGAAAAACTCGGCGTAATTCCGCGAAAGCTTCAGTTCCAGTAGTTCGCGATCATGATCACTAAGCGCACCGGCTTGTTCCAGTACCTGATCAAAAAAACCGTCTTCCTGATACTGCTGGAGGGTTTTCATGTGCTTGGACGGCAAGCGAATCGTGATTGATACTTTTCCGGCATCACAGGCAGGCGGAATGACGAACTGTGCGCGCTGTCCGGTGGGGAATGTCAGCGAAACGACGGGATCCGTGTCGGTAATCCGCTGACCGGTATTGCTCTCGTTGACCACCGATGTGCAGAACTGGCGTGCGCGCTCGAAATTCAGCGTCGGCATTTCGATGCGTTGCCAACCCGATTTTGTTTCAAGATAAATTTCACCCGGTCGGTTAATACAAATTTCGGTCACATCAGGTGACGCCATGTGCTCGAGAATGCCGAGCACTTCGTATTGATAGTCGAGGAATTCGTTGGAAATCCTCGCGACGGGTGAGTTATCGGTATCCACGATAGTTCCGGCGCCCTACCGGCGAGCCACAACGCCAGAGAAATCAACGTCTTTTGCAACATAGACATTGATGATGCTTCCCTGATTGACGGTGACCGTCGCTGGCCGACTCAGGTTGCGCTCTACCGCCTGGCTAGCAAGCTGCTCCATAGTGCGTGCGGTATTACTTTTGAACGGCGAAGTAATTACTTGGCCGCCGGTAGTGACACTCTCGGTTTCGGGACCATATTTTTCGCCGGCAAACTTGAACGCGTCACTGACCAGACTGATAAGCAAGGCTGAACTGAGCTTGCTTCCCCAATGTGCGTTGTACTGGCCGGGAACACCTGCGCCGCCGAGGTTGTCGATACCGGGACTGGCCATCGAAACATCGATGCCGTTCGGAGTAGTGATGCGATCCCAAATCACGGACACGCGAGGGATTTTCGGATCTTCGGTATTGTACTTTCCGGAAATTTTTGAACCTTTCGGCAACAATAAACGACGGCCATTGATCGAGTAGACCGGCTCGGTGACGACGCACGAAGTAAAGCCCGGAATATCGGTGATGATTCGCGTCTCGAGTACGCAACGGATGTAGGTACCACGCACCAACAGCGAATCCGCGTTATTGATAAATTGCGCGCTGGTTGCGTCCGCTGATTCGGATTTGTTGTTGCGATCCTGGTTGTTGCCCGGCAGCGATGCCATCATGGCCTGCAGGTAGGGGTCGTTCGCAGCCTGCTGGCCATTGCCGCCAGACTCTCCGCCAGCACTGTTCATCATGCGACGCTCTGCAAGTGTTGGCTCGCGCGGGAATGACTGTTGTTGTGCCGGAATACTCGGGTTTGGCTGCATGTAATCTTCAGCCGGCGGTGGCGGCAATTGCGGTGGCGGAATTAGCGTGGGCTCGGCCATTTGAATGGGCTCCGCGGCAACGACATCATTGCCACTGCCTTTCGGCAACTCGGGAATGACGACGGTTTCTTCGCGCGGCTTGGCCGATTCGTCATCACTGGATGTCGCTCTGTTGACCAACCAAATCGCCATCACCAGCAACAACGCAATGATGCCCGCAAGAAAAACCATCGCTTTCCTGTTCAGGCGTTGCAACTCGTTAGCTTTCAAACTTGGCGCATTGGCGTCCAGGTCGGGAGTCGCGGAAGATTGTTGTTGATAGCCATAGGAACTGACGCCCGGCTCGGATGCCTGTCCGGAACCCTGCATGTAAGGATTGTTCGGCTCTTGCTGGTTCGGAGGAAGGTTCTGATTCATGGTTGTTTGCTCCTGCGCAGGCCAACGACATTTTTGCCATGGCGGATAACCAGAAATGGATAGATGCCATGGACGATGATGGTGTTGTTTTCAATCGTGGTATTCACCACAAAGTCTTCACCGCTTTCACGTTCACGCGCAAATACCGCCGGGAAATTTCCAGTGGGAATGTCTTTGAGATCACTCATTTTCACGTAGGTGAACTGGCCATCGTCATAAACACTGGTCGGCAGCAGCCAGGATTGTTTTGTCCTGATAGTGCGATTGGTAGCGTAGTCATAATTGAAGTTGTAATGCCTGTCTTTTTCCAGCGCCGTACTGATCTGCGGCACATCTTCCGTCTTCGCGGCGAATTCGGCGTCATTCGGATATTTGAACGTCACCTTGTATTGCACGCCCGCCTGTTTCGCCTGTTCGAGCGTGGTCCAATCGGTCGCCACCACCTTCAACTCCAGAATGTAGGAGTGGGTCGCGGTGCGAATCATCATGTTGGTATCGACATCAACATTCTTGGGCTTGAGATAAAACACGTTCTCGCGCCTCGTCATTTCCCAGCCGCTGCTGAAGCCGGTGCTGTAATCGAGTATTTTTTCGCTGGGGCTCAATTCAATCTGCGTGGTAATGCCCAGACCGGTGCGGACCTGGTAGATGCGGCCCGCATCGTAAACATACTCGTGCACCACTTCGGCGCTAACCGAAGACGACAGGCAAGCGATGGCGAAAAAAATCACTCCCACCAAATAGTTTTTACTCACTCGATTCATCGGGGGATGACTCCATTTCCATTATTGGGTTGGTTCTGTTGCGGCAATGCCGTTCCTGCCGGAGCAGCGGCGGGATTTTCCATGCCAGGCACTTGCTGATTCGGGACGACTGCGCCAGGAACAATTGTTTCGGCCGGTGTCGGCGTGGCCACTGGCAATTGCTGCAGCTCGATTCCCACCGGAGGCGCGGCGGAATAATCGTTGTCGACGCGGTAACTCATGACCTGAAATCCGAGCGGATTCAGTATTCGTTTCTGGTCGTCCATCTTCAAATTATCTTTATAGGTAAATTGAAGCGTTGCTATCTTGCTGTCGAGCGCCTGCGAAACGCCGGACGTCCTGTTGAACAAAATACGCTGGAAACGCACGGTGGCACCGGTCGGCATTGCGGTCTTGCTGACGCGAATCAAGGCCGTGCTTAGAATCTTGATTCGGATCGACGAACCCTTGTTGTAAATCTTGAATGGGCTGTTCGGATTGGTCGACGCATGCAGGGCGCGGTAATCCGCCGCCACTTCAGGCGCCGCCATCGTGAACACCGTATCCCAATCGCGCTGTCCAATCAGATTGGCGTCATAGGATTCACGGGCCAACACGAAATGCGCGACATTGCTGACGTTGATCGCTTCACTGGTGGTGATGCTGTTGGCGCCGAAGTCGTCACGCAGCCGTGCAACGGTGCTGGTACCAGTATATGCATCCGCCATGACCAGATAAGGCACTTCTTTCTTCAGGGGCAACATGTAGAAGTAGCCGCCTGCAAGGATCAGGGACATGGTGATCGCAGAAAATGCCACGAACCATGCGCGCCGTTCGCTGCGTCGGGCCAAATCGACTACGGTGACTTCAAAATTGATCGACTTCGATACGGCATTTTCTATATTCGGCGTTACCGCCTTATTTCGGATTGTCATTTTTATCGTCTTGCGTGATTACGGGGGGATTACAACGCAGAGCTTGATTCCAGGGCTGCAAGGCTTTTTCATCAAAGCAGGATGCTTTGAATCGGGCCATGAAAACGCCTGTCTACGGACTTGTCGGTGCTGCACCTGCATCAGTGGCAGATGCATCTGCCAAACGGACAACAATCTGGTTTTGCTCGGCCACAACGACGACATGCTGCGATGCATAGGCGGCAGACAATTGGTTTAGTGCATCCTGCATATTGCTGGTGCGGATTTCGGCCACCTGGGCATGCAAGGTGAAATCAGATGGGTGTAGATAAGACAGCGTCATCTTCGAATCCTTGGCCCAACGCGCCAGGGTGTTTTTCAACGTGCCATCCAACGGCGACACGAAAAAAACGTAAGACTGATACAGGGGAATTTCCTGCGGCGATACCGCATAGCGGTTGACAGGCTTCCAGCGACCGGCCAAATCCGGGGCCGGATGTGTGGCGCATGCCGTCAAAACCAGCAGAGGCACGGACGCTATCCACGATAAAGTGACTGTTCTTTTCACGATTCACCCTTAAAAAGTTGACCAAAAGTGGATCGCGAGCGGCTAATTCATGTTAAGAGTTGTTACAACTTAACGAATTGCACTTGACAACGTCCATTCCCCAGTGGCGATTCTAGTGAATAAAGCAGGAATGTCAAACAAGTCACAAAAATTACATCAACTGATAAAAATATACACACGAAGCGACTCAATAACATTGCGATGCGGCGATTAGCCACATGCGAATTATCAATTCTCGCTTCCGCTATCGACGAAACGTGCGCAAAAGTAATTGCTCTAATCTATGCTTCGGTGTCGAAAACGTCGAATAGTGTGCACTGAATCCCGATTTAAATCGAAATAATTTTCTGAACCCAATTCAGCTTTATGCCAATCGATATTGAAGTGCTTTCGCGTTGTCGCATAGCTGAACTCCGTCTCGAGCTTACGATTTTCTTACCTTGATAGGGTCTGCCTTTGCACTTCCTGATCCTGCATTTGAGGTGCCGGAATATTACTGTCGCGCATCAGTTGTGCATTCTGTGGCTGTATTTTTTGCTGTGCGCTGGCAACTTCAAGCTGCTTGAAAGATTCCGCAACCGGCGTGTCAATGGCGGTTTGTGTTTTCATGTGCGCGCGAAGATGTGACGGATCATCGAGCCTTCCTTGAACGGCAATTACGTTTTCACCGGGCTTGATGGTATCGGTGCCCCGGCTCAAAACAATATTATCGATACGCTGCAAACCTTCCTGTTTCGCCAGCACAGTCAAGCTCGCGGCCATTCGCTCACTGGATGCGTCCGGAACACGACCCATGGTTTGATCAAGCATGCGAACGGCAGACTGGCTTTGCACATACAAGACGTGATCAGGATGTGCCGGCTGCGTCGGATCCGGCACCGCTTGCGATTTGGCCGGACTTGCCGGCACCGAAACTTCGGGCGCAATCGGTACTTTACGTTCTTCAAACCCCTGCGCCATGGCTTCGTTGCGCAATTCTTTATTGTTGATATCCACGCCGTTTCGGGCAACGCTTCCTGGCGCCACTTCTTCAAGGCGAACGCGTCCGCCATTGCGCTCGAAATCCCTTGTGCCATAGATAAACAGATGTTCTTCGGAACGATGCACCACGCTCATAGCGGGATCCGTCGGCACCGCCATCTTGTTCAAGAAAGGCTTGTCGCTTAGTGAATTCAGATAATCGGTCATTAAATTATTGCTGCGCACCGCCAGTCCGTTCTGCGCGTAACTACCGCCGATGTTGCTATGCGCGCCACCCACCGTGACATTCAAGAAATGATTGTTTTCATTGAATCCGGGATCGATGATATTGGTCGATTTGAACTGATTTCGGCGTTCGTCTTCTGCAGTAATTTGAAACCCGGAAATTACCGAAGGCGGCAAGCGGCGGTCATGATCGCGTGGATTGCCGGTACCGACGGGGTCAAACAGACCGACGGCTTGCACGACCTGCCCGGGCTGCGCCAATGCCGGCTTTGTGTATTCAACAACACGCTCACCTTCATCGTTTCGTGTTTTGCGAATACCCGTAACATCCTGAATTCCGCGTTCGTCGACCAGCCTGCTGAATCCTGCCGCCTGTTCGGCGCCGCGGCTAAATCCGATACTTACTACTCTTATCTGTACGGCGGGGTCTTCTCTTAGCCATCGCGCCGCTTGTAACTCCAACTGCTCATACATCTGCTCCAGTCGCGGCTCATAGGTATAACCTCTGGCGCCATCCACGGTACGGGTAATCCTGTTTTCTTGTGTGCCTGGGCCAGCGACATAACCTACCTGCACGGGGTCATTCCTGCTTGGAAATGCAGCTTGTATCTGTGCCGTCATCA
>Ga0116178_10000151_pt1 | contig 58495 bp, 44 predicted proteins | sample AD_STIC12_MetaG_FD_89880 | JGI IMG/M metagenome (GOLD analysis project Ga0116178, IMG submission 89880) | Active sludge microbial communities of municipal wastewater-treating anaerobic digesters from USA - AD_STIC12_MetaG | ecosystem: Engineered > Bioreactor > Anaerobic > Digestate | place: USA...
CATGGTCCGGGCCCTCGAGAACCTCGCCCGGCCCCCCGACGTCGTCCTGGTTGACGGCTTCCCGCTGAAAGATGTAAATTACCGCCAGATGGGTGTCCCGCGGGGGGACCGCGCCTGTCGGTCGATCGCCGCGGCCTCCATCGTGGCCAAGGTCTTCCGGGACGGCCTCATCGAGGCCTTGGACGGTCTCTACGGGGGCTACGGCCTGGCCAGGAACAAGGGCTACGGGACGGAAGAGCACATCCGTTCGCTGAGGGAGCGGGGTCCGTCGGACCTCCATCGGGCCTCCTTCAAGATCGGATGAGGGACGGGACGAGATGAGCGCGCGAGGCGACCGGGTCAAGGTCATCGAACAGGCCGAGAAGTACGTGCGCGGCGGCCGGATCAAGGAGGCCATCGCCGAGTACGAGAAGCTGGCCCTGTCCGATCCCCAGGACGTCGGCACGCTCAACATCATCGGCGACCTCTACGTCCGGCTCGGCCACGTCGACCGGGCCGTCCGCTCGTTCGAGAACGTGGCCGAGGAGTACGAGCGGCGGGGCCTGTATTCCCAGGCCCTGGCCATCGCCAAGAAGATCAACCGCCTCGTTCCCGGCGACGTCGAGACCGCCCTGAAGCTCGGCGACCTCTACGCCCAGCAGGGCTTCGTCGCCGACGCCAAGAAGGTCTTCGCGTCCGTCGCCTCCCGCCTGGCCGAGGCGGGCAGGACCGCCGACGCGGTGACCGTCTTCGAGAAGGTCGTCAAGCTCGACCGGGAGGACACCGAGGCCCGGCGGGCCCTGGCCGGGCTGTTCCGGGACGTCGGCAACCCCGAGGCGGCCCTGGACCAGCTCAACGAGATGGCCCTCGTCCTCAGCGAGCAGGGCCGGATCGACGCCGCCGTGGCCGCCATCGACGAGGCCCTGGCCCTCCAGCCGGGCCATTCCCGGAGCGTCGTCACCCTGGTCGAGGTCCACAAGCGCGCCGGCCGGCCCGAGCGGGCCGTCGAGCTTCTGGAGCGGGAGCTCGCGGCCGCGCCCGACAACGTCCAGTTCCTCAACATCCTCGGCAACATCCACTTCGAGGCGGGCGAGACCAAGCGGGCCGAGGAGATCTTCACCCGGATCGTCACCGGCCATCCCCTCAACGTCAACGCCCGGATCAAGCTCGGCCGGATCCAGATCCTCAAGGACAAGCTCGACCAGGCCTACGAGCTCTTCGAGCCGCTGATCAACAACCTGGTCAAGAAGCACCGGGACGAGAAGGCCATCGGCCTGCTGGGCCTCATCCTGGAGAGCCAGAGGCCCCACCTGCCGGCGCTGGAGAGGCTGGCCCTGATCTACCGCTCCAACAAGGAGGTCAAGAAGCTCGAGGTCGTCGACCGGGCCATCCTCGACGAGCTGCGCAAGCAGGGCCTCAAGGACCGGATGGTCACGGTCTACGGCGAGCTCCTGGAGATCCGGCCCGACGACGCCGACCTGGCCCGCGAGGCCCGGGCCCTGCGCCAGGAGCTGGGCCTGGCCGCCGAGGAGATCCGGGAGGAGACGCCGGGGCTGTCGGACCGGGACCGCGAGGCCATCCGCGAGGTCATGGAGCAGGCCGACCTGTACCTGCAGCAGGGCCTCGTCCGGATCGCCCGGCGCCTGCTCGAGAACCTCCGCTTCCGCTATCCCGAGGACCCCCAGATCATCCGCAAGATCGCCGTCCTCGACGAGGTCCGCACCCACATGGACGAGGAGGAGATCCGCCGCCGCGTCGAGAAGACGACCGTCCTCGAGGCCGCGTTCAAGGAGAAGCTGGCCGGCAAGAAGGCCGGGGAGCGGAAGGCCGAGGAGAAAAAGACGGCCGAGCGGGTGGAAGGGCCGGAGGCGGCGAAGGGGGAAGAGCCCGAGCCGCCGCCGGTCGGGGCCCCGGGCGAGAAGGCTTCGCCGGCGCCCGGGGCGCGGCGGCCGCCGTTCAGGGCCGAGGTCCTCGAGGGCGAGAAGGTCAGCACGGCCGACATCTTCGCCGAGACGGACATCATCCCCTTCGTCTGCTCGGAGCCCGGCGAACGGGTCTATCCCGACCTCGGCGGCCTGGCCGCCGCGGAGCTCGGCTGGCTGGCCGCGGCCCGGGCCCGGCAGCTGGCCGGGGAGATGTCGCCGCTCGAGCGGGCCCTGACGACGATCGTCGCCGAGTTCCGCAGGGACCTGGCCTCCAAAGGCGGGCCGGACAGCGCCGAGGCGCGCTACCAGCTCGGCCTGGCCTTCATGGGCCAGGGGCTCCAGGCCGAGGCGGTCGAGGAGCTGACCCGGGCCGCCGAGGACCCGGCGCTGGCCGTGGCCAGCTACGGCCTCATCGGACAGGGCTACCGGCGGAAGAGGAACTTCGAGGAAGCGGCGAAGTGGCTCGAGAAGGGCCTGGCCGAGGCCAAGCCGGGGTCGGAACAGTATTTCGCCCTCGCCTACGATCTGGCCGAGGTCGCGGAAGCCGCCGGCGACCGGGCCCGGGCCGCGGCCCTCTTCCGCGAGGTCCGCGCCTGGAACCCCGGCTACCGGAACGTCGCGGCCCGTCTGGCGAGCCTCGAAAGCTCCTCGGCCGGCTGACCGGGACGTTGCCGCTATCAAAAACCCAGGATGATCCCCGTTCCGAACCGGATGTGCTCCGCGTAGGGGCCGCGGAAGGCGTAGGTCGCCTCGGCGGTCAAACGCATGTTCCGCCGCAGGAGATAGCCGACGTGGGCCGTGGCGGCGGTGTAGCGGAGCTCGGCCTGGTCGGAATCCACCCAGTTGAAAAGCCCCGTCGCGTACCAGCGGCTGTCGTCGCCCTTGGGCAGATAGATCAGCTCGGCGAAGGCCCCCCGCGTCGCCAGCTTCCCGGGGGGCGGGAGGGCGGCGAAAAAGGGGTTCGTGTCGCGCCGCTCGACGTACTGGAGGTTGAGCTCGAACGGCCTGGCCGAGAGGGTGGCGTCGCCGCCGAACATGGTCACCGCATTGGCGACGTCCTCCGGGCGCTCCTTGCCGAAGTAGCCGAAGCCGCCGATGCGGACGGCCGAGGCGACCTCCTGCGAGACGCGCACGAAAAGGTTCTTGTAGGGATCGTCGTCGAAGCTGCGGAAGATGTTGGCCTCGCCGATGCCGGTGCCGTTGAGGACCTCGACGGTCACGTCCGTCCCGGTCGGGAGGCCGTAGGTCAGCATGACGCCTCGGTCGTAGGTCAGGTTGATCCGGGACGCGCCCGGGGCCGTGTCGTAGATGGCGTAATCCTCGAAGGGCAGGCGGAGCTCCCGCTTGAAGAGAGGGTCGGAGACCTGGAACTGCCCGACGAAAAGGTCGAGGTCGGAGCCGAAGACGTTGTTGAACATGACGAAGGCGTCCTCGATCCCGGCCACCGAGCCCCGCTCGCTGAAGAAGAAGTAGAAGTAGTAGGCGATGTCCTTGGTGATGGCCCCGCCGGAGAGGAACTTCAGGATGTAGGGCGCGAGGAAGTCGACCTGCCGCTCGTTGGCGTTGTTCCAGGCCAGGAAGCCCTCGAGGCGGAGGGCGATGGGCAGCTCGCGCAGGAGCGACAGCGCCGGGTCCCCCGTGTCGATGGTGTAGCGGGGCGTGTCCTTGTCCTTGATGACGAAGCCGTTCGCGGCGAACTCCTCGCCGTAGGGCTTGAGCTTGGGGAAGGGCGCGTGGCAGGTCTTGCAGGACATGCTGTACTTGCGGGCGAACGCCGGCATGGCCAGGAGGCCGCCGCTCGTGACGGCCAGGAGCAGGACGGCGGCGACGGCGGCGCGCGGGAGGATCTTCATGGTCGTCTCTCCTTTCTTCGGCCCCGTCAGTCGACGATCTTGACCGTCGTCGAGTGGCGGTTGACCTCGACGATCTCCGCTTCGTCCGGCGGCACGCCCAGGAAATCGGCGGCCGGCTTGACCAGCTTCCGGTAATTGAGGACGGCCGTGACGGTGAGGTCGCCGAGGGCGGCGCCGTCGGGCAGGCGGAACGTGCAGGTCTCGAGCTTGGTCTCGCGCGGCCCGATCCGGTAGTCGGCGCCGAGCGACTTGGTGTTCCACTGCTGCAGGGTCATCCGGCCCTGGGGATCGAAATAGGCCATGCGGAAGATGCGGTCGCCGACGGGGACGCCGTCGCGCGGGAGGCCCTTGAAGGCGGGATCGTTGAGGGCGATGCCCATGTCCTGGTAGGCCAGCGTGTCGGCGCCGATGGTGTACTCCTCGCCGGGGAAGCCCTTCTTGTCGACCGGCAGGTGGTAGACGGTCCCCTTGGCGTCGACGGCCTCGACGTGCATCCAGACGATGCGGTCCTCGACCGAGCCCGAGGGGAACTTGTGGCCGGTCTTCTGGTTGAACAGGGCGATCGTGAACTTGACCGGGTCGCCCGGCACGGCCTCGCGGACGTCGGGATGGACCCGGAGCTCGATCGTGCCCTGGACCTTGCCGTTGTCGTGGGCGCCGTGGAAAAGGTGCTGGCGGACGTCGGGGTAGCTCGCGCCCATGGCCGCGGACTTGCCCGGCGCGTAGGTCATGTGGCAGTCGTGGCACTTGACGCCCTGCTTGGCGTAGGGCCCGTCCTTCCACTCGAGGTGGGTCGACTTGACCCAGACGCCGTAGGGGCTCATCTCGTTGTGGCAGGTGCCGCAGAAATCGGCGGAGCCGAGGAAGTCGGACTTGGCCAGGCCGTGCTCGGGCGAGTTCTTGTTCTCCCGCGGCCCGTACTTGGTCTTGCCCGGGTCGGAGACGAAGTTGAAGTTGTAGGGCGTGTCGCCCTGGAAGCCGGTCGCGGTGTGGCAGACCTCGCAGGAAACGGATTCGTTGGCCCGGCTGCCCTTGGCGGGCAGGGGCGGCGGGACGTCACCGGCCAGGAAGGCGATGGGGGCGTGGCAGCCGTTGCAGCCGGCCTTGACCCCGGCGACGGCGCTGTCCTTCTCGGCGTGGGGGACGGCCAGCTTGAAGTACTCGATCTCGTCCCAGTGATGGGTGTAGGCCTGGGACATCATGGCCTGCTGCCACTGCCGGTAGATGTCGGTGTGGCAGGACGTGCCGCAGAACTGCGGCGTCTGGTAGTCGGCGTACTTGCGCGACCCGAGGGCCGCTTCGCCGGCCTTGGGCGCTTGGGCCGCGGCCAGGGCCAGGAAGACGGCGATGGCGAGGATGAGCGCGACGGGCAGGACGGACCGTCTCACGGGGACCTCCTTTGAACGGATGTCCGAGCGTCGCCAATATTAGCATATCGGCCGGACCTGTCAATGCGGCCGGACTGGATCGCTATTTATTGGGATGTCAATCGGATAGAGTGGCGGGGAAGAAGAAGGGAAGAAGAAGGGGACACGTACCCCCGGGGGGATACATGTCCCCGTGAGATCACTCGACGATCTTGCCGGAGATGATGAGGATGAGGCCCTTGTCGCCGCCGTCGAGCTTGGAGACGCCGACGACCGTCCGGTCGCCGGGCTTGATGTTGAGGGTGCTTTCGATGGGCGTCCTGACATCGATCGTCGTGCCGGCCGGGAACTCCTTGCCCTCCTTGACCACGTTGGTCGCGGCGCGGATGATCTGGCGGAGCCGGACCTCGGTCTTGATGACCGGCGTCTTGGCATCGCCGGCGACGTCCGGCATGAGCGCCATCGCGAATTCGGCCTTCGGACCCAGCGAAACGGAAGCCCGGTCCCGGTTGATGACCCTCACCAGCGTCGCGTCGAGGAGCGTGTAGCCCTTGTAGCGGAGGAGCTTGCCCAGCTCCTTGACGATGGGATCGTTCTTGAGCTCGGCGTCGGTCGTCGCGTCGGTCTCCGAGCCGAGGACGAGCTGGACGGTATAAAGAACGTCGGCCGGCTTGACGTCGAGCTCGCGGATGACCGCCAGGATCTTGTCCACGTTCTCGGGCGTATCCCGGACCACGATTATGGACGGCAGGCTGTCCTGGAACGTGATCATGCCCATCTGGCCCGAATAGGCTCGGAGAATGCTATGGATCTGTTCGGCTCGGACGTACTTGAGCTTGACGATCTCCTTGCGCAGGGCGTCGAACTCCTTTCTTTGGTCCGCGACGCGGTCTTGGGCCTGCTGCCCCGGCGCCGGGTCTTCGGCCAGGGCGGGCCCGGCGATCGCCAGCGCGAAGGCCAGCGCGAGAAGTCCGATCATCGTCTTTTTCATTTCTTCACTCCTTCGTAATCGAATGTCTTGTCGAAGAACCAGACGACCTGGAGCCCGGTCTCCTGCGAGACCATGGTCACCGAGACGACGTCCTGCTCCTTGGGTTCGGCCGCTTGGCCGGCGAGAGTCGCGTTCGCCGTTGTCCGCTCCGGGCCCGGCCCGGGGGTCCTGAACAGCACCGACAGGACGACGAACCCCATCAGGAGGCCCAGCGCGGACGCCGCGGCCCAGCGCGGCCAAACGGCCGGCCGGCCGGCGCCGTCCTTCGCCTCCCGTTCCTCCCGCCCTCCGGCCGTCGCCCGGGCCATCAGGGCCTTCCATTCGCCCTCCGTCCAGGCAGGCGCGCCCTCTCCCACGGCCGCCGCCCGGAACGCCCCGAGCGCCGCGCGCAGCGATTCGAATTCGTTCCGGCAGCCCGGGCAGGCCCCGAGATGGGCCCGGAAGGCCCGGGCCCGGCGCGGCCCGAGATCGCCGCCGGCCGCGAGGGGCATGAGTAGGCGGGCTTTTCGACAGGTCATCGTCCCTCCTCGAGGTGGGGAAAGTCCCGCCGGATGAGATCGGCGAGCTTCCGCCGCGCTTTTGACAGGTGGACCCGGACGGCGGCCGCCGAGCAGCCCAGCGCCCGGGACGTCTCCCGGACGTCGAGCTCCTCGAGGTCGCGGAGCACCACGACCTCCCGCTCCCGCGGGCTGAGGGCGTCGAGCAGGCGCAGGAGGCCGGCCCGGAGCTCCAGCCTGTCCTGGCCGGCCTCGGGGTCGGCGGCCGCGGGCGCCCGGCCGGCGGCTGCGCGGAGGGCCGCCTGTTCGCGGGCCCGTTCCCGGAGGCGGTCCCGGGCCTCGTTGGCGGCGATCTGAAAGAGCCAATTGCGGAACGGGCGGGAGGCGTCGAATTTGCGGAGCGAGCGGAAGGCCTTGAGGAAGGCCTCCTGGGCGACCTCCCGGGCCGCTTCCCGGTCGCGGGTCAGGCGGTAGGCCAGGGCCAGGACCGGGCCCCGGTAGGGGGTGACCAGCGGTTCGAAGGCTTCGGCGCGGCCGGCGAGGACCATTCGGATGAGCTCCTGTTCCGTTTCGTTCATCCGCAAGGCTCTACCCCGGCGGCGGGGAAAACGTTAACGCGGGCGCGGGCCGGCCTAGGGCTTGGCGCCGACGACGATGAGGTTCTCGGTGTCTATGTAGCAGACGCCGTTCTCGAAGGCCATGCCGTAGGCGGCCTTGACCTTGTCCGGGGCGTCCCGGTGCATGTTCAAGATGAGGGTCTGCGTCGTCTTCCGCAGGCCGGAGTTGACCAGCCAGTTGTTGATGTTGAAGCGCCGCATCTTGTAGCGGACGGTCTGGACGTCCTGGAAGCCGTTCTTGGCGAAGTAGCGGACGAGAGAGGTTGGGGTGAAGGTCCGCCGCGTCTCCTTGTGTTTGAACATCTCGGTGTACCAATCGACGATCTCCGGGTCCTCGCCCGGCGGGACGCCCTCGGCGACGATGAGCTTGCCGCGGCTCTTCAGGAGGTCGAAGCAGCGCAGGAAGGCCCGGTCGAGGTTGTCGAGGATGTGGTGGAAGACCATCCGGCCGACGATCTTGTCGAACAGGTGGTTGCGGAACAGGATGTCGTTGATGTCCCACTTGACCATGGAGATGCCTTCCCAGCGGCCCTGCTGGAGCATGGAATCGGAGAAGTCCAGGCCGACGACGTGGCGGACGTGGGGCCGGATGGACCTGGCCATGGCCCCGGTCCCGGTGCCGACGTCGAGGACCAGGTCGTTGCGGCCGAAGCGGGCCGCCTCGATGATCTTGGCTATGTAGCCGGCGTCCTTGGTCCAGTAGAGCTTGTCGTAGTTCTTGGCCCGGATGTTCCAGAAGTGCCTGTCGGACATCGCGCCGCCCCCGGCTCAGCCGCCGATGTGAATGAGGTCCTTGACCTTGCGGAAGACCCCGAGCACCCGGTCGACCTGCTCGTCCGTGTGGGTGGCCATGTAGCTCGTCCGCAGGCACGAGAACTCGGGCGGGACGGACGGGGGCAGGGCCACGTTGGTGTAGATGCCGGCGTCGAAGAAGACCTTCCAGGCCTGGAGCGCCTTCATCATGTCGCCGATGACGATGGGGATGATGGGCGTCTGCGAGTCGCCGATGTTGTAGCCCATGCCCCGGAGCTCGGCCCGGACGCGCGCGGCGATCGCGTTGACGCGCTCGACCCGCTCGGGCTCGGCCTCGAGGACGTCCAGGCAGGCCAGGACCGTGGCCACGTTGGACGGCGGCAGGCTGGCGCTGAACATGAACGGCCGGGCGAACATCTGGATGAAGTGGACGACCTCCTTGGGGCCGGCGATGAAGCCGCCGACGGAGGCGAAGGACTTGCTGAACGTGCCCATGACCAGGTCGACGTCCTTCTGCATGTCGAAGTGCCAGCCGGTGCCCCGCCCGCCGCCGAGGACCCCCAGGGCGTGGGCGTCGTCGGACATGAACCGGGCGCCGTATCTCTTCGCGATGGGGATGAGCTCGGGGAGATCGGCGATGTCGCCGCCCATGCTGAAGACGCCGTCGACGATGACCAGCTTGGCCGGGCCCTCGGGCAGGCCCTTGAGGACCTTCTCGAGGTCGGCCGGGTCGTTGTGCTTGTAGGTCCGGGTCTGGACGTTCTTGAGGACCTTGGCCATCCGGACGCCGTCGATGATGCTGGCGTGGACCTCCCGGTCCGTGACGATGACGTCGTCCTTGTCCATGACGGCCGGGATGGTGCCCAGGTTGACCAGGAAGCCCGTGCTGAAGACGAGGGCCGCCTCCATGCCGGTGAACTTGGCCAGGCGCTCCTCGAGCTCGATGTGGAGGTCGAGGGTGCCGTTGAGGAAGCGCGAGCCTGTGCAGCTCGTGCCGTACTTCATGACGGCCGCGGCGGCCGCCTCCTTGACCTTGGGGTGGTTGGTCAGCCCGACGTAGTTGTTCGAGCCGATCATGATGTACTTCTTGCCGTGGATGTAGACCTCGGTCCCCTCGGCGTGCTCGATGGGGATGAAATAGGGGAACAGGCCCATGGCCTGGGCGGTGCGTGGGTTGGTCGGATAGCCGTACTTCTCCGCGACCTTGGGGTCGTTATAGAAACCCTTGCATTTCTCGAAAAGGTCCATGGTTCACGTCCTTTGGGTGGAGTTCAGCCCTTGAGTATAGGTTTTACCGCCGGGGATGTCAATTTCCCCCCGGGGCCCCGTTCCTCCGGCGGGGCAAGGGCTTCACGGGATGAGCCCTTCGGGCCTTGAGTTGCGCGGGGGGCGGCCCCCCTGAGAGGGCGGGTCAGGCAGGTGGGGCCGCCGGCGCCCTTGACCGAGATCTCCCGCCCCCCGTAGGTCAGGACCTCGAGGCCGGCCTTTCGCAGGACCCCGGCCGTGCGGGGGTTCCCGGCCAGGGCCAGGCACCGGCCGCCGCCGAGGGCCAGGACGTTCCCGCCCATGGTCTCGAACTCGGGCCCGGGCACCTCGAGCAGGGTGAAGCCCCTCTCGAGGAGGCTCCGCCGGAAGGGCACGGGAAGCAGCGGCGAGTAGACGAGGAGCTTGCCCTCGTCGACGGGGCTGAGGATGGACATGAGGTGGAGGACGCCCTCCGGCCCGGCCCAGTGCGGCAGGGGGACCTCGATGACTTCGCAGCCGTCGCGGCGGACGAGGGCCCGGAACTGCCGGATGCCCTCGGCGTTGGTCCGGTAGCCGTGGCCGACGGCGGCGGTCGCGGCGTCAAGCCAGACGACGTCCCCGCCCTCGAGGGCCCCCGGCTCGCGGACCTCCCCGGCGACGGGCCAGCCGGCCTCGCGGCAGAAATCCGCGACCGCCCGCGGCTCGTCGCGCCTGAGGTCCTTGCCCATCCGGGCGACGATGACGCCCCGAGGCGTGACGCAGGCGGCGTCCCGGACGTAGATCGAGTCGAGGCCCGTGCCACGGTCGGCCGGGAGGAACCGGATCGAGGGCGCGAAGGGGCGGAGGGTTCCGACGAAGCGGTCGAATTCGTCGCAGGCCCGGGCGAAGTCGGGCTCGGCCGTGTATCCCAGGGCCCGCCACGCGCCGCGCACGGCGGCCGGGTCGCGCCAGGCGTCCCGCGGGTGCTTGAGGAGGAGCTCGCGGATGGGGCCGGTCTCGGTGCAGGCGCTGAACTCCATGGCTTCGGGGGGATGATACCGCTGACAGAGGGGTTCGTAAAGGGATGTTCGGCCGGAAAAAAGAGCTTGACAACGCCAATAAAATGCAATAAATATTATTTAATAATATTTATTGATAATAAAATGAACGAAAGAAAACGGACGCGGCGGACCCCCCAGAAGATGGCCATCGACGCCTATCTCGCGGGGAACAGGGAACATCCGTGCGCCGAGGAGATCCACGAGGCCCTTCGTCCCCGGTTCCCGACGATGTCCCTCTCGACCGTCTATAACGAGCTCCACCGGCTGCAGCGGGAGGGCCGGGTCCACGAGGTCGCCATCGGAAGCGGCAAGGCCCGCTTCGACCCGGACTCCAGGCCCCACCACCATCTCGTCTGCGTCGAGTGCCGGGCGGTCGTCGACATCGAGAGGAGCTTCGACCTGGCCCTCGGCCCCGGCGACGCCCGCGGCTTCCGCGTCCTCCATCACCACGTCGGCTTCTACGGGCTCTGCCCCGATTGCCAAGCGAAGGCAAATACCGCCAAATCAACGAAGGAGATGTCATGACGGACAACACGACCCTGACCGCCGCCCAGCCTCAGCCGGGGCTGCCCCGGATCGGCTCGCCCGCGCCCCCGTTCGAGGCCGTGACCACCCACGGGGTCCTCAAGCTCGAGGACTTCAAGGGCGGCTGGCTGGTGCTCTTCTCGCACCCGGCCGACTTCACCCCGGTCTGCACGACGGAGTTCATCGCTTTCGCCGAGATCCACCCCAAGCTCCGGGAGATGAACGTCGAGCTCCTGGGCCTGAGCATCGACAGCGTCTACTCCCACATCGCCTGGGCCCTCAACGTCGAGGAGAAGATGGGCACGAAGATCACCTTCCCCATCATCGCCGACCTGAACAAGGAGGTCGCCACCCTCTACGGCATGATCATGCCGGGCGAGAGCAAGACCGAGACCTCGCGGGCCGTCTTCGTCATCGACGACAAGCAGGTCATCCGGGCCATCATCTATTACCCGCTCTCGACGGGGCGGAACATGGACGAGATCCTGCGGCTCATCCAGGCCCTCCAGACGGCCGACAAGCACGGCGTGGCCACGCCCGCCAACTGGCGCCCCGGCGACAAGGTCATCATGCCGCCGCCCAAGACCCAGGAAGCGGCCGAGGAGCGGAAGAAGGACAAGTCCGCCGAGTGCAAGGACTGGTACTTCTGCAAGAAGTCCGTGAAGTGAGGGGCTGCCGTGGCCTGCGTCAACGCTGACGGCACCGTCACCCCGACGGCCAAGGCCCTGCTCCGGAGCCTCGAGACGCCGCTCGGGCCGGAGGCGATCGCCGCCGAGATCGGCGCTCCGCTCTTCCGCGTCCGCTCCAGCCTGCGCGAGCTCCAGGCGGCCGGTTTCGTGGCCGAGTCCGGAGGCCTGTTCCGGGCGACCGAGGCCGGCCGGGCCAAGATCTGAGCGAACGAAAACGGGGGCCGGGACGTCCCTTCCCCGCTGGAAGAACGCCCCGGCCGCCGGTCCCATCGATCGTTCGGCCTGAATGCGCATCTTTGGCCTCGAGGCCATTCGAGGGCCGGGCCGGTTCCTCTGGATTTTCTTCCCGACTTGGAGTAGAATCCTCCGCAGCACAGAATAGGAGGAACTATGAAAGCAGCTGTCCGACTCCCTCTCGTGTTGGCCTTGGCCGCCGTCCTGACGACGGGCCTGTTCGCCAACGGCCTCAACCTGAACGGCTTCGGCGCCCGGGCCGCGGCCATGGGCGGCGCCTACGTCAGCCTGGCTGACGACGTCTCGGCGGTCTTCTGGAACCCCGCCGGTCTGGCCCAGCTGAAGAAGGGGACGTTCGGCCTGGCCGGGGACCTGCTCATCCCGAAGAGCACCTACGAGGTCGGGCCCCTGAGCATGGAGACCAAGAACAAGAAATACCCGGCCGGCCTGCTTGGCTACTTCCAGCCGGTCGGGGACCGGGTCGTCGTCGGCGTCGGCGCCTACACCCTGTCCGGCCTGGGCGCGGACTGGGCCAATCCGGGGCTCGAGAGCGTCTTGCTCTCCGGGCTTCCGGCCGGCTCGACCGTGACCCCCACGGTCCAGGCCTATGACTGGGAAAGCTTCATCGGCTCGGTCACCCTGGCCCCCTCGATCGCGGTCAAGCTCACCGACATGGTCTATCTCGGCGCCAGCGCCAACATCAACTACGGCTTCTTCCAGATGGAGCAGTGGGCCCAGACCTACACGCTCATCGCCGGCCCGCCGCCGTACATCTTCAACTTCGGCCAGTCGGAGCTGGATGTCAGGGGCTGGGGCTACGGGGCGACCTTCGGCCTCCTGATCAAGCCGAGCGACCGGATCAGCTTCGGCCTGACCTACCGTCTCGCCTCCAAGCTCAAGATGAAGGGCGAGGCGGAGGTCGAGAACATGCCGACGTTCGGCAATTTCATCCCCGGCAATCCCACCCTCGACGAAGAGTCCAACGCCGAGCTCACGGCGACGAGCCCCATGTGGCTGGCCGGCGGCGTGTCCGTCAAGCCGGTGGACAACCTGACCCTAGCCTTCGACCTCCAGTGGACCAACTGGAAGAAGCTCGACCTCCTGACCGTCAATCTCTTGAACATGGGCTGGAACGCGATCGGCAAGAGCGCCAACCACCTCGACCTCCGGTGGGCCGACAAGATGCAGATCCGCGGCGGTGTCGAGTACGTCATCGGCAACCTGGCCCTCCGCGGCGGGTACTATTGGGACCCCGCCCCCGCCCCGGACGAGACCTTGAACATCCTCGTGCCCGGCTTCGATTACAACAGCATCGCCGGCGGCTTCGGCTACAAGACCGGCGGCCTGAGCATCGACTTCGCCTTCGAGTATCTCAACGGCAAGAAGCGCACCATCGCCCCGGGAAACGCCATGCCCGGCGTCTACACGATGAAGATCATGGTCCCGATCCTGGGCATCAGCTACGCGTTCTAAGCCCGGAGAGGGCGGCTCGTTTTTCGGAGGAGGGCCCGTGCCCTCCTTGCATGGCTCTTCTCCCGCTGGCGGGGTCCCGCTCCAAGGCGGCCGGGTCTTGCCTCGAAGTTCCCCGCCGAATTGACCCTCGCCGCGCCTTTGTGCTATAAGCCCGGTGGGTCGCTTCAACGCAACTGCCGTAAAGGAGGGTCGGACATGGACGCGAAGAAGAAATCCCTCTCGCTCCCCGGACCGGGCTGGAGCCGCCGGAAGTTCCTCGGCGCGGCCTCGGCTGCCGCGGCCGGGCTCATGGTCGTGCCCCGCCACGTCGTCGGCGGGCAGAGGAAGAGAGCCGCCGCCAAGACGCCGAGCGACACCCTGAACATCGCCTGCGTCGGGGTCGGCGGCATGGGCTTTTCCGACACCCGCGGCTGCCGCTCCCAGAACGTCGTCGCCCTGTGCGACGTCGACGACGAGGCCGTGGCCCGTCTCCTCGGCTCGGACCGGCTCGAGCCTGACGAGAAGGCCATGTACGAGAAAGCGGCCAAGTACCGTGACTGGCGCCGGATGCTGGAGAAGGAGAAGGGGATCGACGCCGTCACCGTGTCGACGCCCGACCACACCCACGCCGTCATCGCCATGGCCGCTATCAAGCTGGGCAAGCACGTCTACGTCCAGAAGCCTCTGACCCACACCGTCAAGGAGGCCCGCCTCCTTGCCAGGGCGGCCAGTGAGGCCGGCGTCGTCACTCAGATGGGCAACCAGGGCCACGCCGGAGAAGGCGCCCGGCTCATCTGCGAGTGGATCAAGGCCGGGGCCATCGGCGACGTCACCGAGGTCCACTGCTGGACCAACCGGCCCATCTGGCCCCAGGGCGCGATCGACGCGCCGGCCGAGATCCCGTCGGTCCCCTCGACCCTCGACTGGGACGTTTGGCTCGGTCCGGCCCCCTTCCGTCCCTACCACCCGGCCTACCACCCCTTCAAGTGGCGCGGGCTCTGGGACTTCGGGACCGGCGCCCTCGGCGACATGGGCGCGCACATCATGGACCAGCCCTTCTGGGCCCTCGACCTTAGGGCCCCGATAAGCGTCCAGGGCTCGTCGACGGTCTTCTCCAAGGACTACGCGCCGGCGGCCGAGGTCGTGACCTACGAGTTCCCGGCCCGAGGCTCGATGCCGCCGGTGACCTTGACCTGGTGGGACGGCGGCCTGACCCCGCCGCGGCCGCCCGAGCTCGAGCAGGGCCGCATGGTCGGCGACGACGGCGGCGGCGTCTTCTTCCGGGGCGACAAGGGCCTGCTCATGTGCGGGACCTACGGCGAGAACCCCCGCCTCGTCCCCGAGACGCGGATGCAGGAGTTCGTCCGGCCCGAGAAGACCATCCCGCGCTCGCCCGGCATCCGCGAGGAATGGTTCGAGGCCATCAAGAAGGGGACCAAGTCGACGACCGACTTCTCCTATTCGGGCCCTCTGACCGAGACGATGCTCCTGGCCAACGTGGCCGTCCGCCTGGCCGACAAGAACATGAGGCTCCTCTGGGACGGCGAGAAGATGGAGTTCACCAACCTTCCCGAGGCCAACGAGCTGCTCCATTTCCAGTATCGTCCCGGCTGGAGCCTGTGACGGGGGCGGCACCCCGGGAACCCGTCCCGGCGGCTTTCCCGATTGCGGGGTGACCGACCCTCGCCGCTTGACGGGCCTTCTCGGGCCTCCTCGACGGTCAAGGGGCCCGCCGGGTGAATAGGCAGAGCGGGACCTCGGGGCGGAGGCCGAAGTAATTTTGATCGTAGTCCTCGCCGAGGGCCGCGCCGATTTCCTCGGCGAAGCCAGCCGAGGCGATGACCGCCGCCGGCTCGCCGGTCCCGGCGAAAGCCAGGGCCCCGGCCGGGTCCGTCCAGTATCCCACCCGCTCGTAGGCCCGCAGATACCACGGCAAGGGCCAGGTCTCGTCCGGCGGGGCGACGACCTGGATGAAGATGCCCTTCCCGGCCGGCGAGTCCGCGGCCGCCCGCTCCACGGCTGCGACCAGCCGGAGGAAGTCCGGGACGGTCTGGGCGTAGACGTACGGGTTGGAGGGGTCCGCGGCGGCCCGGAAATTCGCCCGCCAGGCCTGGAAGGCCTGGAAGGCGAAGCCGCTCGCCAGCAGGAGGGTGACGGCGGTCCGGAGCGTCCGCGGCCGGGCCAGGCGGACGAGGGCCGCGGCCCCGGAGCCGGCCAGCAGGACGAGTCCGAAGTAGAAGGGCAGGACGTTCCAAGGCGTCTTGTAAGGGACGAGGCTGTAGGCGGCGGCCGTGACGATGGTGAAGAGGAGGACGAAGCGGAGCAAGCGCGGGCTGTCCTTCCGGCCGGCGTCCGGGACCAAGGCGGAAACGGCTCCGGCCAGGGCCAGGAAAAGAAGAAAGCCCTCGCTCCAGACCGGCCCCCGGCCCGCCCGGAACCAGGCCAGGAGCTCGAAGTACCAGGGCCAGGGGTGGGCGTGGACGTCCGGGCGTGCGCCGCGGACGATCGAGGCGCCGGCCGCCCGGAACGCGTCGACCAGGCCTTCGGGGTGACGGAGGAAGGACGAATAGAACAGGGCCGCCGCGGCCGCGGCGGCGATGACGAAGAGCGCGACATGAAAGGCGGCCGGCATCCCGACCCGGCGGTCCCGCCAGACCCAGGCGTCCCCCGCGGCGACGACCCGGCCGCGGCGAGAGGGAAGGGCCTCCAGCCCGGCGACGACGGCGAAGGCGGCGGCCAGGCCGGCGAGCAGGACGAGGCTCGTTTCCTTGGTCGCCAGCATCAATCCCGCGGAAACGCCGGCCGCCAGGGCCCAGCCGGCCTTGCGGGTCCGGGCATACCTCCAGCCCGTCCCGAGGAGGGCGGCCAGGAAGAAGACGAGCAGGGTCTCCTGGATGTAGAAGCGGCTGTAATAGCTCAGGGCCGGCGAGACGGCGGCCAGGGCCGCGGCCGCGAGCGCGGCCTCGCGGGAGATCCCTCCCTCAAAGAGGAGGAAGAGGAGGAGCAGCCCGGCGCCGAAGAGGGCCGGGACGGCCCGGAGCGTCGTCTCGTCCAGGTCGGCCAGCGTCCGCGCCCCCGCGGCGCGGGCCGCGGGCAGGGTCAGGTAGCACAGCGTCGGGCCGTGATGGTCCTGAGGGTCGAACCGGTACTCCCCGCGCTCGAGGAGGTCGCCGATCTTGACCGCCTGGTTGGCTTCGTCATGGTGCATCGGCCGGATGTCCGCGCGGACGAAGCGGAAGGCCAGGGCGCCCGCGAGGGCGGCGATGAAGAGCCCCGCGAAGGCCTTCTTGGTCATTTGGCCGGCAGGCCGTAGACCTCGACCTCCACGTAGTGGTTCATGTCGTTCGAGGTGTTGCCGCCGCTGTAGAGGCGGACATAGCGGGCCTTGACCCCCTTGGGATCGAAGAGCTTGCCGTCGAACGTCTCGATGTATTCCTTGTCCTTCCCGGCCCCGAGCCCGGAGCTGTTGTCGTGGTCGTTGTTGAAGACCGTCGTCACGCCGGAGACGAAGTCCTTGTCGTCCGAGACCTGGACGACGACGTCCCGGTAGACGCGGGCCTGGCTGTGATAGTGCCAGGCCACGATGGCGGTGAGCTCATGGGACTTGCCGAGATCGATCTGGACCCACTGGAGCATCGGCCCGAGCTCGACGTAGTAGCCGTCCTCTCCGGACTTCTTGCCGTCGGTGACGAAGGCGGTCTCGCCGATGACGGGCTCCTTGTCGCTCGAGGCGACGGGCCGGCCGAGGGACAGGAGCGTCGTCCCGACCGGGACCAGGAACGGGCCGCGGGGCTTCCCGGTGACCGTTTCGAGGTTGGGGGTGCGGATGTTCCTGGGCGTGCCGACGAACATCGGCTTGGGCAGGTCGATCTTGAGGACTTCCTTGCCGGGGTCCTGCGCGGCCGCGGCCGGGGCCAGGGCGGCCAGGCCGAACGCGGCCGTCGCGATCCAGCTCAAACGCTTGGCCATCGTTGTCTCCTTCGCCGGGAGGCCCCCTGTCCGGCGGCCGCGCCGGCGTTGAATATTCTACACGTTTCCGGGCCGGTTTTCACGAGGGCCCAGATCCCGGGGTGCCGGGCGCAGAAGCGGGCCACCTCGGCCGTCCGCATGACCATGAAGGCCGTCGAGAGGGCGTCGGCGGCGGCGGCCGAAGGGTGCTTGGCCCAGGCGGCCGGGTGGCCGCGGGCCGGCCGGCCGGTCCGGGGATCGACGACGTGCTCGCCCTTGACCTCCGTGCCCGACCCGCTCAGGGCCTCGTTCCTCAGGAGGATGCGTCCCGGCCCGGCCCCGACGGGCCAGCCCCGGTCCGTCCGCCCGGGGCCCGGGCCGGCGGCGAGGGCCGTGCTGGTCCCGGCGTGGAGCAGGACGTTCGCGATCCCCCAATCGGCCAGGACGGCCCGGGCGCTGTCGAGGGCGAAGCCCTTGCCCACGGCGCCGAGGTCGAGGTCGAGCCCGGGCCAAGCGGTCCCGGTCCGGACGACCTCGAAGCCGGCGCCAGTATGGGCGGCCCGGAGGAGGCCGGCGAGGAGCGGAGGAGGCGGGGGCCGCCGCCCGTCCGGAAGCGCCGCCGCGGCCCGGAAGTTCGGGTCGAAGGCGCCGCCCGTCTCGAGCTGGACGAACGAGCAGAGCCCCAGGACATGGACGGTCTCGACGCCGACGGGCAGGGCCTCGCCCGGCCGCAGGCGGGAGACGCGGCTTATTTCGCTCGAGGGGTCGAAGCGGCTGAAGAGGCGCTCGATCCGGTCGATCTCGTCGAAGGCGGCCCGGGCGGCCTGCCCGGCGTAAGCCCCGCCCTTGCCGGCGATGACGACCTCGAACGCGGTCGCCATGGCCTCGTGCGAGAACCGGCGCGCGGCGGGCTTCTTCGCGGCTCGCATGCGGCGAGTATCGCCGAATCCGGGCGTCGAATCAACCTTCCCGTTCCGCCGGGCCGGGACGGGGCCGGGACCGGAGGGCCCGGCGGAGCGGGCTCAGACCCAGCCGCGGCTCTTGCAGGCTTCGGCGACGCGGCTGACCGAGATGACGTAGGCGGCGTCGCGCATGTAGAGCTTCTTCTTCCGGGCCAGCTCGCTGACGGCCTTGAAGGCCGCGGTCATCTTGTCGTCGAGCTTGGTCAGGACCTCGTCCTTGGGCCAGAAGAAGTTCGTGTTGCACTGGACCTGCTCGAAGTAGCTGCAGGTGACCCCGCCGGCGTTGGCCAGGAAGTCGGGGATGACGAAGATGCCCCGCTTCTTGATGGCCTCGTCGGCCTCGGGCGTCGTCGGGCCGTTGGCGCCCTCGGCCAGGACCTTGACCCTGGGGCCGATCTTCTTGACGGTCTCGGCGTTGACCTGGTTCTCCAGCGCGCAGGGCAGGAGGATGTCGACGTCCTGCTCGATCCAGGCGTCGCCGGGGAGCCGCTCGTAGCCGAGGGCCTCGGCCTTGGCCTTGTCGATGCCGCCGAAGCGGTCGGTGATGGCCCGTAGCTCCTCGAGGTCGACGCCGCCCTTCTTGCGGTAGGTGTAGGAGGCCCGGTCGTTCTGGTCCAGCAGGCGACCGCGACGACCTTGCCGCCGAGCCTGGTGTAGAGCTGGATGGCGTGCTGGGCGACGTTGCCGAAGCCCTGGACGGAGGCCGTCGTGCCCTCGGGCTTGATGCCCAGCTCCTTGAGGGCCTCGCGGACGGTGTAGATGATGCCGTAGCCCGTCGCCTCGGTCCGGCCGAGCGATCCGCCCATGCCCACCGGCTTGCCGGTGATGACGCCGGGGTACTTGGCGCCGTGGATGGCCTCGTACTCGTCGAGCATCCAGATCATGTGCTGGGGGTTGGTCATGACGTCGGGCGCGGGGACGTCGCGGAGCGGGCCGATGTCCTGGGCGATGGCCCGGACCCAGCCGCGGCAGAGGCGTTCCTGCTCGCGCGCGCTGAGGTCGTGCGGGTCGCAGACGACGCCGCCCTTGCCGCCGCCGAGCGGGATGTCGACGACGGCGCACTTCCAGGTCATCCACATGGACAGGGCCCGGACGGTGTCGATCGTCTCGTGGGGGTGGAAGCGGATGCCGCCCTTGCAGGGCCCGCGGGCGTCGTTGTGCTGGCAGCGGAAGCCGCGGAAGACGCGGACGCCGCCGTCGTCCATGGGGACGGGGATGGAGACGTGGTACTCCCGCAGGGGGGACCTCAGGAGGTCCCGGGTCGGCTGGTCGAGCTCGAGAAGGTCGGCCACAGAATCGAACTGCTTCTGGGCCATCTCGAACGCGTTGAAACCCTTGTTGGCCATGAACAAACTCCTTATGAGGACATTCCGGTGTATCGGTCTTCTTCAGAGGGAGGGTCCGAGAAGCTCCGATGTGAGATGATAGCCGAACGGGCCCGAAATGGCAAGCCTCTCCGAGGTGGCCGGGGCCTCCGGCGGCGCGCCGGGCGCGCCCCGGCGGCGGGGCCTTTGACACGCCCCGCCCGGGATGGTACTTTTATGGCGCCATGAACTTCTTGGACACGGCTTTTCTCGGGAACAGCGTCGGGACCTGGCTCATCGCCCTGGGCGTGGCCCTGGGCCTCTTCGCCGCCCTTTGCGTCCTGAAGAGGTTCTTCCATCGCAAGCTTCTGAAGCTCGCGGCCCGGTCGGTCACGGACTTCGACGATCTCGTCGCCGAGCTCATCGGGCGCGTCAGCCCGTTCTTCCTCGTCGCCGCGTCCTTCTACGCCGGCTCCAAGGTCCCCCGCCTCGCCGGCGGGGTCGATCGCGTCCTGGACAAGCTCGCCACGGTCGCGCTCGTCTTCCAAGCCGTCGTCTGGGGGAGCGCCGTTTTCGAATACGCGCTCCGGCGGGCCAGGGCCGGGAAGGGGGAGCCGACGCCGTCGGACGACGCCAAGTACGCGGCTCTCGGCTTCCTGTTCCGGCTGCTCCTCTGGTCCACGGCCCTGCTCGTGGCCATGGACAACCTGGGCGTCAAGGTCACCACCCTCATCGCCGGCCTCGGCGTCGGCGGGATCGCCGCCGCCCTGGCCGTCCAGAGCATCCTGGGGGACCTCTTCGCCTCCCTGTCGATCGTCCTGGACAAGCCCTTCGTCGTCGGCGACTACATCGTCGTCGGCGACCTCCAGGGGACCGTCGAGCACATCGGCCTGAAGACGACCCGCGTCCGCAGCCTGGGCGGGGAGCAGCTCGTGTTCGCCAACAGCGACCTGCTCAAGAGCCGGATCCAGAATTTCGAGCGGATGAAGGAGCGGCGGATCGCCTTCACCGTCGGCGTCGCCCGCGGGACCCCGGCGGACAAGCTCGAGAGGATCCCCGGGATCGTCCGCGAGATCGTCGAGGCCCAGGAGCGCTGCCGCTTCGAGCGCGCCCACTTCGCCGCCATCGGCGACTTCGCGTTCGGCTTCGAGACGGTCTATTACGTGACCGAGCCGGATTTCACGGTCTACAGGGACGTCCAGCAGGCCATCAATCTGGGCCTGTGCCGCCGCTTCCGGGAGGAAGGCGTCGAGTTCGCCTATCCCCGGCAGGCGCTCTACGTCGAACGGGGCGGCCGCGGGCCGGGCGGGCCGGACGCCCCGGCAGTCGGCTGAGCGGCGAAGGCTTCCAACCCGGCGAAGACGGCCGCGGCCGCGAGCGCGGCCAGGGCGCTGCAGCGGTGGAGCTCGAACATGAGCTTCTGCCCGGCCGTCCGCAAGAGCGGCAGCATGGGCAGGAGGGCGGTGAGGATCAGCAGGAACCCGGCCAGGGCGAAGAGCCAGAAGGACCACCGCCTGGCCCGGGCCGCGGTGACGCCCGCCTTGCGCGGGCCGAGGCGGGCAGGCTCCGGGACGGCGATGAACTCCCGGCCCTTGAACAGGACGACGGCCGCCAGGCAGACCGCGAACAGGCCGCCGGCCATGACGTGGCCGACGAGGGGAAAGCCGTACAGGCCCCGGGGGACGAAGACGGTGAAGAAGAAGCCGCTTCCGGCGAGGACCAGGAAGCTCGCATAGAAGGAGGCATAGAGCCACTTCTCCAGGACTGGCGCCCGCCAGAGCGGCAGGCCCTTGAGATACTCCCACCAGGCCTTCGACGAGGCCCGCCTGGACATCTGGATCGCCCGCAGGGCCAGCCAGGCGAAGTACTTCTTGGCCAGCTCCGCGTAGAGGAGGGTCGACCGGGCCTCCTCGCGGGTCGTCCGGAAGCGGTGGAAGGCGAGGCCCAGGAGCGCGCCGGCCAGGACGAGGACGGAGACGGCCGTGAACAGCATGGGCCCTATCCCTTCCCCGTGAAGCCGGCGAACCGGCCGAGGGCGGCCAGCCCCGCGGCGAGGAGCAGCGCCCCGGCGACGGCGGCGCAGACCCCGAGGACGACCTTGAAAACGGGGCGGACGACGAACGACAGCCCGAAGAGGCGCTGGAAGAGCCCGCCGAGGCCCATGGCCGACGCGGCCGAGAGCTTCGCGGTCTTCCCGGTCAGCAGCGGCCCCGCGGCTTCGGCCCCGGCGAAAAAGAAGTCCGAGCCGACGCTGTGGCAGTCCGTGCACCCCTTCCGGCCGAGGGACTGCTGGGCCGGGCGGACATCGTGGGCCAGGGGCCAGGCGACCGGCGCCGCGGCGTCGTCGTCGTCCGCGGCGAGCGTCCCGTCCTTGGCCCGCCGGAACATCCGGCCGCCGGAGACATAGACGGCCTCGGCGTCCCCCGTTTTCCCGGCCAGGGCCTCGAGGACGAGGCCGACCTGCTCCTCGGTCAGCGTCCGTTCGGTCCCGGCCTTGGCCGTGACGGTGCGGACGTCGAAGTCCGAGGCCAGCGGAGCGAGCTTGCCGCCGGCGAGCCAGCCGGGGCCGGACGCTCCGGCCAGCCCGGCCGGGGCCTCGGAGACGTCGAGGAAGCCGTCGACGAGCCTGTAGAGCGTCTTCCGGACGACGATGGCCGGTTCGCCGGGGCGTCCGGCGACCGCGCCGAGGGCCTGGAGGAACTCCTGGAAGCGGGTCTCGACGGCCGTGTCCTTGTCCTCCGCGGCCGGGTCGAAATCGGGAACGAGCGGCAGGACCTCCGAGCCCTTGCGGAGGCCCCAGAACGGGGCCCGGCCGGCCTTCGCCCCGGCCTCTTCCGCGGCGTCGATGCCGCCGTCGACGTTCGGCTCGAAAACGAATCTGCCGGCGGCGAGGACGGGCGTCTCGTCCTCTTCCGCGGCCAGGCTGAGGGCGGCGAGGATCCGCGCGACGCGGTCTTCGGGCCCGAGGATGTCGCCCGCGATGCCGTCGACGGTCTCCGGCAGGAGCGGCGTCACGCTCTTCCCGGCCCTCTTGGCCCAGAAGGCCGGCCAGACGAGGCGGTTCGGGGCGATCTTGCGGTCCCGCCCTTTCATGTAGACGGGCTCGACGATCGCCGGGACGTCGGTGGACCAGGTCGCGACGCCGTAGATGCCGAGGCGGTTGGCCCGCGAGGTCCGGACGCGGGTGAAGCCGGCCTTCGGCTTCGGGCCCGAGTGGCAGACGGTGCAGGAAAGCCGGTCGAAATGGACGGGCGGGATCCCCGCGTGCCTCGGGTACGGCGCGCCGAGCCGTCCCGGCGCGACCGTTTTGCGGCCTTTGGCGTCCTCCCCGAGGTGGCAGCCGCGGCAGGTGAACGCCTCTGCGGTCCGGGACCCGGTCGCGGCCGCTTCGCCTTCGTAGCCGCGGACGATGGCGTGGCCGAGGTCGTTCCGGTGGCAATCGGCGCACTTCAGGCCGGCGGCCGCGTGGACGTCGGCCTCGGCGCTCCACTGGGATTCGTCCACGGGCGAGACGGAGTGGCAGGCCAGGCAGCGCTCGTCCGCCGGCGGGTAGGCGATGTCGAAGAAATAGCGATGCTTGGAGTCGAAGTCGACCGCCCTGTAGCTGACATGGGGGGCGACGGCCCATTCGCGGTCGTCGAGATTGGGCCCGTCGGTGACGTCCCAGGTCCCCTTGAGCCGCGAGGCCATGCCGCCGACCTCGCCGAGGCCTCCGGCCGCCGTGGCCGCCCAGCGCAGGTTCTCGCGCAGGACCTGTTTCGCCCACTCGCTGTGGTCCTGGCGGCCGGAGCGGTTGTGGCAGGCCAGGCAGTTCGCCTCGGCCTTGCCGGAGACGTTCCAGCGGGCCTCCGGGTGGGCCAGGGCCTCCTTGTCCGAGGGCTCCGCCGGCCCCCCGCCCGGCATGTGCCGGCCGAAGAGCAGGGTGAAGTCCCAGGCCGAGAGGCCGAGCGCCTCCGGACCGTAGCTCCCGGGCCAGGCCCGGTAGGACAGCGGCAGGACCGTCCCGGTCCTGGGGTCCGAGAGGATCCAGGGCTCGCCGGGCCGCCCGTCGCCGGCGGCGGCCGTCCCGCCGAAATGCCAGCCGGCCGCGACGGCCGAGTAATCGTGGCAAGGCCCGCAGGTGAACCGGGCCGAGTAGGGCCGCGGGTCCGTCTCCGTCGGGACGATGAGCTCGTCGTTCTCGTCCCGGAGCGGGATGAGGTGGACCGGGACCGTCCGGTCGCCGTTCCAGGCCGTTTGCTTCTGGTCCCCGGCGGCGGGAGGCGCGCTCGCCGGCCCGGCTGGGGCGGCGGCCGTCTGGCCCGCCGCGGCCGCGGCGAGACCGAAGGCGGCGGCGAGGAGCGCGGCGCCGGCGCGAAGGGAGGTCCGTCCGGCGCGGCTCATGCCTTGAACTGCTCCGGCCGGAACTCCATGACCCGCCGGGCCTTGACCGCCTCGTTGGCCTTGAGGACCGCGACGCACGACTCGTAGGCCAGTTCGGCCGGGCAGTTGAGCGGCCCGCCGCTCCGCACGGCGTCGAAGAAGTTCTCGAGGTGCGGCTGGTGGGCCGGCTTGGCCAGCTCGACCGGCAGGGGCCAGCGGCCCGCCTCGGCCGTCACCCGGACGTCGACGTAGATGTTCTTGGTGGCCGATTTCCGGATGGGCGCCGCCTCGGACTGGAGCAGGCCGGCCTTGGCCAGGGAGTCCCATTCGGGCGCGTGGGGCTCGCGCATGGCCCAGTTGCCGCGCTCGGGGATCTCGGACAGGACGAGCGAGCCGTTCTCGCCCATGAAGGTCTCGTAGAAGCCGCCGTGCTGGGTCGTCGTCTGGACTTGGTAGAAGGCCCGGGCCGTGCCCTGCTTCGTCTCGAACTCGTAGATGGCCATGACGTTGTCGTACCACTCCCAGCCCCTGTAGAAGTCGAGGCCGCCGCTGGCCACGACCGACTTGGGCGGGGCGCCGTGGACCCAGCTGAAGAGGTCGATCTGGTGGGAGCCGAGGTCGACCATCGGCCCGCCGCCGTACTTCTTGTAGAGGCGCCAGTTGCGGAACTCGGTCATCGAGCCGTAGCCGTACTTGTCGAGCGTGGCCTGGTCGATGGCGTATTTCTCCGGCCAGCCGAGCAGGTCCGCCTTGGCCCGGTTCCACTGGGCGTAGGCGACGGTCACCCGGCCGAGGAGGCCCTTCTCCCGGATGAGCTTGTCGATGGCGTGGATGTAGCGGGGGTTGGAGCGGCGCTGGTGGCCGATCTGCAGGGGCTTGCCGGTCTCGCGGGCGGCCTGGACCATGGACCTGGCCTGGTCGAGCGAGTTCGCCATCTCCTTCTCGCAGTAGACGGCCAGGCCCCGCCGGAGGCAGGCGATCGTGTGCTCGGCGTGGACCCAGTCGGGCGTCGCGACGACGGCCGCGTCGAGGTCCTTCTCGGCGGCGAGAAGCTCGCGGTAGTCCTCGTAGACGCTGGCGGCCTGGCCGTATTTCTTGATGTAGTTGGCCGTGTACTGGCGGCTGTAGGACCAGATGTCGCAGAGGGCCGCGATGCGGACGGAGGGGATGCGCAGCATCGCCTCGACGAGGACCCGGCCCTGCGCGCCGCAGCCGATGACGGCCACCCGGATCTCTTCGGCGGCCTTGGCCGCGGCGGGGGAGCCGGCGGGCGGGGCCTGCCCGAGGACCGGCCCGGCGAAGGCGGCGCCCAGGCCGGCCGCGGCCGAGGATCTGAGGAAGTCGCGGCGGCTGATCCGGTCGGCCGCCGGCTTGCTGCCGGTTGTGCCCATGAGGTCACTCCTGCCTCGGTTGAGATCGCCCTATGATACTATAGTTCGGACCGTCCGAAGAAGAGGGGGCCTACGATCGGCAGCGCTTCCCGCGCCGGCGGCCGGGACGCCCGCCGGCGGCCCTGTCGGCTCGGCGGCAGATTGACATTTCCCGGGCCCCGGTCTACGCTGGGCCCGACACCCGTCCGGAACGTTCCGGCATGTCCGACCGAAGAGACCGAGGGGAGGACCGACCATGAAAAGAAGGATCGTCGTCGCGCTTTTGGCCGCCGTCTGCCTGGCCGGGCTCGCCGCCTGCAAGCCGAAGAAGCCCGCCGCGCGCGCCGAAGCGGAAAAGGAATGGTACCGCTACATCAGCGCCTTCACCTCGGGGACGGTCTCGCGCAAGGCGGCCATCCGCGTCCTCTTCGTCGACAACGTCGGGACGCCCGGCCCCGCCGCCGCGGGCCTGCTCGAGTTCTCGCCGGCGATCGCCGGCGCGGCCGAGTGGCGGAGCTCCCGCGAGCTCGTTTTCAAGCCCAAGGGCGATCTCGAGCCCGGCCGGGAATACAAGGCCGTCCTCAAGGTCGGCCGGGTCCTCGACCTGCCCAAGGCCTACGCCCGGTTCGAGTTCGGCTTTTCCGTCGCGCGGCCGGACATGGAGATCTCCGTCGCTGGCCTCGTCGCCGAAGACCCCGACCGGCCCCAGACGCAGGTCCTGCGGGGCCGGATCGTCACCGCCGACGACGAGGAGCCCGTCCTCGTCGAGAAGGTCCTGCGGGCCGAGCAGGCCGGGCAGGCGCTTCAAGTCGATTGGAGCCATTCGCCCGGCGGGCTCATCCATCTCTTCGCCGTCCGCGGCGTCGAGCGCGGCGAGACGGCCTCGACCGTGGTCCTGGAGTGGGACGGCGGGCCCATCCGGGTCGAGAGCCGCGGCCGCCGCGACGTCGAGGTCCCGGCCAAGGGCGAGTTCAAGGTCCTGACCGTCGAGCCCGTCACCGTCGAGACCCGCCACGTCCTGGTGCGCTTTTCCGACGCCCTGGCCAAGAACCAGGAGCTCAAGGGCCTCATCACCGTCGCGGACTGGCCGCTGACCTTCGAGATCGACGGCAACGTCGTCCGTCTCTACTCCACCCGCGACTTCACCGGCCAGGTCGACGTCCGGGTCCTGCCGGGCATCCGCAATTACCTCGGGCGGCGGCTCGCGGAGGGGGCCGACCGCCAGGTCGCCTTCGAATCGATCCGGCCCCAGGCCCGCTTCGTCGGCCGCGGCCTCATCCTGCCCCGCAAGGACCGGCTGACCGTGCCCATCGAAGCCGTCAACCTCAGGTCGGTCCAGGTCGCCGCCTTCCAGATCTACCCGGGCAACATGGCCCAGTTCTTCCAGGTCAATTCGCTCGAGGGCTCGGAGGAGCTGGCCCGCGTCGGCCGTTACCTCTGGCGCAAGACCGTGCCGCTCTCCGACGATCCGGCCGTGACCGGCCGCTGGACCCGTTTCGAGCTCGACGTGACGCCTCTCTTCAAGGAGAGCCCGGGCAGCCTCTTCCGCATCGTCCTGTCGATCAACCGGGGCAATTCGACCTACCCCTGCGCCGCGGGCGACGAGCCGATAGCCGAAGAGCCGCCGCTCCGGAACCTGGACGACGCGACCTGGAACCGCTACTCGGACTGGGATTTCGCCGGCGAGGGCTACGGCTACGACGGCTGGTCTCGTCGGAACGACCCCTGCGCGGACAGCTATTACAATCCCCGCTTCAATCCGGACGCCGTGACCGGCCGCAACTTCCTCGCTTCGAACATCGGCCTGGTGGCCAAGCTCGAGGCGAACGGCCGGCTCCACGTCGTCACGACCGACATCCCGACCGGCCGTCCGCTCCCGGGACTGCGGGTCAGGGCCTTCAACTATCAGAACCGGCTCCTCGGCGAATCGGCCTCGGACGGCAACGGCTTCGCCGTCCTCGATCTCCCCGGGCGGCCGTTCTACGTCGCGGCCGAGGGCGGCGGCGACACCGGCTACCTCCGGGTCAGCGGCGAGGGCGCCCTGTCGATGAGCCACTTCGAAGTCGGCGGCGAGCGGCCCGAAAAGGGCGTCAAGGGCGCGCTCTACGGCGAGCGCGGCGTCTGGCGGCCCGGCGACACGCTCCACCTGACCTTCGCCCTCTTCGACCGGGAGAAGGTCCTGCCCGCCGGCCATCCGGTCGTCCTGGAGCTCTATTCGCCCCAGGGCCAGCTCGTCCGGACGCTCAAACCGGAAAGGACGGTCGAGCCGTTCCACGCTTTCCGCGTCGAGACCGACGAGACGGCCCCGACGGGCAACTGGCGGGCCCGGGCCCTCGTCGGCGGCCTGTCCTTCGCCAAGACCCTGAAGATCGAGTCGGTCGCGCCCAACCGGCTCAAGATAGCGCTCGATGCCGGCCGCGAGGTCCTCTTGGGCAAGGACATGCCGCTCACGGCCGCCGTGGCGGCCCAGTGGCTCCACGGCGCCCCGGCGGCCCGCCTGAAATACGATGTCAGCGTGCGCCTGTCCCGGCGGCCGACCCGGTTCGACCGCTACCAGGACTACTCGTTCGACGACCCGGCCCGTGACTTCGAGGGCGGGACGATCGAGGTCGCCCGGGGCACGCTGGACGCGGAGGGGCGGGCGGCGGCCAAGATCGACATCGTGCCGCGACAGCCCAGCCCGGGCGCTCTCGAGGCCGCCTTCACCAGCCGGGTCTTCGAGGAGAGCGGCGATTTCAGCGTCGACACCGTCTCGCTGCCCTTCCATCCCTATGACGCCTACGTCGGCGTCAGGACGCCGGCCGGCGACCCGGTCCGGGGCATGCTTCTCACCGACACGGACCAGGAGGTCCGGATCGCCACCGTCGACCCGGCGGGACGGCCCGTCTCCCGGGACAGGGTCATCGTCTCGCTCTACAAGATCGAGTGGAAATGGTGGTGGGACCGGAGCGGCGAATCGCTGGCCCAGTACGTCTCGAACGTCGCCACGCGGCCGGTCGCGCGCGGCCAGATCTCGACCCGCGACGGCGCGGGGACCTGGACCTTCAGGGTCCGCTATCCGGAGTGGGGCCGCTATCTCGTCCGGGCCGAGGACCCGGCCGGCGGGCACGCGTCCGGCAAGATCGTCTATGTCGACTGGCCGGACTGGTCCGGCCGGGCCCGCGAGGAGGGCGGGGCCGGGGCGACCGCCCTGGCGCTGACATCCGACAAGACCGCCTACAAGGTCGGCGAGAGGGCCGTCGTCTTCCTGCCCGAGGCCGTCCAGGGGCGGGCCCTCGTCTCGCTCGAGAACGGGACGTCGGTCCTGGACAAGTTCTGGGTCTCGACGGTCAAGGGCGAGAACCGGTTCGAGGTCCCGCTCACGGCGGCCATGGCGCCCAACATCTACGTCCACGTCACGCTCATCCAGCCCCACGAGAACAAGGGCACCGACACCCCCATCCGCCTCTACGGCGTCATCCCGATCCTGGTCGAGGACCCGGGGACGCGCCTCGAGCCCGTCGTCAGGACGGCCGGCGAGTTCCGGCCGAAGGAGAAGTTCCGGGTCGAGGTCCGGGAGGCGAGCGGCCGGCCGATGGCCTACACGCTGGCCGTCGTCGACGAGGGCCTGCTCGGCCTGACCCGCTTCGCGACGCCGGACCTGCGCAAGGCCTTCTACGCCCGCGAGGCACTGGGCGTCTCGACCTGGGACCTGTTCGACATCGTCGCCGAGGCCTACGGCGCCGATCTCCGCCGCGTCCTGGCCCTCGGCGGCGACGAGAGCGCCGAGTCCGCGGACAAGGCCAGGCAGCCGCGGCGCTTCCCGCCGGTCGTGCTGTTCGAGGGCCCGTTCGAGCTCAAGGCCGGGGCGGCCGGCGTCCACGAGCTCCTGATGCCGCAGTATTTCGGGGCCGTCCGGGTCATGGTCGTGGCCGGGCGCGAAGGCGCCTTCGGCTGGGCCGAGAAGTCCGTCCCGGTGCGCCGGCCGCTCATGGCCCTGGCCACCCTGCCGCGGGTCGTCCGGCCGCGGGAAGACGTCGTCATGCCCGTCACCGTCTTCGTCACCGAACCGTCCATCAAGGAGGTCACGGTCTCCGTCGAGACGAACGGGGCCTTCGAGGTGGTCGGCGAGCGCTCCAAGAAGGTCGCCTTCGCCGGGCCGGGCGACGACATCGTCGCCTTCGCCCTCAAGGCGGCCGGCGCCGTCGGGCGGGGCGAGGTCCGCTTCCGGGCGACGGGCGGGGCGGAGCGCGTCGAGGACGCCATAGCCGTCCCGGTCCTGGCGGCCAACGCGGCGATGACCCAGACGACGCGGCTGGAGATCAAGCCGGGCGAGACGGCCCGGACCGAGGTCAGGCCGTTCGGTCTCGAAGGCACGAACGCGATCTCCTTCGAGGCCTCGGCCGTGCCGCCGCTCAACCTCGAGAAGCGCCTGGATTATCTCATCCAGTATCCCCACGGCTGCCTGGAGCAGACGCTCTCGGCGGCCTTTCCGCAGCTCTACCTCAAGGAGCTGGTCAAGCTCGACGGGAAGCGGACGCGTGAGGTCGAGGACCATGTCAAGGCGGCGGTCGGGAAGCTGAGCTCGTTCCAGACGCCCAACGGCGGCTTCTCCTACTGGCCCGGCCAGCGCGAGAGCCACGAATGGACGACGACCTACGCGGGGTATTTCCTGCTCGAGGCGGCCCGGCTCGGCTACCATGTCCCGCAGGCGATGCTCGACGCCTGGCGGGCCAACCAGCGCCTGTCGGCCAACGCGTTCGTCTCCGGAGGCGGCGCGGCCAAGCTCGGCCAGGCCTTCCGGCTGTTCGCGCTGGCCCTGGCCCGGGACCCGGACCTCGGGGCCATGAACAGGCTCCGGGAGACGGAGGGGCTGTCCGGGCTGGCCATGGCGATTCTCGGCGCGGCTTTTCAGGTGACCGGCCAATCGGACGCGGCCGCGGACCTGGCCGTCCGGGCCAAGCTCGAATTCCGGGCCTACCGGGACTACAGCGTCAATTTCGGCTCGGAGCTCCGCGACAAGGCCCTGGCCGTCCGGGCCTTCGCGCAAATGGGGAGGCCCGAGCGCGTCCGGAGCCTCGTCGACGACATCGTCAAGACGTTCGGTTCGGACCTTTGGCTTTCGACCCAGGAGACCGCGCTCGGGCTCATGGCCCTGTCGGCTTTCTACGGCGGCGCCGAGATCCAGCCCTTCCGCTACCGCTTCGCCTGGGACGCCGAGAAGTTTTTGGAGACGGAGTCGGCGACGCCGTTCGACCGGCGCGAGTTCCCGGGCTTCCCGGCCGCCGGCCGGACCCTGGCCGTGACCAACGTCGGCTCGTCGCCGCTCTATGTCAGCGTCTACCGGCGCGGCGTGCCGCCGGCCGGGATCGAGGCGCCGTCGGCCGACGGCCTGTCGATCGACGTCCGGTACCGCGACATGAGGATGAACACCGTCGTCCTCGACCGGATCTTGCAGGGCGACGACCTCGTGGCCGAGGTCCGGGTCACCAACAAGTCGCCGCGGCGGCTGGAGAACCTCATCTTGACGCATCTCGTCGCCTCGGGGTTCCAGATCAAGAACCCGCGCTTCGCCGGCGAGGCAGGGGCGGCCGCGAGCGTCGATTACCAGGACATCCGCGACGACCGCGTCTACACCTATTTCGGGCTGGACGAGAAGGAGACCAAGGTCTTCCAGGTCGTCCTCAACGCCTCCTACCGAGGGCGCTATTATCAGCCGGGCGTCGCCGTCGAGGCCATGTACGACGCGGCCGTCCACGCCAACACGACGGGACAGTGGATCGAGATCGCGCAATGAACGGGGAGCCGCGTCGTTGACGCGCGTCCCCTCGGGGAGCTTCGGGGAGAGAAGATGCCGTCTTTCGGGCCGACCCGCGGCGGACAGGCGCGGGCGGAGGGGCGCGCGTCCCGGGTCCGCGTTCCCGTCCTGAAACGCCGCGGTCCGATCCGTTGGATGTCCGCGGCCGTCCTGCTGGCGGCCCTTTTCCTGGCCCTTCCCGTCGTCGAGTTTGACGACCCGGTTTCGCCGGTGCTGTTCGCGGCCGACGGCCGGCTCCTCGGCGCCCGGCCGGCCGCCGACGGCCAGTGGCGCTTCCCGCCGGGAGACAGCGTCCCCGAGCGCTTCTACGAGGTCCTGGTCCGCCTGGAGGACAAGCGTTTCTACCTCCATCCCGGCGTCGACCCCCTGGCCGTGGCCCGGGCCGCGCGGCGGAACATCGGCGCCGGGAAGGTCGAAAGCGGCGCCAGCACGATCACCATGCAGGTCGTGCGGCTGGCCCGCAAGGGCCGGAAGCGGACACTCGGGGAGAAGGCGATTGAAGCCGCCCTGGCGCTGCGCCTCGAGGCCCGCCGCTCCAAGAGGGCCATCCTGGCGCTCTTCGCCGCCCACGCGCCCTTCGGCGGGAACGTCGTCGGCCTCGACGCCGCGTCCTGGCTCTACTTCGGCCGCGGCCCCTCGCGCCTGAGCTGGGCCGAGGCCGCGTTCCTGGCCGTCCTGCCGAACGAGCCCGGGCTCGTGGCCTCGGAGGAGGGCCGGGCCAGGCTCCTCCGCAAGCGCGACCGGCTCATCGAGCGCCTCCGGGCCGCGGGCGCGATCGACGACCTCGAGCGCCGCCTGGCCCTGGCCGAGGGGATGCCCGGGCGGCCGGGGACGGCCCCGCGGGAGGCGCCGCACCTGCTCGACACGCTGGCCGCCCGGCCCGGCGCGGCCCCGCCGTTCCGGTCGTTCGTCGACGCCGACCTGCAGCGGGAAGCGACGCGGACCGTCGAGCGTCACGGCGGCCGGCTCCTCGCGCGGGACATCCGCAACCTGGCCGCCGTCGTCATCGACAACCGGGCCGCGGCCGTCGTCGCCTACGTCGGCAATTTCGGGTTGGACCGGCCCGGCGAGGATGGGCAGAGCGTCGATATCCTCCAGAGCCGCCGCAGCACCGGCAGCGTCCTCAAGCCCTTCCTCTACGCGGCCATGGTCCAGGAGGGCGGGCTGACGCCGGAGACGCTCGTCGCCGACACGCCCACGCGCTACGAGGGCTTCCGGCCCGAGAACTTCGACCGCCGCTTCCGCGGCGCCGTGGCCGCCCGGACGGCCCTGGCCTGGTCGCTCAACGTCCCGGCCGTGCGCGAGCTGCGCGAGTACGGCATCCCCCGGTTCGAGAACCTGCTCAGGCGCTGGGGGATGACGACCCTGGACCGGCCGCCCGAGGACTACGGCCTGACGCTCGTCCTGGGCGGCGCGGAAGGCAAGCTGATCGAGGTCGCGGGGCTTTACGCCAAGATGGCCCAATTGGCCCTGGGCGTCCCGGGCGGGGGGCGCGAGGTCCGCGTCCTCCGCGACGGGCCCGAGCGCAGGTCGGGAATGAGGGAGCTCGGCCCGGCGGCGGCCTGGCTCACGCTCCAGGCGCTGACCGAGGTCAACCGGCCGGACGAGGAAGGCTTCTGGCGCAACTTCAGCTCGTCGAAATGGGTGGCCTGGAAGACCGGGACGAGCTTCGGCCTGCGTGACGCCTGGGCCGTCGGCGTGACGCCGAACTACACGATCGGCGTCTGGGCCGGGAACGCCGACGGGCGGGGCGTCCCCGGCCTGACCGGTCTGGCGGCCGCGGCGCCGGTCCTGTTCGACCTCCTCGGCGCGGTCGACGGCGGCGGGGCCATCGTCCGGCCCTGGTCGGGATTCAAGGAGATCGTGGTTTGCCGGGACTCGGGATATCTCGCGACCGACCTCTGCCCGTCCGAGACCGTGGCGGTGCCCGCGGAGAGCCGCTTCGACCGCATGTGCCCCTATCACCAGGAGGTCCACCTGGACGCGTCGGGCCGGTTCCGGGTCGACAGCCGCTGCGAGCCGGTCGACCGGATGCGGCACGAGTCGTGGTTCGTCCTGCCGCCCGTCCAGGAGCACTATTACCGGTCCGGCCACCCCGAGTACCGGACCCTGCCGCCGTTGCGGGCCGACTGCGCGGCGGGGGCGGCGGGGGAGCGCGGCTCCCGGGTCATGAGCCTCATCTACCCCGAGCCGGCGACCGGGGTCTATATCCCGGTCGGGCTCGACGGCGAGGTCGGCCAGGTCGTCTTCGAGGCCGTCCACAAGGAGAACGGGGCGACCATCCACTGGCACCTCGACGAGCGGTACCTGGCTTCGACGCGGGTCTTCCACCAGGTCGCGGCCCGGCCCGAGCCCGGCGGTCACCGGCTGGTGCTGGTGGACGACGAGGGGCGCAGATTGGAGCGGACGTTCGAGGTGGTCAGCCCGCCGCGCCGCTAAGAAGGGGTCAAACCTTTAATTTTTTAATTTTTTCGAGCGCCTGGTCATCGGCCAGAAAAAAATTAAAAAATTAAAGGTTTGACCCCATCCGGCGGCGCTCAGACGAGCGGCGTCACGCCCGGGACGGCCACCGGGTCGACCGGGTGCGGGCCGAACTCGAGCTTCTTCGGGAAGAGGTCGAGCTTCGAGGCGTTCATGGCCCAGTCCCAGGAGATGGCCCGGCCGGTGTAGGCGCTCATGCGGCCCATGACGGCGCACATCGTGCTCTCGGCGATGCGCCGGCCCTCGTTGAGGGGCTTCCCGTCCCGGATGCCGGCGATGAGGTCGGCGTGCTCGGCGACGTAGGGATTGGGCTCGTCGCCCTCGAACTTCCAGGCGTTCGGTCCGCCGATCTCGCCGTAGCCGAAGGCGTGGCCCTTCGTCCCGACGATCTTCTCCTCGACCCGCTCGGCGCAGCCCTTGATCTGGCGGCACTGGCTGGCCACCCGGACGCCGCCGGGGTACTCGAACTCGACGGCGAAGTGGTCGAAAATGTTGCCGTACTCGGGGGCCGTCCGGACCTGGCGGCCGCCCATGGCCATGACCTTGACCGGCAGGGCGTCGAAGGCCCAGTTCATGACGTCGATGTTGTGGACGTGCTGCTCGACGATGTGGTCGCCCGAGGTCCAGGAGAAGTAGAGCCAGTTGCGGCACTGCCACTCCATGTCGCTCATCCCGGGCGTCCGCTCGATGACCCAGAGGTCGCCCTGGTTCCAGTAGCACTGCCCGCCGACGAGCTCGCCGATGGCCCCGTCGCGGACCCGCTTCATGAGCTCGATGTAGCTCCTCTGATGGCGGCGCTGGGTGCCGGCGACGATGGCCAGGCCCTTCTTCGCCGCCAGCTCCGAGCTGGCGATGACCGAGCGGACCCCGACCGGGTCCACGGCCACGGGCTTCTCCATGAAGACGTTCTTGCCGGCCCTGACGGCGGCGTCGAGGTGGAGGGGCCGGAAGCCGGGCGGCGCGGCGGTGACGATGTAGTTGATCGTCTTGATGGCCAGGAGCGCCTTGTAGCCGTCGAGTCCGGTGAAGCAGGTTTCGGGCGTGACCTTGACCGCGGCCGGGACCGTCTCCCGGAGCCGCTTCAGGCAGCCGTCGACCCGGTCCTGGAAGGGGTCGTAGAGGGCCGCGATCTCGACGCCCGGCGACGAGTTCACGGCGTCGATCGCCGCGCCCGTGCCCCGGCCGCCGCAGCCGATGACGCCGACGCGGATCGTGTCGGAGCCGGAGGCGCACCGCCCGCCCGAGCCCGAGACGCCCGCCACGAGCGCGGCCATGGAGGCCGCCGAGGCCGTCTTGATGAAGTCCCTGCGCGTCAGTCCGTTCTCGTCCTTGCCGGTCATGTTCCTCCTCCTTGTCAAGAATGGCTCGCGGCGGCCCGGCGAGCCTCCCGGGAAGGGGGCCGTCCCGAGTTCATCGCCACGCCGGTCAGGCTCGACCCCCTCTCTCCTAGAAATCGTCGGCGGCGCGGTAGGCCGCGAGGAAGGCCTTCTCGCCCTCGAGGCCCTTGCGGCTCAGGCCGTGCTCGCAGCAGAGGACGCCCGTGTAGCCCTTGCCGTGGATGTGCTTGAAGATGTTGCGGTAGTTCATCTCGCCCGTGCCCGGCTCCCTCCGCCCCGGCGAGTCGCCGATGTGGAAGGCGGCGATCTCGTCCCAGCAGGCGTCGATGTTGGGGATGATGTTGCCCTCGGTGATCTGCTGGTGGTACATGTCGTCGAGGATCTTGACCGACGGGCTGGCCACGGCCTTGACGATCTGGTAGGCCTGGGCCATCTTGCTCAGGAACAGGCCGGGGTGGTCCTTGGGATTGAGCGGCTCGAGGACGATGACCAGGCCCGACGGCTCGCACCGGCCGGCGAGGCGCTTGAGGCTCTCGACGACGTTGGCCGTCTGGTAGTCCCAGTCGAGGCTCTCGTCGTAGCGGCCGGGCACGAGCAGGGCCCAGGGGCAGCCCGTCCGCTTCTTGGTCTCGACGGCGCTCTCGAGCCGCCCCGCGACCATGTCGAGGACGGCGGCGTCGCGGGCGACGAGGGACTTGACCTTGAAGTCGGCGTAGACGACGAACGGGCCGATCGTGAGGCCGAGGCGCGCCGACTCCCTGGCCAGCGCCTCCTGCTCGGCGGCGGGGCGCCCCATCAGCCCGTTGTCGAACCAGGCCGAGAAGCCCTGGTCGGCCATGAACTTGAGCTGGTCGGCCGGCGCCTTGCCGGCATGGGCCTCGAACAGGCCCAGGCCGGGGGCGTACTTCAGCCTGAACTTGCCGCCGGGCGCCTGGGCCGTCGCGGCCGAGGCCCGCGTCCCGCCCCCGAGCGGCGGCAGCGCGGCCGCGGCCGCCCCCAGGACGGCGCCCTTGAGGAAATCCCGCCTCGTCTGTCCTTTCGAACGCTTGGCCACGGCGACCCTCCTTCTCCGCGATCCGGGGCGGCCCGAGGCGGGGTCCGGGGACCTGTTCAGGAGGAGCGGAGGGAACGGCTGAAGCAAGGGCACGGGGACGGCTCTCGGACGCTTCTCGGGTCACCCACGATGAGGGGATTCTACGCGAAAGGGGACGGGCTTTTCAACCCGGCCCGCCGCCCCCGGCCCGGACAGCCTCTCTCAACGGCGAGGGCCAGGGGCCCTGCGAGCGCCGCCCGCTACTTCGCCGGGACGAGGACGACCTTCTCCAGGTTCATGGCGTGGTTGTTGGCGACGCAAGTGATCCGGACCCGGAGCCTGTGCTCGCCCGCCCCAAGCGCGACCTGGCCGACCGGGAAGGTCCCGGGGGAGTAGACGCTCGGCGACGGCTCGGTCCTGGCGGCGAGCTTCAGGCCGTCCACTTCGACCTCGTAGCCGGCCTGCCCGCCCCACATGCTGGCGTAGGAGACTCGGACCTCGTAGGCCCCGGCCTTGTCCGTCGTGAACGTCCACTCCGGGTAATCGTTGACGTTCTGCCAGTTGGTCAGCATCGTCGTCCGGTAGAAGTGGTCGAGGTAGGCGCGCTGGCCCATCTCCGACCGGAGGTCGGCGAGATAGACGGGCAGCTCGACGCGGCCGTCCTTCTCCGGGACGATCATGTAGGGCTCGACGACGGGCGCGCCCTGGAGCTCGACGGCGACGACCGTCGCGGCCGGGTCGGGCGCCCGCTCCGGAAGCGTCACGACGACGTCCTTCCCCGCGCGGCGGAACGTCAGCGGCCGGCCCGGCCCGGTGAGCAGGTAGGCTTTCTTCACCTCGGTCTCGAGCCCCGGCAGGCGGATCGTCTTGTCGGCCGGCCAGCCCATGACGTGGATGTAGAGCGTCCGGCCCTTGACCGTGCACCGGCCGAAGAAGGGCAGGCGCTCGAAGACGCTGGCCGTCGTGCCGTAGACGGCCTCGCCGTTGGTCTTGAGCCAGGCGCCGATCTCCCGCAGGCGGGCGGCGAAGTCGTCCTGGATCCTGCCGTCGGGGCGCGGCCCGACGTTGAGCAGGAGGTTGCCGCCCTTGCTGACGATCTCGACGAGCTGGCGGATGAGCTGGGGCGAGCTGTGGAACTCGGTCTCGTAGCGGTTGTAGCCCCAGCCGTTCCAGTTCATCGTGTAGCAGGCTTCCCACAGGCGCGGCGAGCCGTCGGGGTTGCGGACACCCGTGGCCGGGACGAAGTTCTCCGGCGTCCCGAAATCGCCGTAGCCGGGCTCGCGCTTGTAGAGCCGGTCGTTGATGAGGAGCGTCGGCTTCATGGCCATCAGCATCTTGCCGATGGCGAAGGCCCGCTGCTCCTCGTTCGAATGCTCCCACTCGCCGTCGAACCAGAGCACGGCCGGGTCGTACTTGGCGACGAGCTCCTTGAGCTGGTTCTCGGCGAAATCCATGTAACGGCCGAAGTCGGCGCCCTTGGTCGTCCGGTCGGTCTCCCAGGCCCGGCGCGGCAGATAGTCCGGATGGTGCCAGTCCATGATCGAGTAGTAGAAACCCAGAGGGATTCCGGCCTTCTTCATCGACGCGGAGAGCGGGCCGAGGATGTCCCGGCCGTACTTGGAGCGCATGATGTCGTAATCGGTGTAGGCGCTGTCGAAGATCGAGAAGCCGTCGTGGTGCTTCGAGGTGATGACGACGTACTTGACGCCGGCCTCCTTGGCCAGGGCCGCCCACGCGTCAGGGTCGAAATCAACCGGGTTGAAATTGTCGGCGTAGTACCGGTAGTCCTCGAGCGGGATCTGGAGGAGCTGGCGGGCCCACTCCTCGCGGCCGATCATCGAATAGACGCCCCAGTGGATGAACAGGCCGAACTTGGCCTCGCGGAACCACTGCAGGCGGTCGGGCGCCGGCGACGGGGCCTGGGCCGGCCCGGCCGGTCCGGCGGCGGCCGCGGCGGCGCCCGCGAGCGCGAGAAGCGTAACGGCGGCAGAAACCCCGGGGATCCTCATCGGCGACCTCTCCTTCCCGGCGAATGCCCCAAGATTATCCCGCGCCGCGGGAAGTGTCAACGCCGGGGAGGGCCCGGGCTCGAACATCCGGGCCGCCTCGGCGTCGACGTCCCCGGGACCGGGCAGGGGCCGGGCGGCCGGTCCGCAGCGGGCGCGCGCCGCGGCGAGGAGGGAAGGAGTCCGCGATGAATGACGCGAGAATGAGAAAATCGGGCGGCCTCGAGCGTCGTAATGGTGGGACCGGGCCTAGCGGTCCTTTTGGACGGACATGACCCAGCGCTTTCTCGCCCGCATCGCCGAGATCGTCCTCGACGAGGTCGCCTCGGACCGGGCCCTCTTCCGCGTCTTCGGGAGCCCGGGCGACCGGGCCTTCGAGGCCTCGCGCGGCCCGGCCGCCGGGCCGGCGGGGGAGACGGGGCCCTTGCCCGCCGCCGACGAGGCCATCGTCGGCCGGGCCCTCGAGATCGGCCGGCCCGTCGTCGTCCCGGATATCTCCAGGGAGCCGCTCTTCGCCGACCTCGAGCTCGGCGGGAACGGGCAGCCGCGGAGCGTCCTGGCCTATCCCTGGGCGTCCGGAGGGCGCCCGTCCGGCCTGGCCTATTTCGCCCGCGGCGGCCGGGGCCGCCCCTTCGACCGGGACGACCTCGAGTTCCTGACCCTCGCCATGTCCCCCTTGCTCTTCCGCCTCCGCCGCAACGGCGGGCGGGACCGCGGCGAGCCGGCCCCCCTTCCGGCCGAGGCGCGGCCGGGATGCGCGTTCCTGGGGGAGGCGCCCGCGGTCCGGCGCGTCCGGTCGCTCCTCGAGAAGGTCCGCGACACCGACGCACCGGTCTTCATCGCCGGCGAGAGCGGCACGGGCAAGGAGCTGGCCGCGAAGACCCTCCATGAGACCGGGAAGCGCCGGAACGGGCCGTTCGTCGCCGTCAACTGCGCCGCCATCCCCGAGCCGCTGCTCGAGTCGGAGCTGTTCGGCCACGCCCGGGGCTCGTTCACCGGCGCGGTCCGGGACAAGGTTGGCCTCGTCGAGGAGGCCTCGGGCGGGACCTTCTTCCTCGACGAGATCGGCGACCTGCCGCTGGCGCTCCAATCCAAGCTCCTCCGCGTCCTGGAGGAGAGGAAGATCCGCCGGGTCGGGGAAACCCGGCCGCGTCCCATCGACGTCCGCTTCGTCAGCGCGACCAACAAGGACCTCGATCACGAGGTCGAGCGGGGCCGCTTCCGCCGGGACCTCTACTACCGGCTGAAGATCATCGCCGTCGACCTGCCGCCCCTCCGCGAGCGCCCCGACGACGCGCTCCTCCTCCTCAACCATTTCCTCGACGAGTTCGCCCGGTCGATGGGCCGGCCGCGGCCCTTCGTCTCGCCCGTCGCCTTGGAGATGCTCCTCCGCTATCCCTGGCCGGGCAACGTCCGCGAGCTCCAGAACGAGGTCCAGCGGGCCCTGGTCATGGCCGACGGCGGCCCGCTCATCCTCGAGGACTACCTCTCGCCGAAGATCAACCCGTCAGGGGAGACCTATTCGACGGCCAGCCACCGCTTCGCCGAGGCCAGGGCCGACTTCGAGCGCCGCTTCCTGCGCGAGGCCCTTATCCGCTGCCGCTACCATCGGAGCCGGACCGCGGCCGAGGTCGGGCTGACGCGCCAGGGCCTGTTCAAGCTGTTGAAAAAGCACGGGATCGAGGCGCGCGGCGAGATCGGGACGCCGGCGCCCCGGGGCTGATCCGCAAGGCCGGCGAGCGGATCAGATGATCTGTGGCGCGTCTCCGCCAAGTCCCGGATCGATCTTGCCCCACGAACGGAGGCGTTCCTGCCCATTCCCCGGACCGGCGGTTTGTGCTACATTCGGGCCATGTCAGAGACAAGGGACGAAACTCGCGTTTTTTCGGTCGTCTGCCCCTGCTGCGGGGCGACCCTTTGGATCGACGGCGCGACCCGGTCGGTCCTGCGTTCCGAGAAGGCCAGGAAAGCGAAGGGCTCGCTCGACGACTTCCTGGCCAAGGAGCACAAGCGGCAGGGCGAGCTCGACCGCAAGTTCGACGCCACCTTCGAGCTCCAGAAAGAGAAGCACGCCAAGGCCGACGAGCTGTTCAGGGAGGCGCTCGGAAAGGCGGAGAAAGGCGAGGACGAGGAGCAAGACTAGCCCCCCTCTTCAGCTGCCCGCCTGCGTCTCGTCCTCCCGCACCTTGGGCGCCATCGTCCAGCCGGTGAACCCGAACAGAATGAGCATCCCGACCGAGAGGTAGTTCATGAAGGCCCAGGGCAGGTAGGAGAAGGTTGAGACGCCCAGCGTCCCGGTGATGTAGACGCCGGCCATGCTCCAGGGGATGAGAGGGACGACGATGCCGCCGCTCTCCTCGATGATCCGGGACAGGTTCTTGGCCGCCAGGTTCTTCCTCTTGAAGGCGGGCGCCAGCAGGTCGGCCGGCAGGATCATCGACAGGTAGGAGCTGCCGGTGATCAGGGCCGACAGGACGGCCGCGCCGACCGTCGTCAGGACCAGGCTCCAGACGTGCTTGGTGAAGCGCATGACCTTGTCCAGGATGACGGCCAGGCAGCCGGTGGCCTGCATGATGCCGCCGTAGGAGAAGGCGGTGAAGGCGATGAGCTGGGTCTCCATCATGCTCATCATGCCGCCCTTGGAGAGGAGCGTGTCGACGGCGGCGACTCCCGTCCTCGGCGGGAGCCCGGTGTTCATGGCCGTGGCCACGACCGTGAGCGGGACCTTCTGGACGAAGACGGCCAGGGCCGCGGCCGCGAGCGACGACAGGAGCATGGCCGGGATGGTCGGCTTCTTGGCGACGGCGAAATAGAAGATGACGGCCATGGGCAGGAGCAGGAGCGGGGTGAACCGGAAATTGGCCTTGAGGGTCGATAGGATGAGGTCGAGCGTCTCGGACTTGGTCGCGGTCGCGCCGTACTTCAGGCCGGCCGCGGCGTAGATGACGAGCCCGGCCAGCCAGGCCGGCCCGGCCGACGGGACCATGTGCTTGATGTGGTCGAAGAGGTTCGACCCGGAGATGACCGTGGCCAGGTTGGGGATGTCGGACAGGGGCGACATCTTGTCCCCGAAGTAGGCCCCGGCGACGACCGCGCCGGCGGCCGGGCCGAGGGGGATGCCGAGCCCCATGGCGATGCCCATGAAGGCGACCCCGACCGTCCCGATGGTCCCCCAGGACGTCCCGCAGGCGATGGCCACGACCGACGAGACGAGACAGGCCGTGGCCAGGAAGAACCGGGGCGAGATGAGCTTCAGGCCGTAGTAAATGACCATGGGGATGGTGCCGCCGGCCATCCAGGCGCCGATGAGGAGCCCGACCGAGAGCATGATCAGGATGGCCGGCAGGGCCTTGCGGATGCTCTCGACGATGCCGCGCTCCATGTCCTGCCACTTGAAACCCAGGGCGAGGCCCAGGAACGCCGTGACCGTCGCCGCCGTCACCAGCAGGATCTGGGCCTTGATCTTGTAGACCCCGTAGCCGACGCCGAGGAGCAGGGCCATGGCCACGAGCGGGATGAGGGCGACGCCGAACGGGGGCCGGCGGCCCGACGGGGGGGCGATGGTGGCTTTCTCGTCGGCCATCGCTCTGCCCTAGGCGCTGAAAGTGCCGCGGGCCAGGAGCCTCCCGCCGGCGATCATCCTCCGGCCGCGGGCGAAGACATCACTCAGGGCCAGGTCCCGGTCGAGGACGATGAGGTCCGCGTCCCGCCCGGCCTCGACGCGCCCCTTCTTCCCGAGCTTGTAGAAGTCGGCGGCGTTGGTCGAGAAGACGCGGGCGGCCGTCTCGACGGGCAGAAGCCCCCGCCGGAGAACCTCGGTGAACTTGCGGAAAAGGTCCTTCTCCGTGGCGATCGTCAGCCGGACGAGGCGGCCGTCCCCGTCGAAGACGGGCAGGCTGCCGTTGCTGTCCGAGCTCGCGATGAGGCGCGAGAACGGCAGGCCCAGGCCCTTGAAGCGGGCGATCGCGTCCTCGAAGCGGACCTCGGGATCGGGCGGCACGGGATCGGGCCCGACCGTGACATCGATCGAGCCACCGGCCGCCGCCCACTCGAGCGCTTGCTCGAAGAGCTGGGGATTGCGGGTCGTGTGGGTCGCGATGACCTGGCTCGCCGGGATCTCGGTCTCCCGGATGAGCCTGAAGAGGAGCTCGAGCCGGCGCTTGCCGTCGCCGACATGGAGGTGGAGGACGCCGGCCTTGCCGCCGAGCATCCCCCCGACCCGGCACTCCGCGGCCAGCCGGGCGATCTCGTCGAAGGTCGGCTGCGAGGAGCGGTGGTCGCTCACGGCGATCTCGCCCGCCCCGATGACCTTGTCGACGAGGACGAGGTCGGAGCGGACGCTCCCGGTCAGGGTCTTCACCGGGACCTCGTAGGAGCCGGAATAGATGAAGGTCGAGACGCCCTCGGCCTCGAGGCCGCGGGCCTTGGCCAGGAGCGAGGCCATGTGCCGGGTGACGCCGTCCGTCCCCAGGCATCCGACGACCGTGGTGACGCCGCTCGAGACGATGTCCTCGAGGCGGATCTCGGGGGCGCGGGTGGCCGGGCCCCCTTCGCCGCCCCCGCCGAGGATGTGGACGTGGGGATCGATGAGGCCGGGCAGGACCATTTTCCCGGCCGCGTCGACGGCCTCCGCCTCGACCCCTTCGACCCGGACGCGGCCCGGTTCGGCCACGGCGGCGACGGCGCCTCCGGCGAGGAGAACGTCCTTGCGGCCGAGCGGTTCGGGGGCGAAGACCTCTCCGCCGCGGATCAGGGTGATCATGGGCGCCTCCTCGTAGCGGTGAGGGGCCTAAAGTAACACGCCTGTCCGGCCGGCGCAAGCGGCCGGGCGCCGCTTTTTGGGCCCTTTGAATTTCGGCCGCGGTTTCAGTAGAATAGCCCTCGCCGATGCCGACCTTCGAAGAGGAATTCCGCCATATCAAGCCGTTCCTCGATTGGGCGACTCGGCTGTTTCTCCTGCCCAAGAAAGTCGACCTCCGGGGCGGCGAGAACTTCGTCCGGGAGGGCCCGAACATCATCATCGGGAACCACTGCGGCAGCTACAAGGACGTCTCCGTCCTGCTCCGGAAAGTGCCCCGGATGATCTATTTCACGGCCAACCGGGCCATTTTCGACAAGAAGGAGGCGAGCGTCCTCGTCGAGCGCCATCTCCACCGGCACATGGGCCGGTTCGGCGGTTTCGTCCACATCATCCTCGGGCCTTTCTACAGCTTCATGGTCAATTACATCTCGAACCACATCGCCCGGATCGGCACGATCCCCGTCGACCTCTACGGCAGCCGGCGGGAGTCCATCCTCCGCTGCCAGGACTACCTGCGGCGGGGCCGGGCCGTCATCGCCCTCCAGGGCCGCGGCCGGGTCCAGCCCAAGGACCCCAACCCCTATGTCGCGGGCTTCCGGCGGGGCGTCTCGATCATGGCCTACAATCTCTTCAAGGAGAGCGGCCTGGCGGTGCCGGTCACCCCGCTCTCCTTTTTCGGCACGCACATCATGTGGGGCGTCCCGGCGACGATCAAGGTCAACGTCGGCAAGCCCCTGTTCATCCGGGACCACTGGACGGGCGAGGAAACGGCGACCGTGGAGAGGTTCCGGGCCGCCCTCGAAGGGGCGGTCGGCGGGCTCCTGCGCGAGAGCCTGGGCTGGTGACCCGGGCCCGGCCTCCGGGCGAGACAGGCAACAAGGAGGGCGAGATGACACTCGAAGGCATGCTCATCGCCAGGGGGGAGAAGGACCTTCTCCTGCTGCCGCGGATGGCCAACCGCCACGGGCTCGTGGCCGGCGCCACCGGCACGGGCAAGACGGTCACGCTCCAGGTCATGGCCGAGCGCTTCAGCCGCATCGGCGTGCCCGTCTTCGTGGCCGACGTCAAGGGCGACCTGGCCGGCGTCAGCCAGGCCGGGGCGTCCAACCCGAAGATCGAGGAGCGCGTCGCCAGGCTCGAGCTCGGCGCCCACCCCTTCGAGGGGAGCCCGGTCGCGTTCTGGGACATCTTCGGAGAGCGGGGCCACCCCGTCCGGACGACCGTGTCCGACATGGGCCCGCTCCTCCTCTCGCGCCTGCTCAACCTCAACGACGTCCAGAGCGGCGTGCTGACGCTCGTCTTCCGCATCGCCGACGACGCCGGGCTGCTGCTCCTCGACTTCAAGGACCTCCGGGCCATGGCCCAGTACGCCGGCGACCACGCCGGCGAGTTCGAGACGGAGTACGGCCGCATCTCCCCGGCCAGCATCGGCACGATCCAGCGGGGCCTCATGACCCTCGAGGACCAGGGCGCCGACCGGTTCTTCGGCGAGCCCGGGCTCGATCTCGGCGACCTCATGCAGACGGACGGGGCCGGCCGGGGCGTCGTCAACATCCTGGCCGCCGACAAGCTCATGCTCACGCCGCGGGCCTACTCGACGTTCCTGCTGTGGCTCATGGCCGAGCTGTTCGAGCGCCTGCCCGAGGTCGGGGACCAGGACAAGCCGCGCCTCGTCTTCTTCTTCGACGAGGCCCACCTGCTGTTCGCGGACGCTCCCAAGGCCCTGATGGAAAAGATCGAGCAGGTCGTCCGGCTCATCCGGTCGAAGGGGGTCGGCGTCTACTTCGTCACCCAGAACCCGATCGATATCCCCGATGTCGTGCTCGGCCAGCTCGGCAACCGCGTCCAGCACGCCCTGCGGGCCTTCACGCCGCGGGACCAGAAGGCGGTCCGCTCGGCGGCCGAGACCTTCCGCCAGAACCCCAAGGTCGATGTCGCGACCGAGATCACCGCGCTCGGCACCGGCGAGGCCCTGGTCTCGTTCCTCGACGAGAAGGGCTACCCGGGCGTCGTCGAGAGGGCCTGGGTCCTGCCGCCGATGAGCCGCATCGGGCCGATCACCCCGGCCGAGCGCCAGGCCATCGTCCAAAGCTCCGTCGTCTACGGGCATTACGAGAAGGCCGTCGACCGGGAGTCGGCCTACGAGATGCTCCGGGCCAAGGCCGAGCGGGAGGCGGCGGCCGAGGCCCAGGCCCGGGCCGAAGAGCGGGCCCGCCGGGAGACGCCCTACGGCTACCCCTATCCGCCGCCCCCGCCGGGCCGGACCCGGGCGCCCCAGCCCTATCCCGGCTATCCCCCGGCCCCCCGGCGCGCTCCCGGCCGGTCGCGGGACACGCTGATGGAGGCCATGGCCAAGAGCGCCGCCCGGTCCGTCGGCACCAACCTGGGCCGGCAGATCTTCCGCGGCGTCCTCGGCTCGATCCTCGGCGGCAAACGCTGAGAGAAGAGGGGGAAAAAGCATGAAGGAGGTCCGAATGCCAGCCAGAGCGGAGGGGAGGCCGGTGCCCATTTCAGGCATAGCGGTTATCCTGTTGGCGATGACGCTGCCGGCGCAAGAGGCCGCCGAAGCGCGAAGAGCTCAGGTGTTGATGAACAAGCTCGAGGCTTCGAAGCAGGTTCGGGGCTCCGTCGTAGAGCCCCTGTTGGCGAAGCCCGGCGCGCCAAAAGGCTTGCGGGTGCTGCAATACCAGGACTCCCTGCCCCAGGGAACACGCATCGAGCCGGCATTCGAGGTCAAGGGGAGAAAGACGGCGCCCATAATCACGAAGAACCCAAGCTGGCTGTTCATGGTCGACGAGGCCCCTGGCGCGCACTTCGCTCATCCCGTGAAGCTCGTGGTGGTCGATGCCAAAACAAGGGAGCAGCAAGTCGTCGAGACCGAATGGTGGCCCAAGGTCGATAACCGCCCTGTTTTTGAATCGGTTTCCGCGAGGTTGAACCCGGCATCCATTGTCTATTCCAAGCCGGGCCTCGCCTATAAAAAAGCGCAGGCGCTGACCAGGCTCGGCGATCCGGCGAACATCTCTTTCAGTGACACGCTCTGCAACAACTGGGCGGTGATCGTCTGCGGGTACGACGACCTGAGCGATACCTTCCACGTTGACGCGAATGCGATCTACAGCGTCCTCAAGAGCCTCGGCGTGGACGACAGCCGCATCTTCTACACGAGCCCGCATGCGGGCCACCCGGGCGTGGACAGGCCCACCACTGTCGCCAACGTCCAATGGGCCATTGGCCAGGTGGCGAGCCGCGCCCGCACCACGGACAAGGTCCTGTTCTTCTACAGCTCGCACGGCTCGGTCGATGGGCTGGTCTGCGGGGGCTCGTCGATCCCGGCAAGCAGCCTCGCCGGCTGGCTCAATGCGATTCGCGGCAAGGAGATGGCGGTCATCGTCGAGGCCTGCCACAGCGGCAGCCTGATCGGCAAATACCGGGACGGCAGATACATCGCATCCGAGGACGACCTGACGGGCCACGGCGAAACCAACCGCATCGTCTTCACATCGGCCTCCACGGACACGAGCTCGTACGGAGACGTGGATGGCTCCGACGATCCCAATGGCGCTTCCGACCTCGGCAGCGAGTCGATCTATGGCTTCATGATGGCCTACAGCGTCGCCTCCGCAGACAGGAACCACGACGGCAGGGTCTCGTTCGCAGAGGCGTATCAGTATGCCTGGGACAACGACGTCACCCGGATAAGAGGCGATAATGTGCCTCAGCTCAAAGAGGGAGGGCTCAACAAGGACGCCGTCTTTGTTCAATGCCAGTATTCCCGCCTCGCCGAAAGGCGCGCGGGTTCGCGAGGACGTGCGGCGCCTGCCTTCGCGGTGTCTTGGGGGTGCGGGAACCGGCTCATTCCGGCGGCGCTCCCCTCGAGGCCCGATCGAAGTCCTTGAGCCGGCCGCCGTGTCCAAGGCGTTCTTCGATGGGCTCTTCAGCCGCATGAGCGAGACGATTGCCTGACACGGGGGAACGGGATCGTCTTGTGGCCGGGCTTCCCGTCGCCCACCGCTCGCCCCGCCGCTAGCCCCGGAGCCCGGGGGGGATCGGGTTTTCGCCGCCCTCCCAGTCCCAGAGCACGCTCAGCACCCACCAGCGTCCGGCGTCGAACCAGAGCTGGATGCTGTTGACGCCCCGGGCGTAGGGTTCCTGGTCCCGGCTTTTCGTGCTGGCGTAAGCGCTGATGACATGCGCGAACCGCCCGAACCGGAAAACCTCCCGGCCCGTCTCGTACTCGTAGAAATCCTCTGCCGCGAGCTTCGGCTTGGCGAATTCGATGAACTGTTCGCCCGTGAAGACGGCCAGTCCGGAAGTCGGCGGCGCGCCGGCCGGGCCGCCCGCCGGCAGGCCGCGCATCATCCGAGCCAGAGGGTGCAGGAGGCGGCGCTCCCGGTCCCAATCCTTGGGGCCCGCCGGCCCGGAGATCACATCGTAGATCGCGTTGACGATCGCATCGATCGAGATGACGTCTTTCTCATGAGTCATGGCCGCCTCCTAGGTCTAACGCTCCGCTCGTTGTTGTGCGCTTCGCCTTGTCCCGCCCACGGCATTGTGCCGGCCCTCGCGCGAGCGCTCCGGCCGCATGCGCCTCCCGCGCCGGCGGCCTGGATCCCGGCGAGCCGTGCGGCCCGATGCGATTCTAAACCCTTCGTCCGGCCTCCGCAAGCGCTTCCGCCTCTTCCAGGGTGTCGGGCGACTCCCCTCGGGACGAAGCCAAGGCGGGGACGGGAAGGCGGGCCCCCTCTTGTGATATAATCGCCGCGCTTTGACGGCGATCCGGCGTCCATCAAACCCCTTCCGAGGAGGCTGAGCCATGTTCAAGGGACATCCCAAGGGCCTGTTCGTGGCCTTCTTCGCCAATATGGGCGAGCGCTTCGGCTTCTACACGATGATCTCGATCTTCGTCCTGTTCATGCAGGCGAAGTACGGCCTGTCGGCCGCCGCCGCCGGCTCCATCTACGCGACCTTCCTGGTCGGCGTCTACATCTTCCCCCTGCTCGGCGGCTTCCTGGCCGACCGCTTCCTCGGCTACGGCCGGACGATCAGCCTGGGCATCGTCGTCATGTTCATCGGCTACATCCTGCTCGCCCTGCCGACGGCCATGGACACCGGCTTCCCGCTCATCGTCGCCGCCCTGACCGTCATCGCCCTGGGCACGGGCCTGTTCAAGGGCAACCTCCAGGCCCTCGTCGGCAACCTCTACGACGACCCGAAGTACTCGGCCATGCGCGACCGGGCCTTCAACGTCTTCTACATGGGCATCAACATCGGGGCCATGTTCGCCCCCTCGGCCTCCAAGGCCGTCTGCGACTGGACCCTGGGCAAGTCAGGCTACTTTTATGACGCCCGCATCCCGGCCCTGGCCAACGAATTCCTCGAGGGCAAGCTGGCCGACGCCTCCGCCTTCCTCGGCATCGCCCAGGCCCAGGACGCCTCCGTGACCCTGGACACGCTGGGCCGCTTCGGCACGGACTACGTCAACGCCCTGAGCAAGTCCTACCACTTCGGCTTCGGGGTCGCCTGCGTCAGCCTGATCGTCTCCATGGCCGTCTTCTGGGCCTTCCGCAAGCACTACAAGACGGCCGACCTGACCGAGCGCCAGAAGGCCAAGTCCGAGACCCTGAAATCCCAGGTCGTCGAGCTCTCCCGCGAACAGACCCGCGAGCGGCTCGTCGCCCTCGGCCTCGTCTTCGGCGTGGTCATCTTCTTCTGGATGGCCTTCCACCAGAGCGCCGTGACCATGACCTACTTCGCCCGCGACTACACCGTGCCCAGCGTCGGGCAGGCGGCCTTCCTCCTGTTCGATCTGACCGGCCTGCTGTCCGTCTTCCTGTCCATCCTCGGTCTCGTCTTCCTCGTGAGGAAGTCCTCGAACAGCCTGACCCGTCTCCTGGGGGGGGCCGCGTTCGCCGGATTCGGCGTCCTGGCCTATCTCCGCTACGGCGGCTACGCCGCGACGAACCCGTTCCAGCCGCAGATGTTCCAGCACTTCAACCCGTTCTTCATCGTCGTCCTGACCCCGATCGTCATCGGCGTCTTCGGCTGGCTCAACCGCAAGGGCAAGGAGCCGTCGGCGCCGCGCAAGATCGGCATCGGCATGCTCATCACCGCCGCGGCCTATACGATCCTGGTCATCGGCTCCCTGAGCCTGGCCAGCCCGAAGGCCCTGGGCGGCCTCGTCGCCCCGGCCGAATCCCAGGTCTCCGTCTACTGGCTCATCGCGACCTACTTCGGCCTGACCATCGCCGAGCTCTTCCTCAGCCCGATCGGCATCTCCTTCGTCTCCAAGGTCGCCCCGCCCAAATACAAGGGCCTGATGCAGGGCGGCTGGTTCGCGGCGACGGCCGTGGGCAACTCCCTCGTCGGGGTCGTCGCCTGGTTCTGGATGCGGGTCCCGCTCTGGGCGGTGTGGGCCATCCTCGTCGGGGCCTGCCTGCTCTCGGCCGCCTTCATCTTCGCGATCATGAGGAGGCTGGAACGCGCGGCCGCGGCCTGAGCCCGGCCCGGGGCGGCCGCCCGGTGAAATGGTCCGGACGCGTCCCGGGCGCGTTGTAATCCCCCGGCGGCTTGTATTAGAATGGGGGCCACCGGGCCCAAGGAGAAAGGGATGAGACGACGGACGGTCTTCCGGCCGCATTCTGTCCTTTTGACGGTCGCCGTCCGCCCGGAGGCGGGATGAGCGGGACCCCGTCGGCCGCCCCGCCCGAACGGGTCCTCCTCCCGAAGAGGCTCCGGGCGGCCGAGGTCGTGGACGCGCTCGCCGACCTCCGGCGGCGGCCCGAGAACGCCTCCGTCGTCCTCGATTTCGGCCAGGTCGAGGAGTTCGACAGCGCGGCCCTGGCCTTCGTGGGCTACGTCCGGTCCCGCCGCCTCCCCGTCGTGGCGGCCAACGTCGGCGGGGCCCTGGCCCGGGCCGAGGAGAGCTTCGTCCGCCGCCCCCCGGCCGAGCCCGTCCCGGCGCCGCCCGAGGACGGCCGGGCCGGCCGTTTCGCCCGGGCCTGCGCCGACCGCTTCCTGGACCGGGTCCGGGCGCTGGGCCGCTTCCTGGCCATGCTCGGCGACGAGGCCTATCACATCGGCGGCTATCTGCGGACGCGCCGGGGCGTCTATCCCGGCGAGACCTGGAACCAGATGTTCTTCATGGGCTACCAGTCGTACCCCATCGTCTGCCTGCTCCTCTTCCTCGTCGGCGTGACCATCTCGATCACGTCGGCCGAGCAGCTCCGCGTGTTCGGGGCCGACGCCTACATCGCCGACATCATCGGCTACGCCATGCTCCGCGAGCTCGTGCCGCTCATGACCGGCGTCATCCTGGCCGGCAAGGTCGGCGCCGCGGTCACGGCCGAGCTGGCCAGCATGACCGTCCTCGAGGAGGTCGACGCCCTGAGGACGATGGGCCTCGTCCCGGAGAAGTTCCTCATGGTCCCCCGGCTCCTGGCCATCACGCTCGTCGTCCCGCTCCTCGTGGCCATGGCCGACGTGGCCGGCATCCTCGGCGGCATGATCGTGGCCCGGGTCACCTTCGGGATGCTGCCGGCGGCCTTCCTCGAGCAGATGACCAACACCGTCGACTGGGTCGACTTCGCCTGGGGGCTGGCCAAGACGGTCGTCTTCGGCTGGGCCGTCGTCGTCGGGGCCGGCTTCAAGGGCCTGACCGTCGGCCGGAGCGCCGAGGAGGTCGGCCGGGCGACCACGGAGTCGGTCGTCCTGTCGATCACCATGATCATCGTCCTCGACTGCGTCTTCGCCTTCATCATCTACTGACATGGACATCATCAGCGGGCGCGGGCTCTCTGTCGGCTACGGCAAGACGGAGGTCCTCCGCGACCTGACCTTCGGCGTCCCCGAGGGGCGCATCACCGTCGTCCTCGGCGTCAGCGGGTCGGGCAAATCGACCCTGCTCAAGACCCTGGCCGGCCTTCTCCCCCCGCTCGGCGGCGGCTTCGCCTTCGACGGCGCGCCGGTCGATTACCGCTCCGAGGCCTCGCTCGCCCTCGTCTACCGCAGGATCGGCGTCCTCTACCAGGGCGGGGCCCTGCTCAACGGCCTGACCCTGGCCGAGAACGTCGCCCTGCCCATCCGGATGCACTTTCCGGACCTGCCCGAGGACATGGTCCTGGACATGGTCCACGCCGGCCTGGCCCAGGTCGAGATGGCCGACGCCGCGTCCAAGTACCCGGCCGAGCTCTCGGGCGGCATGCGCAAGCGGGGGGCCCTGGCCCGGGCCCTGGCCCTCGACCCGGACGTCGTCTTCTGCGACGAGCCGTCGTCGGGCCTCGACCCGATCACCTCCTCCCGCCTCGACGGCCTCCTCCTCCGCCTCAAGGAGACCTTCGGGATGACCCTGGTCGTCGTCACGCACGAGCTCCGCTCGATCGAGCGGGTGGCCGACCGGGTCCTCGTCCTCCACGACGGCCGCCTCCACTTCGACGACGAGGCCTCGGCGCTGGCCGGCGCGGACGACGCCTTCATCCGGACATTCTTCCTCAAAGAGAGCGCGCCATGATGACACACGAGCAACGAACCCGGCTGGGGATCTTCCTGTCGGTCGCCACGGTCGTCTTCATCGCCGCGGCCGGGTTCTTCATCGCCCCCAAGCTGCGCGACCCCGGCGACGTCTATCTCATCCGGTTCCGGGACACCTCGGTCCACGGGCTCACCGTCGGGTCGCTGGTCAAGTACCGGGGCGTCGAGGTCGGCCGGGTCGTCCGGATCGGCGTCACCCGGACCGACCTCGACAGCGTCGACGTCGAGGTCAAGATCAAGCCCGGCCTGGCCGTCAAGACGGACATGCGGGCGGTCATGGTCTACGTCGGGCTGACCGGGCAGAAGTACATCGAGATCAGCGGCGGCACCCTGACCGCGCCGAACCTCAAGGCCCACGGCGAGATCCCGGCCGGCCGCGGCCTCGGCGACAAGGCCGACGACATCGTCAACAACATCGAGACGACGGCCAAGCGGATCACCGAGCTGCTGGCCCCGGAGAACATCGGGCGCTTCTCGGCCTTCCTCGAGAACGCCGAGAAGAGCTCGGCCTCGGTCTCCGGCGTCCTCGAGTCCCGCCGCCCGGCCCTCGAGAACACCCTGGCCAGCCTGGAGAAGGCCTCGGCCGAGTTCGCCCGGGCCACGGAGAGGTTCGTCCCCATGACCGAGGACCTCGGCCGTCTCGTCCGCGCGGTCGAGGCCAGCTCGGAGAGGACCTTGGGCAACATCGCCGATCGCTTCTCGGCCGAGGAGCTCGGCGCCGTCCTCAAGGACGTCCGGGCCTTCCTCGACACGGCCTCGGTCGGCCTGAAGAAGCTCGAGAACGTCCTCCTCGAGCAGCAGTCCGAGCTCCAGCGGACCTTCGCCAACCTCGGCGTCGCCGTCGACAACCTGGCCCGGTTCTCCCGGGAGATCGCCGAGGAGCCGTCGGCCCTCCTGAGGATACGAAAGGACAAGAAGTGATGAGGAAACCCGCGCTCCCGTTCGTCGCGATCGTCCTTCTGGCGGCCTGCTTCTCGACCCCGGCCAAGCGGTACTTCCAGATCGTGGCCCTGGACGCCGACCCCCGGCCCCACCCCGCGATCGGCAAGGCCCTCTATGTCGAACCGGTCCGGGTCGACCCCCTCTACGACGATTTCCGGGTCATCTACCGGATCTCCCCCTACGAGCTGAAATACTACTCCTCGGTCTTCTGGGCCAAGAAGCCCGACGCGCTCCTCCGGGAGGCCGTCGGCGACTACCTCGGCTGGAAGAAAGGCTTCACCCGCGTCAGCCTCGACGTCCTGCAGGGCGATCCCGAGATCGTCCTGAGGTCGAGCGTCCGGCTCATCGAGGAGATCGACAACCCCAATGTCTGGTACGGGCGCCTGGCCATGGACCTGGAGTTCCTCGAGTTCAAGAGCGGCAAGAGCCTGGCGAAATACGCCTTCGACCGGAGGATGCCGCTCGCCTCCCGCGACTCCCGGCACCTGCCGGCCGTCCTCTCGGCCATCCTCGCCCAGGAGTTGGACGTCGCCGTCGGCAAGCTGGCCGAGGCCCTGGCCGCCAGATGAAGGCCGCGCCTCCCCTCATCGGGGAGAAGCGCCGGCCTCTCGCGTTGAACCCGCCCAGGCGTCGAACGCGGCCGCGATGTTGGCGATGGGGACGTCGGCCTGGATGCTGTGGACCGGGCTGAAGACGAACCCGCCGTCCCGGCCGAGGATCTCGCAGCGCTCCAGGACCTCGGCCCGGACCGCCTCGGGGGTCCCGAAGGCCAGGGTCTTCTGGGTGTCGACGCCGCGCCCGGTCGCGGCGGCCCGGCGGCTCTCCTTCTCCCAGTGGTCGAGGGTCTCGTCGTCGATCGGCCCGAATTCCCGGACCCGAGTTTGACGCCTCTAGGCCCATTTTAGCGCTCTCTTTAGGATCATCTTGCTGATATTCCATAAGATACGCGCACGGAGATAGATAATTTCATCATTAACATAGATACACGCTATATAAATAAGGTATTGACAAGATAGGGTATATATGCATATTGGATAGATATCATGTACATCCGAACCGTCCAGCGCAAGAACGCCGGCGGGGCTTCCGTCTCCTACCTCCAGATCGCCGAAAACGTCTGGGACACCGAAAAACGAAGATCCAAGGTCCAGATCCTTTGCACGTTGGGGCGGGCCGACCAGGATGCCGAAGAACGTCTTAAACAGCTCGTCCGCAGCATCCGGAAGAACGCGCTGGAAGCGCCGGGGCTCCTGGAGCCCGGTTGGAGCTTCCAAAACTCCTGGGAACACGGCCCCCTTCATGTCGTCGCCGGAACGTGGGATTCCTTGGGCATTGGAAAGATCATCCAAGAAGCCGCCAAGGACGAGGACAGGAACATTCCCCTGGAAAAAGCGATCTTCCTGATGGTCGCCAACAGGTGTTTGGCCCCGCAGAGCGAACTCGGCTGCTATGAGCGCTGGCTGGAGGATATCTACTTTCCCCGAGGAGCCGGGATCGAGCTCCATCATCTCTACCGGGCCATGGATTTTCTGGACGGGCATAAAGACAAGATCGAAGAAGCGCTGTACTGGCGACTGGCCGATCTTTTGAGCATGGACGTCGATCTTGTCTTCTACGATACGACGAGCGTCCACTTCGAGACCGACGAGGAAGACGAGAGCCTGAGGAAACGCGGCGACTCGAAGAACAACCGGACCGACGCTCCGCAGATCGTCGTCGGCTTGGCCGTCACCCGGGACGGGTATCCCGTCAAGAGCTGGGTCTTTCCCGGCGACACGACCGATGTCACGACGCTGGAACGGGTGAAGAAGGACCTTCGAGGTTGGCGTCTGAACCGTTGCATCTTCGTGGCCGACGCCGGGATGGTCTCGGACAAGAACCTGGCCGAGCTTCGCCGCGGCGGCGGCCGCTACATCGTGGCCATGCCCTGGCGGCAAGGGACGGAAGTGGTCAAGGACGTTCTCTCCCGCCCCGGCCGATTCCAGAAGATCAAGGACAACCTCGAGGTCAAGCAAGTCCGGGTCGGCGAGCGCCGCTATGTCGTCTGCTTCAACCCCCGGGAAGCGGAACGTCAGCGCCGGCACCGGGAGGAGCTTCTGAAAGAACTCCAGGAGGAGATCCGGGGATTGAAGGGCCACCCCAACCAGGCTTGTCGTCTGGTATCCTCCCGTCGTTTCGGTCCCTATCTCCGGCGTCTTAATAACGGCGAGCTTCGGATGAACCAGGCCGCCATCCATGAACGCGAGCGGCACGACGGCATGTGGGTCATTCATTCCAACGATGACGCGCTCGGCGCCGAAGATCTGGCCCTCGCCTACAAGCAGCTCGTCCGCGTCGAAGAAGCCTGGCGAACGATGAAGTCGACGATCGAGATCCAGCCGGTCTTTCATCGGGTGAGCCGTCGGATCCGCGCTCATGTCTTCCTCTGCGTCCTCGCGCTCCTTCTCGAACGCGTTGTGGAAAAAGCCTGCGACTCCACTTGGTTCCGGATCCGGGAGGAGCTTCGCTCCATAAAGGTTGGTCAATTGTCGGCCCCCCAAGGGACCGTAGTTCAGACGACCCCGGGCACTCCGAAAGCCCGCAACATCCTCAATACATTGAAGATAGAGCCGTTGCCGGCGGTTCTGTCCGCAAAATAGAACCTGGATACACGGCCGGTATCTCGAAAAATACCACATCCCCCTTGATTACTGATGGTTACACGGCCTTTTGGCATCTAGCCGCGTCAAACTCGGGCCAGGGCACGGATTGGGCGGAATTGGCGAAGGCGACGGCCCAGCCGGGCCTGCAACCGCCAGAGCGCCGAAGCCGGAGGACGAGCTGGCGATCATGGAGCAGTTCGGCTGGACGGAGGAGAACCTGGCCGAGGTCGCAGCGCGGGGGAGGACTCGGAATAGGGCAGCAGTCGAGGTGTTGGAGTGGGGGCGGGAGCGATCTTAGGCAAAGCCCTTGACCAATGTACCGGTTTTTACCGTCCGCTTATGCTCGGCCTCACACGCGAAAACCGTTGACCTCCTGTCAAACTTGGCATAGGCGCCTCCAATTCTCGCCGATTAATGAATAAATCAGGTTAATAGTATTAATCCGAAAATATTGAACTCGAACTTTTCCTTGACATCAAAACAACAACTGCCGATAATTTTATCAGCACAGCTAAAGTGGTTAGGGGGCGGTTATGCGTGCGCGGCCTATCAGTTTCATAGGGAAAATACTTCTTTATTTTATTCGTGTCAGCCCTATCCACCTTTTGTGAAAAAAAATCGAACGTTAATAAAGCCCGAGTTCAAGAAAAAGAACAGTTGAAATTGATTCTTGAAAAAGACCTTTCAATCGGAGACAGATCGGAGAAAGCGCCATATACTTTTTCCCAAATTATGCCTATCCGAAAGGATCAGCCCACGATCGCGGTGGATGAAAATGAACGGATCTATGTCCTAGACTATAAGGAGTGCCATATTAAAATATTTGATCGAGCCGGAAACCATATTAAGACTTTCGGCAGGAATGGGCAAGGACCGGGAGAACTTGAAGCTCCACTATCTCTCTCTATTTCGAATAACAATGAGATAATGGTAGAAGATGCCCGGATCAGGCGGCTCCATTTTTTCACCTTAGATGGAGATTATAAAAGCTCAGTCAGCACGGCGATAAGATTTCGCATGCTGAAGTTCAATTTCGATGCGCATGGAAATATCCTCTGTCTTAATGCAACCAATCGAGCAACTGATATTTTGTATGAAATATGTTTGTTCGATAGGCAATTAAACCCAATTCGGACTATCGCTTCTTATATTTATCCTCTTTCATTTTCATCAATGCATGTTTTTACGCCGATGTTACATTACTCAGTATATTCCGATGACTCTATTCTCTACGGCTTTCCGGACCTATATAAGTTGATTATAGTTGACCATTACGGCCACGAGGTCAGAAGTATTGAAAAAGAATATTCTCCGATTGAAGTCACCGCCAAAGAGCTGGAATCGTTTTTAAAGAATTTCCCATCAAATGCAAATTTACGAATCCCGGCATTTCATAATGCTTATCGCTATTTCACTGTGGATGATAAAGGACGGATATTTGTTCAAACATGGGAAAGATCAAAGAACGGTAGGGGTTATTATCAAGACATTTTTGATGACACCGGCGAATTTATAGCAAGCATTCCATTACAGGTTGATCCCGTCTTATGGAAAAAGAACAAGCTTTATACCGTTGAAGAAGATGAAAATGGGCTTCAAATAATGAAGAGATATAAGGTCCTATGGCAAATGGAATAATAATGAATATCATTATCAAACACAAATCCTATGTCCTCGGCAGCATATTATGGATGGCCGCAATTGCGTCTCTACCACGAGGAGAATGGCCCTCCCGTTGGCCTCGGGGATCATCTCCGCTCGCTGCGGTGAAACTTCACGCCGTCCCGGTCCGGAGCCCGTTCTTAGGTCTCCGTCCCGAGGCCGGCTATTTCACCGCTTCATGCTCTCTCCGATGATGCCCCTCGGCCCCGAAGGGCCGGCCCACTTGGCCGGCTGTTCTTATCCTTTATTCGCCGAGGACCGCTGGCGGCTGACTCGCCGCATCAGCAGGAAGACGGGCAGGCCGACGGCGAAGAAGATCGAGCCGTACAGGGCCTCCCGGGTCTGGGTGGCCAGGACGTTCCCGGCCACGGCCAGCATGGTCACGATGAAGACGAGCGGCAGAACGGGATAGAGCGGCACGCGGTAGCCCGTGTAGGCTTCGCCGGACCTCTTGGCCTTGCGCCGCAGGACGAAGACCGACGACGAGACGACGGCCAGGGTGATCGTGTCCAGGAACATGACGTAGTTGACGATGTTCTCGAACTTCCGCAGCAGGAAGATCGAGACGAGGATGATCCCGCCGAGGAAGAGCAGGCCGATCTCCTGGGTCTGAGTCCTCGGGTTGACCTTGTGGAAGACCGCGGGCAGGGTCCGGTCCTCGGCCATGGAGTAGTAGACGCGCGGGATCTGCATCAGGGTGACGTTGAGGAAGCCCATGGCCGAGAGGAAGATGGCCAGCGAAACGATGAGCTTGCCCGTTTCGCCCAGGGTGGCCCGGGCCGTCTCGGCCGCGACGAGCTTGGCCGCCGCGATGCCCGGAACGCCGAGGACCTTGACGTAGGCGACGTTGATGGTCAGGTAGCAGGCCAGCACGAGGAGGATGCCGAAGAAGACGGCCCGGGGGACGTTGCGGCGGGCGTCGCGGACGTCGGCCCCGAAATTGATGGTGTTCTGGTAGCCGCCGTAGGCGTAGAAGACGTAGATGAAGGCGACGCCGAGGGCGAAGAGCCAGGGCCGGTCGAGCGGCAGGGCGGCCGGCCCCTCGGGCGCTCTTTTCGCCAGGAAGGCCGCCGCGGCGAGGACGCCGATCAGGCCGACCTTGAGGAGGCTCAGGACGTTCTGGGCCCTGGCCCCGGTCTTGATGCCGAGATAGTTGATGGCCAGGAGGGCGAGGATGAGGACGACGGCCGTCATCTGGACCCGTGCGGACGTCGGGGCGGCGCCCGGGAAGACGATGGGCGTCAGGTATTCGGCCCCGATCAGGGCCACCCCGGCCGCGCCGGCCCCGTTGAGGATGACGACGTTGGTCCAGTTGAGCATGAAGGCCAGGCCGGAGCCGTAGCTCTCGGCCACGACCTTGTAGTAACTGCCCGGCTTGGAGAAGCGGCCGCCGATCTCGGCGAAGGTCAGGGCGCCGAGCAGGCTGACCAGGCCCCCGAGGGCCCAGGCGGCGTAGAAGACCGCCGGGGTCCTGGCCGCCGCGGCGACCAGGGCCGGGGTCCGGAAGATGCCGATGCCGATGATGAGGCTGACGACGATCATGGTCGCGTCGAACGTGGTCAGCTTGGCTTTGATGGTCATGGGGAGCGCCTCAGCGGGCCGGGCGGGACAGGCCGGCCCGGGCCGGGCCCTCGGCCAGGACCTCGTCGAGAGCGGCGACGAAGAGGTCGGCGTCGGCCTCCGAGAAGCAGAGGGGGGGACGGATCTTGATGACGTTGTGGAGAGGGCCGTCCGTTCCGGTGAGAACGCCGAGCTCGCGGAGGCGGTCGACGACGTAGGCGGCTTCGGCGGCCGCGGGCTCGAGCGTCCGGCGGTCGCGGACGAGCTCGAGGCCGAGGAAGAGCCCCGAGCCGCGGACGTCGCCGATAAGGGCCTGGCGCTCGGCGAGGCGCTTCAGGCCGGCGATGAAATGCCCCCCGACGCGCAGGGCCCGCTCCCGGAGCCGCTCGTCCCTCATGACGTCGAGCACGGCCAGGCCGGCCGCGCACGCGACCGGGTTGCCGCCGTAAGTGCTGAAGAACTCCATGCCGTCGGCGAAGGAGGCGGCGATGGCCTCGGTCGTCACGACGGCGGCCAGCGGGAAGCCGTTGCCGATGGGTTTGCCCAGGACGACGATGTCGGGGACGGCACCCTGGGTCTCGAAGCCCCAGAA
>Ga0116178_10000159_pt1 | contig 57374 bp, 44 predicted proteins | sample AD_STIC12_MetaG_FD_89880 | JGI IMG/M metagenome (GOLD analysis project Ga0116178, IMG submission 89880) | Active sludge microbial communities of municipal wastewater-treating anaerobic digesters from USA - AD_STIC12_MetaG | ecosystem: Engineered > Bioreactor > Anaerobic > Digestate | place: USA...
ACGCCGCGGCGTACCCGTCGCAGTGGGCGGCGATGGAAGCCCTGGCGCCTAAGCTGGGGTGTACGCCGGAGACCCTGCGCCGGTGGGTGCGGCAGGTGGAGCGGGACCGGGGTCAGCGGGCGGGGCTCACCACGGACGGACGGCAGCGCTTAAAGGACCTGGAGCGGGAGCATCGCGACCTCAAGCGGACGAACGAGATTCTCCGGCTGGCATCGGCGTATTTCGCGCAGGCGGAGCTCGACCGCCGAGCGACGTGCTGGTGCAGCTGATCGACGAGCACCGAGAACGGTATGAGGTCGAGCCCATGTGCGCGGTGTTGCCCATGGCCCCGTCGACCTACGTCCGGCACAAGGCGCTGGCGGCCCACCCCGAGCAGCGGTTGGCTCGCGCGCCACGCGACGAGGCCCTGCAGGCGGCCATCCAGCGCGTCTGGGACGCGAATTCCCAGGTCTACGGGCCGCGCACGGTCTGGCGGCAGCTGCGGCGCAGGGGCCTCCGGGTCGCCCGCGGCTCGGTGGAGCGGCTGATGCGAGCCATGGGCTTGCGCAGGACTATGCGTGGCCGGGCTTGGATCACGCCGACGACGCCGGAAATGCCGGCCGTGCCGCTCCCGGACCTGGTGGACCGCGACGTCACGGTCACGGCCCCCAATCAGCGCTGGGTGGCGGACTTCACCGATATGGCGACCTGGGCCGGCGTCGTCGACGTGGCCTTCGTCATCGATGCCTGTGCGGGGCGCATCGTCGGCTGGCGCGTCTCGGCGTCGATGCGCGCCGCCTTCGTGCTCGACACGCTCGAGCACGCGGTCTACGACCGGGCGGGCGCTGGGCTCGACGGCCTGGTGCATCATTCGGATCGCGGCACCCAATACCTGTTGATTGGCGACAATTAGAATTGCCGGCCTGACGACAATTACTTTTGCCGGTCCATCGGCAGTTGGATGGGGCCTGTGTCAGGCTGTCCGTCGGAGGACGGATGGTCACGGACGCCCAGGTTCGCCGACTGCGGGAGAAGCGGATGGAAGGCAAGAGTTTGGCGGCGGCGGCCGCCGCCGCCGGGATGAGTGAGCGCACGGCTCGGACCTGGCAAACAGGCGCGTTGCCCTCGACGATGCGCTCGCCTCGCCCGTGGCGGACACGTCCTGACCCATTTGCCGACGTCTGGGCGACTGAGGTCGTGCCGTGGTTGGAAGCCGACCGGGACGGGCGGTTGCAGGCCCTGACGCTGTTCGAGGAGTTGTGCACCCGGCATCCGGGGCAATTTCGGCCGGGGCAACTGCGGACGTGGCAGCGGCGCGTGCGCGATTGGCGGGCGTTGCACGGCCCTGAGCAGGAGGTCTATTTCGAGCAGGCGGCCGTCCCGGGCCGCGAGGGCGCCCTGGACTTCACCGACCCCACCGACCTCGGCATCACCATTCAGCAGCAGCCCTTTGAGCACGTGTGGTTTGAGTGGATTCTGCCGTTCAGCGGCTGGACGCACATCGACCTGGCGCCGAGCGAGACCTTCGAGGCCTTGGTCCAAGGCCTGCAGAGTGCGGTGTGGACGTTGGGCGGCGTCCCCGCCGTCGCCCGGCACGACAATCTGTCGGCGGCGACGCATGAGTTGAAGCGATCGGGGGGACGCCAGTTGACCGCGCGCTTCCAGGCGGTGCTGGATCACTACGGCATGCGGTCGTCCCGGATCTTTCCCGGGCATGCCCACGAAAATGGCAGCGCCGAGCAGAGCCATCACCAGAGCAAGCGTGCCGTGGCCCAAGGCTTACTGCTGCGTGGCCATGCCGACTTCACCGACGAAGACACCTATCTGAGCTTCGTGCGCGAGGTCATTGAGCGGAAGCAGAATGCGCCGGCGGCGAGCCGATTGGCAGAAGAGCGCCGCCATCTGCGCCCGCTCCCATCCGCGCCGATTCCCAATTACACGACCTACACCTGCGTCGTGCGGCGCTGGAGCACCATTCGGGTGAGCGGGCGGACCTACTCGGTGCCGTCGCGATTGATTGGGCACACCGTCGAGGTGCGGCAAGCGCCGGCGACCATCGAGGTGCGCTACAGCGGGGAGCTCGTGGAAACGATGCCGCGCGTACGGGGACGTGACCACCGCATCGACTATCGCCACGTCATCCGCAGCCTCGTACGGAAACCGGGCGCGTTTGCCCGCTACCGGTACCGCGAGGAGCTGTTTCCGACCTTGCCGTTCCGGCAGGCGTACGACGCGCTGCTGGTGTGGCATGGCGACCGCGCCGACGTCGAGTATGTCCGCCTGCTGCACTTGGCCGCCAGCGGCAGTGAAGGCGCCGTCGCCCAGACGCTGACGAGCTTGCTCGCGGATCGCCGCCCCTTTGACTACCACGTGGTGCAGCATCTGGTCGCGCCCGCGACGCCACGCCACCCGATGCTGCGCCTGCCCGAGCCCGACCTGACGGTGTATGACACCTTGCTCGCAGGAGGGCGGTCATGACCACCCCGCCGCTGCCCACGGAGCGTGTCACGACGCTGTTGACGACGTTTGGCCTGACCACGGCGGCCCAGGAATGTGTCCCCCGGTTCACGCTGGCCGGTCACGCGGGAGCCGTGCCCGTGTTGCAGGAGGTCCTGGACCTCGAGCGGGACGCGCGGCACCAGCGCCGCATCGATCGCCTGCGCCGCGCGTCTCGACTGCCGCCCGGCAAGACGTTCAACACGCTCGAGGCCACACGCTTCCCGGCGCCCTTGATGGCCCGACTCCGGGAGTTGGCGGCGGGACTCTTCGTCGACACCGCCACGAATGTGCTGGCGTTCGGTTTGCCCGGCGTCGGCAAGAGCCACGCCCTCGCGGCACTGGGGCACGCGCTGGTCCAGGCCGGCCACGCCGTGCTCTTTGTGCCGGCCTACGCCTTGGTGCAAGACCTGCTGGCGGCGAAGCGGGCGCTGGAGCTGCTCCGCGCCCTGCGGAAACTCGACCTGTTTGAGGTCGTGATCCTCGACGACTTGGGCTACGTGCAACAGAGTCCCGAGGAAGCCGAGGTGCTGTTCACGCTCATCGCCGAGCGGTACGAGCGCCGGTCGCTGGCGATCACGAGCAATCTGGTGTTCAGTCAGTGGGATCGGATCTTCAAAGACCAGATGGCCACCGCGGCCGCCATCGATCGCTTGGTGCACCACGCAGTGATTCTCGAGTTCGACGTCACGAGTTACCGCACCGATCAAGCCACACGCGACCTCCAGGCCGTGGCACCGCCCCGGGCCAGGGGCCGACCGCCCGTGTCCGTGCTCAAGCGGAAGCGCGCTCGGTAACCGTCGCGTCGTCTGCGCGGGCCCCGCACCTGGGTGGGGGGCCTGCTCGACGCCGCTGGTGATAGTCAGGGATGAACGGGAACCTAGGAACGATCGGCAAGAGTAGTTGACGCCACGCGGCAAAACTAGTTGACGTCAATCAGCTGTCCATGTGGTACTCCCACCGGTTGCTCGACGCCGGCATGGCGCCGTCGGTGGGCAGCACCGGCGAGGCCTACGACCATGCCCTCGCGCAGGCGGTGATTGGCCTCTTCAAGACCGAGGTCATCCACCGCCGGAGCCCGTGGCGACATCTGGAGATGGTCGAGTTCGCCGTGCTAGCCTGGGGCCACTGGTGCAACACCGGGCGGCTACTGGAGGCGATCGGGTACGTACCCCCGGCGAAATACGAGGCACGCGATGATGAACAGGCTAAGGTGGCCTGACTCACCTAACCAGTTCTCCGATACTCCCGGTACGATTCACTGGGACTCTAACAACTGCAGCGGGCCCCCATGCGATCGTTGGCGTTATCCGTCATCCTACTGGAGAATCGCCGACAACCAGTCATGCACCACGTTTCGTTTGAGGTGGTTCCACTCAAACTGGTTGCCGAAACTTCTTAAGCATGAATAACAGCTCCCCAAGCGGTCGCACGCGGAGTTCGGACAGTTCGTGACCCGGTCGAGCGCTCTTCCAAGAACGCTAGGAAGTTCGTCGTGTAGCCTGGCGACGTAACCAGCCCCGCCCGGCACTCTGTCGAAGACGATCAGTTCACCCTTGAGGGTTCCCTCGCTCTGGCTCCTGAAGGTGCCTCCGAGGTCCCTTGCAGGAATCTCCAGCACATCGGCTGCCGCAAAAAGAAAGGCTGTCTGAAGCGAGAGCCAGAAGTCCCTATCTGTAACCGGCGGCGGCGGCGGGGTCACCGCGTCAAATCGGACCTGAAGCGTGTCGGTGGCGAATCGACAGGCGAGGTGGAGGCGCAAGAGTCGGCCCCCGACGCACCTCGCGCCCCACGGCTTCCGATGGGCCTTCTGTTGTGCGATCGCTAAACCGCACGAAGGACACAATGAAAATCCCTCGAAGTTCGAGCCAGCGTTCACCCTGAAGAGCTCACCATTCCTTAGGTGCGCCGTCGAGACACCCAGGAGCTTCTGATGAGTTACAAATGCCTCGGGTGGAGCGCCGCCCATGAAGAAGAGCTCCGACGTTCGTGGCGGCCTGCTGCGATAGATGTTCACAGGCTTGGCCCGGTCGGCCACGTGGGTAGTGAAACCCATCGGAACGGCGTACGCGCTGGGTCGGCTTCCAGGACCCGCTGCCGGGGATTGGCAGTAGGCACAGATAGGCTGCAGCTCCTGACGAGTGTTGGCCGTGACGACGCGGTTGCAGCGGCTACAAGACCGATAGTACCTCACCTCCATCGCTCGGTTTTGAAGGTCAACAGCGCGGCTCTTCAACAGAAGCCCGTCCGCGACCACCTCAGCGCCGGGAGCATACTCCGCTAGGCCGTACTCAATATCTCGCTCCAGCCGCATCCGTTGGCTGACTTGGGGATCTCGAACCACGAGACGAACGACGTCTTGAGGAAACGCGTACCCGGGCAACCAGTGGTCAGATGCCAAAACGTCGATCAGAGACTCAGCGAGGAGCTGATCTAGGAGGCGATCGACTGATTCCCGACTTCGCGCAAGTTCCACAGCTTCTTGGGCCGTAGCCCCAGCTATCTCTCTCGTGAGCTCTTCATACTGACTTCGGTAGGAGGCGACCCTTTCGTGGAAGCGCTCCCGACAACGAACGAGTCCTGTCGTGCTCTCCTGAAAGGCGTCGGCCGGTAGCAGGTTGCAGGAACTGTCAATGATCCTTGAAAGAGACGGCACCAGGCTCTGGCTACGCTCGGTGACCCAATCGACAAAGGGCCGGACGGCCGCACCAGAATCTGCGGATTCCCCGAAGAACCAGGACGCGGTCATCTGACGGGGCTCGGTCGGGGCAGGAATGCGACCGCTTCGTAGGAAACTGCCGAGCAAGAAGGAGTTGACATGCCGCTGCGAAAGCCGTGGATTCGCAAGGCTGATTCTCGGAACAGGCACGACTCCTTGGACGATGTCTAGGGGCTGGCTGTAGTGAACCTGGTCGTGTGGGATCCCCCGGGCATACGTAACGGCAAACGCAGCCCCCTCCCGCCGTCGGCCTGCGCGGCCTGCCCGTTGCAGGTAGTTTGCCGGCGTGGGAGGCACGTTTCGGAGAAAGACCGACTTCAACTGGCCGACATCCACGCCCATCTCGAATGTCGTGGAACTGGACAGGACATTGACGTCACCGCCCGCGAAGAGGTTCTGATACTTGCGCCCTGTCTCGTTCGTCAGCTGTGCGGTATGCTCCCTCACTTCCAGCGGCAACGGGTCTGTCATTGTGACTCGATGAAACCAGTGGTGGTTGCTGAAACGACTCGCCAGATCTTGGGGGGTAATGGATGACAGATGGCCGCGGCAGCCTGGCATGAGGCATGTGGCCTTGAGTGCTCGGCCAGTCAGGCTGCCGCAGCGATTGCAGAGATATCCCACAGTCGGGAGTTTGATAACCAGCCGATCGTAGGAGAGTTGGTACTCGTTGGGTCTCAGACTCGATAGGACTGCGGACTCGACCAGCGCCTGCCACACCTGGTCGAGTCTTGTCTTGATCTCGTCGCCTGCCGCAAGCTTGTCTTTCCCGAGAAGTACCGCGAGAACCTCTGCCTGGCCACTCCTGGAGACGACGGCTTTGGGCATCTTGGCGTAATAGGGATTCCACCGCCAGCGTAGCCGTCCGTCGAGAGGGCCCTGCTCGCTGTTGTGGTACGTGACAGCTTCAGGGCCCGGCGCCAGGTCACTCATGGGGACGTCTGGTGGGAGCTCGAGAGCCTTGCGCCAGACGAACATCCACAAGAGTGCCTGCAGCGCTGCCCACCCGTTGCTTTCGTTCGGCCTGAACATCCACTCAAGCCGGCGGCCAAGATCGTCGCGTTCGTCGTCGCTGAATGCGACCTCAACGTACGCGAGTCCCAGTCCTGCGATGTTGTTCCGGATCCTCGGAGATGCCGTGAAGTTCTCGAAGAGCGCTAGGCGGGCGTCTGTCTTTAGCCGATTTTTCTCAGCCGGGAGTAGCTGGCCAGGACGCTTGACCTCGACCGAGTATTCCTCTCCGCCACCACCTTTTCGAACGACCACATAGGGCAGCGTGAGGGCAACCCGCCGGTAATGCTCGGCAATCGCGTCGAATGTCGCACCCTCGTCGCCAGCCAAGGCGACCGCGGCACAAATAGCCTGGTACAAAGGTTTCAGCACCAAGGTTTGGGCCGAGGTGCGCGCGAGATAGGGGGCGAAGTAGGCCGCCCGCTGCCGGCTATCGGAGAATACGAGCAGACGCCTAGCGGCGGCGGGTTTCTTCGTATCCTCGTCGGGTAGCCCGCGAACGATGGCCTCGGCCAGCACAGCTGTGCTGGCTTCCTCGCCAGTCTGTACCTCGCGCAGAACAGACGGGTATGGACGCGCAAGGCCACTGCACCATGGGCACTGGCGCAGAATGCCGGCGGGACCTGCATTCAGCCGGCTCAATCGAACGACATTAGGGCTTGTGCAGCAAGCTTCCAATGCGGCTCCGACGGAAAGGATCCGGCAGGCGGGGGAGAGACACAGCTCCGCGAACTCGTCGGCGTGCTCGGCGTCTGGTTCCGCATCGTCATCTGGCGTCAGCTTCTCATCCTGGGAGGCTGTGCTGACCCAGCTAAGTAGGTGTGCGTTGGCCTGCCCGAGTCCTGTCGGGTAAGGAAACCACTTCTTGTCGGCTTCAAAGACACGCAGAACTGGCGTTCCGCAGTGGACGCACGTGAGCAGAGGAATGACCGGCGACTGGCAGTCGGGACAGTGGAGTGCTTCGTCAAGCGTCAAGCGGCTCCAGGCCTGGGCCGTGTCAGAGCCTCGAGCAGGGCAGGTTCGCGAGACACAGACGGCGCCACTCCGAAGACCTCGTAAGAAGAAATGGAACCGGCTAGGCAGGAGCGGAGGCGAAGTCGAATCTCGGACGGCATTGGCCCCCAGCATAACTAGCCACTCGATGATGCGAAGCGCGCCGTCCGATGACTCACCAAAGAGATCCTGTGCCGCTTCGGCCAATATGACCGGGCGACAGGACGCAAGGGTGTGCAGCCGATGCAGCTCCGCGTTGTCGACCATCCAGTTCCACAGTAGCGCCCCGGGGGAAGACTCCGGTAGGAAGGCCCTTTGTGCCAGGCCAGTCTCCGCGATGAGTCTCACCAATGCTGGGGCGCTTCCCAAAGCCTGAGACCATCGATTCAACGCGCCTTCGTCTGGAACCGCCGCGAGGTATCGCTCCAGGGGTACCCGGGGTGCGAGCGATGCCGCGAATCCAGTCGTTTGAACCCCCAGAACCACGTCATCCTTCGTAAATGGTTGCCCGGTCAAGGATTCAGCAAAGCCGGCGACGCGTTGGAGGTCGTCACCGAGAGTCGCGCTTGTGAGCACAAACTGGAGCTGATTGCGGGGAAACGCCAGTTGGAGACGCCGGATCAGCAAGCCGACGTCAATGCCTTGCGCGCCGTTATACGTGTGAGCCTCGTCCAAGACCACGTAGCGCAAGCGTTGCTGAGTGAAGATCTCGCTGTCCTGAGGCCTGAGCAGCAGATACTCCAGCATCGCGAAGTTCGTCAGCAGGAGGTGCGGAGGCGCCGATCGAATCTCAGCCCTCGAGAAGCGCTCGTTTGGGTCGAGGATCTCCCGTGCATCCATCTCCGACGCATCAGCTCGATCGTGCGGAGTGTCGCCGGTGTAGCGACCAAAGGTGATGTCCGGGAGGCCCTTCAAGAGGCCACGCATCCTGCCGAGCTGGTCGTTCGCCAGGGCGTTCATCGGGTAGATCACAATTGCCCGCACGCCCGGGCCCGGATTCCGCAGCGCATCGTCCAGGAGAGGAATCAAGAAGCACTCGGTCTTTCCACTGCCCGTGCCACTGGCAACGGCGACATTTCGGCCTTCGTGCACCATCCTGATGCTGCGTACCTGATGGAGGTAGAGCTGTCGGTCGACGTCGAACGCGGCAGGATTCAGCCGAAGGAGGCCCCGATGGAGGCGCACGGCCGACGAGTCTAAGATGAGCTGCCTGAGAGAGCGATCGAGTTGATAGGCGGGTATTGAACTAAACAACGGTTCCTTGCAGAAGACGTCCCGACCTTCAAGTTCCTGCCAAAACCGCTCTCTTAACGCGGAGTCAGAATCGCTGATGAAGTTCTGTGTAAAGAGATAGCGGCGGTAGGTGTCACGAATTGTCGAGAAGAAGGTGCGCGCATTGATGTCAGCCATGATCCTTCATCCACGAAAGGAGCGCCGCGTAAAAGATTGCCGCCAACTCCGCATCGTTGTGGTGCCTGAGGGCCAGGTACTGGGACTTGGTCAGCCGGATCGTGAGTGGCACCAATGGACCACTGGGTCGCCTTCCGGAATCGCTGAAGCCGCGACCCAGGACACGCTGTGCCAAAGAGGAAGGGTCAGTCCCAGCCCTACGGAGCGCCCGATTCAAGAGACGGAGGTTCACGAGCAACGTACGTGCCGTGTGATGTAATGCACTGCAAGTTCCTCTCGGGCACCGAAATTCGATTTCGACGGTCTGCCCCTTCCGGACCGGCCCCTCTGGCCGAGCACCACAGACCTCGCAGCGTGTTTCCCAGGCAACGTCAGCTCGCTGTCGGGGGGAGAGATAGTTGTAGACGGCATCGGTTAGCCGCGATCCTGGAGCCTTCTTCTGCAGCCATTTAAGAAGAGCGCTTCGCCCTCGGACGTTAGACCTAAAAGACGGTGTATCCCAATAGCGCTCCTCGGACACGACTACGACGTTTGAGCGTCGACCGACATTAGCGCGCATGGCCGTTTCCGAGGTGATAGCCGAACCGCAGGTTGCCGAATTCGCGAATCTCCGTCCTCTCGGGTCCGAGCGAACGGCTATGTGCAGAGACCCGGAACGTCAGGTCTCTGGTTAGCTCATGACGCACCCGGATCTCGTCATCCAGAAACCCCAGCGTCGGAACCGAGAAGTGCAGGACGTTGGTCTGAGCCGTACCTAGGTCAGCCAACCGATCGATGATTAGGTTAGCTTCGCGAGCATCTTCCACTAGGGCCAACGACAGGCTCCGCGGAGTGGTGTCCAGGGCCTGGCCGCGACGGACAAGCTCGAAGTGTGTCCCATCGCACAGCTGGAGGCCCAGAGTCTCGGCGAGCTCGTAGTTCCCCGGGATCTGCTCGAGGATGGCCGCGCCATGGGCCACGTCCCATTCTGGACTTGCGGCAAGCCTGTATCGACCAGTGAAACGAGAGTCGGCAGCGAGGCGCTCGTTCAACAGCCAGAGCTGGCTGCTACCGCCGATCACAATGATGTCATCAATCGAGTCGATGCTGAGCCCTGCCTGAGCCACAGTTGACGCCAACAGATTGATTGCCCGGTCGACAAACGGTCCGAGCACGCCGGCGGCACGTATCCTGGTGAGATCTACATGTGCCGATCGGCCTGCGTAGTGTTCAAGCCCAATGGGCACCTGCTCTTCAGCCGATAGGGCGCACTTCGCCATTTCTGAACGAATGATGAGCTGGTCGCGATCTATGGTGGGCACTTCCTCAATCGCGAGGCTGTCGCCACGGGCGTCCATTATCAACTTATGAACCAAGAGACTCAGCTCTTGGTCCATCAAATCTCCCGCGTCAGGCATTCCTTCCTTGGCAAGCTCGAAGATTGTCAGACCCTCAATTCGAAGAACGCTGACATCGAGCGTGCCACCACCCCAATCGAATACCGCCACGTGTCGGCTATTCCGAAGGTCGGTGAAGTAGCGGACGAACGCCGCGGTGGATTCGACAACGAAGCTACTGACTTCGATTCCAGCTAACTCGGCCGCCTCTCGAAGGACGCGCCGGGCCCGTGCGGATAAACCGACTGGAATGGAGAACGTCGCCTTTCGAATGCCTGCTCTCACGCCACGCTGCTGCGCCCGAACAGAAAGCTGCTTGAGCACCTCGGCCGCGATATCTCTGGGCGTCCAGCTTCTCCCGGCCGTCACCCAGTGTCTATCGCTCTCAAGGCACCTCTTGATCGAGCCGACAACCTCGAAGCCGCCCAGTTGTTGAAGCTCGTGTCGGCGGTTCCAGGCGGACCGTCCTCCGATCACTTCATCCGTGGCTTGCTTGAGGATGATGACCGAAGGAAGCGGTTTGCCCAGCTCGTCGCCATACCGCTGTACGGCCCGACCATCAACCTCGACGGCGCTCGTGTTGGTCGCTCCGAAGTCAATACCGAAGTGGCCCATGACAGTACCTACTTTGAGATATCAACACCGGCGGCTCGGAGTGCGCCAAGAACCTCATGGAGACGGAGGTGCAGCACGGTGGTCATGTCGGGAGACGGTCGAACACCATGTGGAGGGACATGGCTGACGATCTTGGCAACTTCACTGGCGAGTCTGTTCTTGAACTCTGAGAGGTGAGCTGCGGTCGCCACCTCAATTCGATGAAGCAACTCCTCCCTCGTCGCATTGTGTGCCTGGCGCTCAGCTTCCACATCAGCCCTAGCCTGATCGCGCTCGGATCTGAGCGTGCCGGCCTCGGTGCGCAGGGCGGTCGTCGTGGTCTCTAGTTCTTGAATCTTGTCGGCCAGCTCGGACCTAATTGCTGCCGTGTCACGCTGCGACTGGCCCAGAAACCCGCGGGCAGCTTTGAGGATGCGCGCGTGTTGTTCTAGCTCATTCAGCCAGATATCCAGCTGCCGAAGTTGTCCAGCGACGTCAGCAACGGCCACGGCCGGCGGTTCCGGGGCGCTTGCTGAACGCACGGCGCCAGGTTGAACCCGGAACTGCCCAGTAGCAGTCGGCACGCGCGGCGGAGTTGCAGCACCGGTCCCATCGGCTGACTGCTTGGCCTCGTCGCTAAGTGGTAGTTGTCCGCTTGGCGCTGGGGTGGTGGTTTCGGCTGCCGGCACCGGAGAGTCCGGCGGTACCTGGATGAAAGCTCTCGCAGGAATCGGTCGATCCGGGAAAACGCGAACCCACAGCGCTGGAACCGCCGCTAGGTCCGGGTCGAAGCTCGCTCGGGCGCGCGGGTCGACCATTCCAACGAGTTCCGCCAGAGCGTCGCCAACCGATCCGGGACCGAAATCAGGAGCCCCTTCACCAGCGAGCCAGGCAAGACCGACCCTGATTACCTCAAGCCGTGCAGGGAGGGTTGTCTCCGATGCCCGAGCTAGGCGAAGCAGAACCAGTAAGAGTGACTCACCTTTCGTTCGCGCGGGACAGGCAAGAACGAGCGCCGCGACAAGCTTCGGTTGCTCTCTCAATAGCCGCCCCAGCCGTCCAACGTTCTCGTTTGACCGAGGCAAGTCCGCCAGTACCTCTGCCGCCGTTGTGGGATCGATCTTCATCAATTCCGATGCCAAGGTGAAACGCATGGGGCTACCGCGGTCAGCGTCCTTGGGTAAGAGTCTCAGCACTCTCGCGCGGGCCGACGGATCGAGTTGGGGCCAGAGTCTGGCAATGCCGGCCCCGGCGACGCGGGGTGGCAGTCCAGGAATCGCGAGCGCGGTTCCAAGAACGGCCGGGTCTTCTGCCGTCGCTACCGCAAAGAGTTCGGTCCACTCGTCTAGGACCTCTTTCGTCGGGTTTCCGGCTTTCTTGCCCGCCGCTCTCCGCTGACTTGCCAGCGCCTCGAGTTTCGCGATTGCAGCAGCTGGTGTTGGTTGTTCCAATGTCATGGTTGCTCCGAGACGAGAACGGCCTCCACTTTCGGCGAAGACCTGCCTAACGCGCGTTCGAGTTCTGCGTCTTCAACGCAGGGTGATAGTTCAGCAAAACCCACACCGGGGGGCCAGAGCGGAGCCTCACCGACCTTCCCGCATCGTGCCGCAAGAGCCGTCATTGAGGCGGCAAGACAGGCGAATGGACCCCTGGGCGAGTCAATTGACAGCTGACTGGCCTGTTCGAACTCGTCCAGACGGTACAGTGCGAGTTGCCAGAGACTCCGCGATACGAAGATCAGCGCTTTGGGAGCATCCGCAATCTCCTCGAGCTGACGCAGATCCCGGATGGCAGCTCCGAGAGCTATTCGCCGATCACGGTCAGTCTGAGTCCGAGTAACCGCCTGCAGGTATCGACGGGCGCCTTCGGTTATCTGGTGTGCTCCCGGAACGTCACCCAGAACCTGGGTGGCCAGCCGGGCGTTGCGAGCGATACGATCACGCCACTCACATAACACGCTGGCCGGGTCAGGCGCTTCCGCAAGAAGCGACCTGACGATGCCCTCCCAGCGTCTAACGGGCAAACCCACAACTACTTGGTCTAGAGCAGCACTCCACGGTGGCCTCGGTTCGAGTTGCACGTGTGCCTGCCGAGCAGCCTGCACCCACTCTAGTAGTTCGGCGAACCGTCTCTCAACTGGCGCACAGTCCTGGCCAATTGGAGGCAATAGTTCGCTACCGTCGAATACCTGAGCACCTCTGGCGAACACCAAGAGCAAGTCGCACAAGGGACCCGCAAGTTCCACGGAGCCGGGGATGCAGGAAACGGCTTGCGGCTGGCGAACGATGGAATCGGCGGACCGTAATGCCTCGCCAATATTGGGGAGTGTGAAGACGGCCGAGTCCTCTGGCAGGGTGCCAATGCGCTGTCGAATCCGATCTGCGAACGCGACGTAGACAGACGAACGGACAAACGGACAGCCTCTAGGATGGACAGCGAGTTGAGCAGCGGCTCCAGGAACGGCCCGAGCTGCCGTGGCCCACTGGAGAAAGCCCACATCGCGTAGCCCCGACCGCGGCATTGGGGTGCCTACCCAGATCGTCTGAGCCTCAGGTCCGTCCAGCGCCACCAAGTTCACTCGGTAACGTGCTGGAGCTTCGAGCTGAAGAACTGGAAGTGGATCTTGCGCCTGATCGATCCAAACGGTCTGCGAGCGACCATTCTTCAGCTCGAGTCCAACTCTGGGCACCTTGAGCGACGTTGCCAGCGACACGGTCTCACAAGACAACGCACCGTCGATGCGCATGACAGCCGGCAACACACGGACAATCTGACGCCCGGGGCCTGCGGATCGAGCTTCAGCATTCTGCCAACCAGCCTGCCAACCTGGTGGCAGCTCAACTTCTAGGGTTGCGTCCTCATCAACGCCTACGGCTAGCGGACGCCAGCGGAAGCGAATACCACGTGGTACGACGGTGAACCCAAGGACCTGGGGTTCTCCTCCTTTGCGAAGGAACCCTCGAGGCTCGAGGACTACCTGTCCCTGGCATGGGACGGATACTGCAAGTGAGTGCTCGGAACTACCAGGCGTCGGCAGCAGCCGCCGACGTTGTTCACCGATCTCGACCCACAGCCAGTAATCGTTCGTCGAGTCTTCCGGCCAGTTTGAGACTACAAGCCGTGGTGGCTCACCAACATACACGTCGCTTCCAAGACGTGGATGTGTGAATCCCCCGGCAAACTCGAGGGAGGGAATCGGTGTGGAGCCGACGACGAAGAACCCCAGCTCGGCGAGGGGCGAAGCCGGCGCTAGGCGTACGCGAAAGACGTAGAAGTACTCGCCGCCCTGAGGGGACGAGGGAAGATCCAACACGCCGAGGTCTTCTCTAACTACCCGGTCGGGCGCAGCAAGGCTCTGCGCAACGATGAGGTAGTAATCGCCCGGACGCACAGCACCAGCAGAAGTCACAAATCGTCCGTCTGACGTCCGAAACAGTGCCGCGCTTGTCCGACCGGGCCACCACCATTGGTCGTCTGGGACTTCCCATCCGCCTTTTGCCGGGTGGCGGAAGGTACCACTAGGTCTGGACTCGCTGGTAACAGGCCTGACCGGGTCGAAGACCCTTTTTCCTCCGGATAAGTAGACCCCTTTCGCAACACCGGCTTTGTCGAATCGGAGTTGAAGCTGAAGACGACCCACGTCGAGCGCCAGGAACGGCGGCGGATAGCCTTCCTTGGGCGGTGCAGGAGGATCCGGCCTGAGGAGTTCCAGCAACTCCGTCCAGAAACCCGTTCTATAGCCGGGGATGTTGCGTACCTCTTGTATCCCGGCCAAGGACGACCGCAGCCGGATGTAAACACCTGCCGTGGCCACAGTGAAGGCATAGCCCGTGTCACTGTTCAGGAACTCACTCACGCACCGAGGGAGCGCTGCAGGCAACACCACATCGTATTCCCGGCGAGAGAAGTGTCGTCCGTGCTCCCGAAGCAACCTTGTCAGTAGTTGGGCAAATGCGGGAAGACCGACCGCGGGAATGCCGGCATGCCGATAGACCACGCCGACGTAACGCCAAGGTCCAGTGCGGTCGTAGGTGTCCGGTTTGTCGGGAAAGTGCTCTTCGAGGAATCGAATGATGGCTGGCCCGTGTACATCATTCCAACTGCGCTGGTCTGCGGCCATGTGCAGGCGCTGGTAGAAGAGCTCGATGAAGCTCGTGTCGTCCCTGGATCCCTCCGCCGCCGCGTGGACAGCTGCGAGCGCTATGCACGGACGGAAGACCGGATGCCAGAGCTCCAGGTACCTGCGGCCGAGCTCATCGTACAGACGACTTTTCTCGACGTCCTGCAGTTCCCGCTCGACAAGGAACTGGATCGGGCGCGCCCTGAGCTCGGACTGTATCCGTTCCGACAGCCCCTCCAGCCAACGATTGGACATGGTCGGACCATCCAGCCGTGACTACTGTTCGCCAACAGCGCCGGAGTCACGGTTCTTCACACAATCTCGGACTCGCGAGGGAATCCCTCCAGGGCCACCGGATCGGCCGGGCAACAACGGGAAGGCAGCCGTATCGGACCGAAAAAGCTACACGAACCGAGACGGCGGGCTACGAATAGGCCTTAGTCGACCGGCGACCGCGAGATGATAGCACTGGAAGCCTGACAGACTAGGTCACAACCGCGACCATCCTAGATGTCCAAAGGACTCGCACGGGCAAGCCGTGCTCTTGAGGCAGGTCCCTGAATCTTAGGACGCGCGCGGCAGAGAGCCTTAAGCGCCTTCCGGAAGCGGCACATACCCGAGCTCGTCCAGGACCACCAGCTTCGGGTAGGTGAGTTGCTGCAAGGTCCGCTCGAGCCGGTATTCATACCGCGCCCGCACCAGCCGGGTCACCAACGGCTCGAAGGTCAGGAAGAGCACCGAGTACCCGGCTTCGACCGCCTTGACGCCCAAGGCAATCGCCAGATGCGTCTTCCCGACGCCCGGGGGCCTGAGGAGCACGGCGTTGTGGGCCCGCTCGATGAGACCCAGGCCGGCGAGCTCGCGGAGGACCTTCCGGTCGATCGACGGCTGGAAGTCGAAGTCGAATTGCTCCAAGGTCTTCATCCAGGGGAACCGCGCTTGTTTCAGGCGGCTTTCGACGCTGCGCTGATAGCCCCCCCGCCACTCGATCTCCAAGGCCTGGGCCAGGAAGCCCTCATAGTCCAGGTCGCCCGTGGCGGCCTGCTCGCAGACCCTGTCGAGCTCGTCAGCCGGATGGTCCAGTTTCATCCGCTCGAGGAGGGTGCTCAGTTCCATCGCCCTACCTCCTCATACACAGCCAGCGGCCGTTGCTCGACGTGGAGCGTCTCCGCCCACAGTTGCGCATTATGCCCCGGCACCACGACCCAGCCCTCGCTCGCCGGCCGCCCACACGGGCAGCCGCCCGTCGAGACTGATGTAGACGTCGACCGTTTGGTCGCGCAGGACGTCTGGCACGCTGTACCGATTCCCCCGGACGTCAATGAAGCCGTCCCAGCTGACCTGCCGGGTTTCCCGATACGCGGGGTCGACCCGCTGGGCGTTGAGCGGCTGCAGGTGCGGGACTTCCCGGGCAAACCGCTCGACAACGACCTTGTGCACGGTCCCGTGGACGCGCTGGTCGGCTTCCTCTCGGAGCCACTGCTCCGCGAGCTGGTTCAGATGCGCCCAGCTGTCAAAGGCCCGGTACCGGACGAAGAAGTGGGGCTTGATGGAGCCGATGTTCCGTTCGTCCTTCCCCTTCGTCCGCGCCAGGCCTGGCCGACACGCCCACGGCCGGAACCCGTAGTGCAGGGCCAGGTCCAGAAAGCGCGGATGAAACGGCACCTGCTGCGGCCCATGCCGCAACACCGCGCACTTCTGGTTGTCGACCAAAACCTCCTTCGGGACCCCCGCCAAACCACTCGACGCTCCGAACCAACCGCTCGTAGGTGTGCTCGGCATCCTCGCTCTCCGTGCACCAGAAGTGGAACCGGCGCGAGTAGCCCAACGTGTTCACCGCAGTGTACCTGCGTGTCCACCCCGGCCAGCGGGATCCAGAGCGTCCCCCAGTCGCTCTGCAGCTGCTCCCTCGGGTCGGTCTCGAACCGCACCGTCGCCCGGCCGGTCCGCAGCGGGCGTTTCGGGCGGATGTAGTCCCGGATGATCGAGACCTCTCCGGGATACCCCCCCCGCCTGCAGCTCCCGCCAGATCACCACCGCGTTCCAGACCCCTTCCTGCAGCAGTCCGTCGATCCGCTCCTTGTACGAGTCCAGCAGGCTGCCCCGCTTGCCTGGCCCCGCCGGCGCCCCCTCGTGCGCCAGCGCCCGTCCGACCGTCTTCGGGTGGCCGCCCAACAGCGTGGCGATGTCCCGTTGGTAGACACCGCGCTTCACCAGCGCTTGAATCATCACGAAGTCCTCCTTCATCAACACCTCGGTCCCTCCGCGTTTGGCAGACACGAAGGGACATTGTGATCGGTGATCGGAGGACTTCCTCTTCGGCGATCAGGACACTTCTACCATCGGTGCTGACGCCGAACGCGGTCAGATCCATCCTAGGCGTGGCCATTGGCATCTCCCTCCGTGTGTGTCCTTCCGCCAGAAAGAACTCACGGCACGATGCCCGATGGCCGCTTGGCTGTCCAGCCTCTCAACGGCCTACCGAATTCCCACCATGTCGTCCTGGGACTCTAACGCGCCCGGTGCAAGTCGCTGCCAGGGAAAGGCCTGGGATTGGCTGGGAGGCAGGGATTCGAACCCCGATAACGTGGTTCAGAGCCACGTGTCCTACCATTGAACGACCTCCCAGCATGGAGGGCCGCGGCGGGACCAACCTCAGGATTTTACCAGAACCCGCAGCGCCAATCCACGCGAGAGCAGCGCGCGCGGCGAGGCCCTCGACCCGGCCCGTGCTAGCATGGGCCCGCTTCCCCCAGAGGCGACAGGCCGCATGAGCAGCGCCCCGCCGACAATCGCCATCCGCGCGGCGAACCTGACGCGGCGCTACGGCGACATCCTCGCCGTCGACGACCTCTCGCTCGAGGTGCGGCGCGGCGAGATCCTCGGGCTCCTCGGCCCTAACGGCGCCGGCAAGACGACGACGCTCCGGATGCTGTGTGGGCTGCTGCGCCCGGACAGCGGCCGCGTCGAGATCGACGGCCGGCCCCTGAAGGCGGGCCGGCCCGGCGGCCTGCCCGCCATCGGCCTGTCGCCCCAGGCGATCGTCGTCTGGGAGCTGCTGACGGTCTTCGAGCAGCTGGACTTCATGGGCCGCGCCTATGGACTCCCGCGCCGGGCGGCCCGCGCCCGCGCCGAAGCGCTGCTCACCGCGTTCGGCCTCGAGGAGAAGCGCGATCGACTCGGCCGCACGCTCTCCGGCGGCCTGCAGCGGCGCCTCAATATCGCGCTCGCCTTCGCGCACGACCCGCCCATCGTCCTTCTCGACGAGCCCCAGGCCGGCCTCGATCCGCAGAGCCGCGTCCTGGTGCGCGACTACATCGGCTCGCTGCGGGGGCGCGTCACGGTCATCGTCACGACGCACGACATGGACGAGGCGGAGAGAGTCGCGGACCGCGTCTGCATCGTCGATCGCGGGCGGATCCTGGCGCTCGACACGGTCGACGCCATCAAGGGCCGCCTCGGGGAGGGCGATGTGATCGAAGCCGAGTTCGGCGGCGCCGACGCGGCCGCGCTCGACGCCCTGGCCGCCGCGCTGGCGCGCGGCGGCCGCCCGTGCGCGCGGCGCGGAACGTGCCTCCGCTTCACGTCGGCGGATGGCTTCTCGGCCATGCCCGACCTCCTCCAGGCGGCTTCGGCGCTGGGCCTGCAGGCCCGGCGCCTCGCCGTGCGCAAGCAGACGCTCGAAGACGTGTTCATCCGGCTCACCGGGCGGGGGCTGCGCGAATGAGGATGCTGGCCTGCCTCAGGAAGACGCTCGTCGAGAACGTCCGCGACTGGAAGATCCTCATCCTGACGCTGAGCTTCGCGCCGTTCTTCGTGTACCTGATGTACGGCTACCTGCACACCGCGCCGGCCAGCTACACGCTGCTCGTCCTGAACGACGACCGCGCGGCGTCGCCGCCGCGGGACGCCGCCGGGGCGGACGGCCTGATCGCCGCGTGGACGCGGGCCGGCGGCGACGACGGCCGGCCCGTGTTCGCCGTGCGCGCCGCCGGCGATCGGCAGGCCGCGGAGCGGATGGTGAGGACGCGCGAGGCCGACCTGCTGGTGGTCATCCCGGCGGGCTTCTCGGCCCGCCTCGCCGACCTTCGGGCGCAGCCGGCCGGCCCGCCCCCGCGGCTCACGAACCACTACAACGCCGCCAACCCGCGCTCGATGATGGCCATGGCCATGTCGGACTACGTGGCGTTCCTGTACGCGTCAGCCGCCGCGAGCATGCCCTCGCCGCTCGCCGTGGACGCCCGGGCCGTCGATCCGCTCCCGAACCGGAGCGACTTCGACCTCTACGTGCCGGCGCTGCTCGTGCTCGCCGTCATCATGGTGCTCTTCACCGCGGCGGCCTCGCTCATCAGGGAGGTCGACAAGGGCACGATGATCCGCCTGACGCTCTCGCGCGTCGCCACATGGGAGCTGCTCGCGGCGGTCACGATCACCCAGGTGCTCATCGGCGCGGCCACGGTGCTGCTGGCGTACGCCGCCGCCGCCTCCGTGGGCTACCGCGCCCTGGGATCGCCGGGCGCCGCGCTGGCCGTGACCACGCTGGCTACGGTGAGCGTCGTGGCGATCGGCGTCCTGGTCTCGGCCTTCATGAGAACGGTTTTCGAATTACTGACGGTCGGCTGCTTCCCGTTCTTCATCCTGATGTTTTTCTCGGACGTGATGATCCCGCTGCCAAGGATCCCCGTGCTCTCCGTGGCCGGGAACGCCGTGAACCTGAGCGACGTGCTCCCGACGAGCCTCGCGGTGCGGGCGCTCAACCGGGTCCTGAACGACGGGGCCGGCCTGGGCGACGTGTGCTTCGAGATGACCGGGATGGCCCTGCTCGCCGCGGCCTACTTCTCCGCGGGAATCCTTCTGTTCCGCCGGCGGCACCTGCGAACGAATTAGCCGGCGGCCCGCGCGTGCCAGCCGGCCTCCATCATCTGCGAGAGACCCGGCCTACGCTCCCAGCCTGAGGGCCCGGCCGATGCGCGCGAGGACGCGCTCGCGGCCCAGCAGCTCCAGCACCTCGAAGAGGCCGGGACTCTCGGCGCGGCCGACGACGGCCACGCGCGTCGGGTGAACGAGCGCGCCCGCCTTCACGCCGCGCGACCCGGCAAGCGCGCGGATGGCGGGCTCGAGCGCCGCGGCGGCGAATGGCTCCACCGACGCGCACGCCTCGCCGACGGCCGCCAGGTGCGCGCGGGCCTCCGGCGACGACAGGTACTTCTGCACGGCGGCCGCGTCGTATTCGATGTGCTCAACGAGGAAGGGCCTCCCCTTCTCGACGAAGTCGGTGAGGCGCTTCGCCCGCGGGCGCAGGAGTTCCACGAGGCGCGCGAGCCACGCGATCGCGGGGCCGGGCGCCCCGGCGACTGGCGATTCCGGGCCCGGCCTGACCGGCCACAGCCCCGCTTCCTCGAGCAGCGGCTCGACGCGGCGCACAAGCTCCGGCGACGGCATCCGGGCGATGTGCTGCGCGCTGAACCACTCGAGCTTCTCGGGATTGAAGACGGCGTTGCTGAGGCTGATGCCCTCGAGCGAGAACGCCGCGACGAGCTCGTCGCGCGTGAACAGCTCCTGGTCGCTGCCCGGCGACCAGCCGAGCAGCGCGAGGAAGTTCATCATCGCCTCGGGCAGGTAGCCCTGGCGCCTGTACTCGGTGACGGACGTCGCGCCGTGGCGCTTGCTCAGCCGCCGCTTGTCGGGCCCCAGGATGAGCGGGACGTGCGCGAAGGCGGGCAGCGGCTTCCCGAACGCGCGGTAGAGCAGCACCTGCTTCGGCGTGTTCGAGATGTGATCGTCGCCGCGCACCACGTGCGTGATCGCCATGTCGATGTCGTCGGCCACCACCGACAGGTGGTACGTCGGGTGGCCGTCCGAGCGCAGCGCGACGAAGTCCTCGATGTGCGCGTTGTCGAACGTGATGTCGCCGTGCACGAGGTCGCGAAAGGCCGTCTCGCCTTCGGGCACGCGGAAGCGGATCGCGCGCGGCGCGCCGGCCGCCTCGCGCGCCGCGACCTCCTCGGGCGTCAGCCGCGAGCAGCGCCGGTCGTAGGTCCACGACTCGCCGCGGGGAGTGCCGCCTTCGCCGCCCTCGCGATCGGCGGCCGAGCCCCCGCCAGAGGCGGCGGCCCTGGCGTCGCCGGCGAAGGCGGGCCCATCCGGGCGCTCCTTGTCCGTGCCGCAGTAGCAGTAGTACGCGTGCCCCTCGCGCACGAGCTGCTCGGCCAGCTCGCGGTACCGCGCCAGCCGCTGCGACTGGAAGTACGGCCCGTGCGCGCCCCCCGCCTCTGGCCCCTCGTCCCAGTCGAGCCCGAGCCACCGCATCCCGTCGAGGATCCCGGTCACCATGTCCGCCGACGACCGCTCGACGTCGGTGTCCTCGATGCGCAGCACGAACGCGCCGCCGGTCTTGCGCGCGTAGAGCCAGTTGAAGAGCGCCGTGCGCGCGCCGCCGACGTGCAGGTAGCCGGTGGGTGACGGGGCGAAGCGGAGGCGGGGGGTGGACATGGGAGTAGACGCTGGACACCGGAGGCCAGGGGCCTGGCGCTCGGGACTGGTCAGTTCCGCTGCGCCCTGCGCTGAACCGCCGGGCAGCGGAAGATGTCGCGCGCGGCCGCGCCGAACCAGCGCCTGGCGCCAGGTTCCTGGAGCCTGACAGGATGCACGTTGTGGCGGTGAGGCAGGGATTCGAACCCTGGATACAGGTTTTGGCCCGTATAACGGTTTAGCAAACCGCCGCCTTCAGCCTCTCGGCCACCTCACCGTCCAAACCTTCGACGCTGCCAGAATAGCCTACTTCCTGCCCTTCCCGGTCCTCTTCACGGCTCTCTTCGCCGGCTTCGCGGCCTTCTTCACCGCCCTCTTGACCGGCTTGACGGCCTTCTTCGCCTTCTTCGCAGCCTTCTTCACGGCCTTCTTCGCCGGCTTCGCGGCCTTCCTGACAGCCTTCTTCGCCGGCTTCGCGGCCTTCTTCACCGCCCTCTTGACCGGCTTGACGGCCTTCTTCGCCTTCTTCGCGGGCTTTTTCACGGCCTTCTTCGCCTTCTTCACGGCCTTCTTCACGGCCTTCCTGGCCTTCGGCGCGGCTTCCTTCACGTTCTCCGCCGCCTTGACCGCGACGGCCTTCACGGCATCGAGCGGGGACGGCGCGGCGGGTTCGGCCGCGGGCGGCGCGGCGGGCGTCGTTGCGGCGACAAGCGGCGGGGCTTCGGGCTTCAGCTCTTCGGGCATGGTTTCCTCCACGACACACATCCATCCGCGGCGCGGATTCCGGCTCACGCGCAGTATAGAAGCGAGGGTTGTCATTGTCTAGGCCGCTTCCTTCGTCTTGCCGTCAGGAGACGGTCGAAGATCGTCCGCACGGCAGTCGGGATCGCACGGCTCACCCCGGGCGGGATCTGCCGCGATCGGCGTGACGCCCTCTGGGTGATCGGCGGCGCCTTTACCGCGCGCGGCCTCGGCTGCGTGGTCTCAACCGGCGCGCGCCGTGCCGGCTGTCGGCGCCGCTGGGGATGCTCGAGGGCCGCGCGTCGGCGTGACGGCCTGCGGGCGAGTCCCGCCCGGCTGGCGCCAAGCCCCGAGCCGCCAGCCGCTGAAGTAAGATCGTCCCGCCATGCGTCCCCTCAAGATCGGCATCAGCGGCGTCCGCGGCATCGTCGGCGAGTCGCTGACGCCGGAGCTCATCGTCTCGTTCGCGCAAGGGTTCGGCACCTACCTCGACTCGGGCCGCATCCTCGTCTGCCGCGACACCAGGGCGTCGGGGCCGATGGTCCACGCGGCCGTCGTCTCGGGCCTGCTGGCCGCCGGATGCGAAGTTGTCGATCTCGGGGTGTGCCCGACGCCGTCGCTGCAGCACGCGGTGCCGTGGCTCGGCGCCCAGGGCGGCATCTCCATTTCCGCCGGCCACAATCCGTCGGTGTGGAACGCCCTCAAGTTCGTGCGCAACGACGGCCTCTACCTGAACGCGGCCCAGGCGGAGGAACTGCTCGACATCGTCCACCAGGGCGAGTTCGAGAAGGCGGCCTGGGATCGCATCCGGACAGGCGTGCCCGTGCAGGACGCCATCGGGCACCACCTCGAGGTGCTGTCCGGCGCGTTCAATCTCGACGCGGCGCGGCGCCGCGCCCTGAAAGTCGCGGTGGACTGCTGCAACGGCGCCTCGACGTTCCTGTCGCCCCGCTGGCTCGAGGCGCTCGGGTGCGAGGTGCTGGCCATCAACGACGATCCGGAGGCGCCCTTCCCGCACCGGCCCGAGCCGAAGCCCGAGATGATGGCGCAGCTCAAGGCGGTGGTGCGCGCCGGGCGCGCCGACCTGGGCTTCGCGCACGACGCCGACGGCGAGCGGATCGGGCTGGTCACGGGAGACGGCGAGGCGCTGTCCGAGGAGCGCACGCTCACGCTGGCGGCCGCCATCGCGCTGTCCCACACGCCGGGCGTGGTCGTCACCAACATCTCCACCACCCGCGCCGTGGACGATGTGGCCGGGCGGTTCGGGGGGAGCGTCGTGCGCACGCCCGTGGGCCAGTCGTTCATCACCGAGGCGATGATCGAGCACCGCGCCGTGCTCGGCGGCGAGGGCAACGGCGCGGTGGCGGTGCCGCGCGTGCTGATGTCCCACGACGCCGCGGCGACCCAGGGCCTGGTCGTCGAGCACATGGCGGTGACCGGGGCCTCGCTGCGCGAGCTGGTGGACGCCCTGCCGTGCTACGAGATGGTGAAGCGCGACTTCGCGCTGGCGCCGGGCGCGCTCTACTCCAGGCTGCAGGACTTCCGCGACCGGATCGAGCGCGAGGGGCTGCCCGCGAACACGATCGACGGGGCCGTGGTGTCGTTCACCGACGGCTGGGTGCACGTCCGTGCGTCGCAGACGGAGTCGATGATCCGCGTCATCGCGGAGGCCGCGTCGCGCGAACGGGCGCAGGACCTGGTGGACTGGGCGAGGGACAGGCTGGGGACGGGGGGCTAGGCGCGGGAGTCCAGGGGCTGGGGGCTCGGCGCTGGGCGCTGGCCCGCCCGTGTGTCTCGCTGGCGCGCCGCCCGTGCGGCGACAGCCGCGTTCCACTAGTCTCTGCCGCCCAGTCCCCACCCCCTGATTCGTAGTCCAGAGCGAGCTGAGGCGTTTGTGATGCGAGCGATACCCACTCTGAAGATCAGCATCTCCGGCGTGCGCGGCGTCGTGGGCGACTCGCTGACGCCCACGCTGCTGACGCGCTTCGCGCAGGCGTTCGGCACGTACACGGGATCCGGCACGGTCGTCGTCGGCCGCGACACGCGCACGTCGGGCGAGATGGTGCGACAGGCCGTCGCGGCCGGCCTCCTGTCGAGCGGCTGCCGGGTCGTCGATCTCGGCGTGTGCCCGGTGCCGACGGTGCAGCTCGCCGTCCGACACCGCCGCGCGCACGGCGGGATTGCCATCACGGCCAGCCACAATCCGCCGGAATGGAACGCGCTGAAGTTCGTCGGCCCGGACGGGTTGTTCCTGGGCTCCGGCCCGGCCCGCGAGCTGCTCGACATCTACCACCAGGGCGAGTACGTGAAGGTGCCCGGCGCGAACATGCGGTCGATCGACGTCATGACCGACGGCCTCGATCTCCACCTGAAGGCCATCATGGACGGAGTCGGGCCGCTGCCGGCCGCGCCGAAGCGCCTGCGCGTCGCGCTCGACGGGTGCAACGGCGCCGGCGCCCTCATCGCGCCGCGCCTGCTCGAGGCGCTCGGGGCCGACGTCGTGCCCATCAACATCACGCCGAACGGCCTCTTCCCGCGCGGCGCCGAGCCGGTCCCCGAGAACCTCGGCGCGCTCTGCGAGGCCGTTCGCGCCGGCGGCTGCGACATCGGCTTCGCGCAGGACATGGACGCCGATCGCCTCGCCGTCGTCTCGGAGCTCGGCGAGCCCATCGGCGAGGACTTCACCCTCGTCCTCGCCGCGTGGCACGTGCTGGCGACCCGCCCCGGCCCGGTGGTGGCCAACCTCTCGACGACGGCCGCCCTGGACGAGGTGGCGCGCCGCTTCAACTGCCCCGTCGTGCGCACGAAGATCGGCGAGGCCAACGTCACCGAGCGCATGGTGTCCGAGCGCGCGGTGATTGGCGGCGAGGGAAACGGAGGCGTCATCTACCCGGCCATCAATTTCGCCCGCGACAGTCAGGTGGGCATGGCGCTCATCCTGCACCTGCTCGCCTCGTCCGGCAAGACGGTGTCGGCCCTCATGGCCGAGCTGCCGGGCTTCGTGATGGTGAAAGAGAAGCTCGCCTGCCCGTCCAACAGGATCCCGGACGTGCTGCGCATGGTGAAGCGGGAGTACGCCGGCCTGCCGATGGACACGCGCGACGGCGTGAAGGTCCTGCTCGAGAACGGATGGTTCCACGTCCGCGGATCGAACACCGAGCCCATCGTGCGGGTGGTGGCCGAAGGGCCGTCGCGCGGCGCGGCGCGCGCGATCGTGGACGAGGTGTTCGGCCGCGTGGCGCGCGTCGTCGCCTCCTGAGCGATCGCCGCGGGGCCAGATCCGCATATTTTCAGATCTGACCCCAACGGTCAGCGCCTGCGCGGGCGGCGCGGCTCGGCGACGACGCGGAACCCGAGGTCGTCGGCGGCGTCCTGCGGCGGGTGGGCCTGGCGCGCGCTGCAGCGCGCGCTCATCGCATCGAACCGCCAGCTGCCGCCGCGGATGGCCTTGCGCGTTCCGCTGTCCGCCCCCCGGGGGTCGAACTCCCGCCTGGGGTCGTACGGCCCGTACCAGTCGTTCGTCCACTCCCACACGTTGCCGTGCATGTCGTGGACGCCCCACTTGTTCGCCGGGAACTTTCCGGCCGGCAGCGTCTTCTCATACGCCGCCCCGTCCTCGGGCCCGGCCATGAACCGCGTATCGACATTCGCCGCCAGCGCCGGCAGCTGCGCGCCGCCGCTGAAGGCGGTGCGGCTGCCGGCCCGGCACGCGTACTCCCATTCGGCTTCCGTCGGCAGCCTGAACCGCATCGCCGTGTTCCCGGCGTTGATGCGGGAGAGGAAGGCGTTCACCTGGTAGAAGTCCACCTGCTCGACGGGGCACTTCTCGCACCCGGTGAAGCGGCTCGGATTCGACCCCATGACGCGCGCCCACTCCGCCTGCGTCACCTCGTGCTGGCCGATGTAGAAGAGCTGCGTGATCGTGACCCTGTGCAGGTACTCATCGTCCCGGCGGCCGGGCTCGGCGTCGTTCGTGCCCATCATGAACGACCCGGGCCGCACGGCCACGAGCACCATCCCCGTTTCGGGCTCGATGTAGAAGTCGGCCGGGCCCGGCGCGACGAGGCGCGCGGCAAAGAGCGCCACGCCCACCCCGGCCAGCGCGACGGCCGCAGCAACGCGGAGGGTCACCCCCAGATTCTACCGCCCCGCCCGGGCGGGCCGGCCCTGAAACCCGCGCGTCCGCCGCGCCGGCCGAATCCTTCGCCTTTCCGGTCCCCGCCCCGTAAAATCCGGGAATGCGCACGTGGCGCGCCGCGGTCCTCTTCGCCGTCCTGACGCTCCTGTTGACCTGGCCCCTCGCCCGCCATCCCTCGTCGGCGACGTGGTCGTCGGGCCCCGACGGGGACCTCTTCATCTGGACCCTTGCGTGGGACGCGCACGCGTTCGTCCATCAGCCCCTGTCGATCTTCGACGCGAACATCTACCACCCGCTCCGCCGCACGCTGGCGTACTCCGAGAACCTGATCGGAAGCGCGCTCTTTGCGGCACCGGTCATCTGGCTGACCGGCAGCCCCGTCCTGGCGCTGAACGCCGCCGCGCTGGTCTCGTGCGCGCTGTGCGGCCTCGGCGCCTTCGTGCTGGCGCGCCGGGTTGGACTCCGGGCCGCCGGGGCCGTCATCGCCGGCCTCGTCTTCGCGTTCGCGCCGCCGCGCTTCTTCCGGACCAGCCAGCTGCACGTCGGCGCCGTGCAATGGATCCCGTTCGCCCTCGCCTTCCTGCACGCGTACCTGGACAAGGGCCGCGCGCGCGATCTGCGCCTGGCGGCTGCGTGCTTCAGCCTGCAGGCCCTCGCGAGCGGCCACGGGGCGGCGTTTCTCTTCGTCGCGATGACCGCGCTCGCCGTCTACCGCGCCGTGCGCGGGACCGCCATCGACGCGGCCAGGCGCCTCCGCGACCTGGGTGTGACGGGCGCACTCCTGCTCGCGCCGGCCGTGCTCGTCTATCTGCCCTACCGGGCCGTGCAGCAGGAAACCGGGCTGCGCCGGTCGCTCGAGAACTGGGCCGTCACGCCAGTCAGCTTCCTTGCGTCGCCGACGCACGCGCACGCGTGGCTCGCCTCGCTCGCGCCGGGCTTGCGCATCCTCGAGGACGCCAGCGCGTACCTCTTCCCGGGCGTCCTGCCTCTCCTGCTGGCCGCATCAGCGATCGTCCTGCGCCCGGGCGGCGCGCGGCGCGCGATGGGCGGTGGGCGCGGGCCGGCCGGCGCACGCCGGGCCCTCGCGGTCCTCGTGCGCGCGGCCGCGTACTTTCTCGAGGCGGCTGTCGCGGCCTCGCTCGTCCTGGCCGTCGCCGTGACGCTCACGGGGCCGCTGCGGCTCCGCGCCGGCGGCACGGTGGTCGTGTCCGCGCGCAGCGCGCTGCGGCCGTGGCTGCTCGCCGCCGCCGCCGCCCTGGCGCGCGCGGCATTGCTCGGCCGCGTGCCGTTCGACCCGGCCTCGCGATGGCGGCGCAGCGCGGCTGGCGTGCGCCGGCTCGGGCTGCGGCTCCGGACACCCGAGCCGTCAGGCTCAGTCTTCTTCTACGGCCTCCTGATGCTCCTCGGGCTCTGGCTGTCGATCGGCCCGCCGCTCGGCCTCTGGCCGCTCGTGTACTGGCTGCCCGGCATGAGCTTCATTCGCGTGCCTTCACGGTTCACCGTGCTGGCCGTGCTCGGCCTGGCCATCGTCGCGGGCGCGGGCATGGACCGGCTGCTCGCGCGCGTGTCATCCCGGCGCCGGACGCTCCTCCCCGCCGCGGTCGCGGTCCTGCTCGTGGCCGAGTCGGCCGCCGCGCCCCTGTCGCTCGTGCCGGCCCACGCCGAGGCGCCGCTGGCCGATCGCTGGCTCGCCGCCCGGCCCCGCCCCTTTGTCGTCGCGGAGGTGCCGCTTCCGGATCCGATGGATGCCAGCGCGTTCGAACGCCGCCAGACGATGTACATGCTGCACGCGATGGCGCACTGGCAGAAGACCGTGCACGGGTACAGCGGCTGGCGGGCGCCGCTGCACGAGCGGCTCTACCTCGCGATGCGCGCCTTCCCCGACGATGCCAGCCTGGACGCGCTCTCCCGGCTCGGGGTGACCTACGTCGTGGTGCACACGGAGCTCTACCCGCCCGGGGAGTGGCCCCTCGTCGAGGAGCGGCTGGAGCGATTCGGCGCGAGGCTCCAACTGGAGCACGTGGCGGGCGCCGGCCGCGTGTACGCGCTTCGTCCGGCCCGTCCGTGAAGGGCCGCCGCGCGGCTACGATCCGAGGCGCGAGGCCCGCCAGGGCCGGGTCTTCTCGCCCTCGGTGACCGTTCCCTCGATCGCGTGCCCGTTGACGCGGCCCTCGTACCGGGCCGCGCCGATCGTCATCGTCAGGCTGGCGCCGCTCAGCCGGCCTTCGGTGATTGGCGTGCTCTCCGATCCGGACTGGAGCGTGCCCGTGAACTGCTGGAACGTCTGAACGACGCTCAGGTCGCCCTCGGCCGTCTTCCACTGGCCCTCGATCCTGGCCGGCACGATCCAGAGCATGGCCGTGCACCACGTCTCGCAGCCCTCGCTCACCGTGGCCGTCTCGTCAGGAATCCAGTCCTCCATGTTGAACGAGTTCGACACGATGCGCGTGCCGGGCTTCAGGTCGAGGATCTTCGGCCGCAGCCGCATGTTGATCTGCGGCAGCAGGAACATGGTGATGACCGTCGGCTCGGAGAGATCCGTCTCGAACAGGTCGGCGTTGCGGAACGTCGCCCTGGCGGAGACGCCGGCTTTCTCGGCGTTCGCCCGGGACAGCTCCACCATGTCCGGGTTGTATTCGATGCCGACGGCCCTGGCGCCGCGCTTCGCCGCGGTGATGACCGTGATGCCGTCGCCGGACCCGAGGTCCATGACGGTGTCGTCGGGCGTGACCTTCGCCATGTCGAGCATCTTGTCGACGAGGGCCTGCGGCGTCGGCACCCAGACCACGTCCTTGCCAGCCTGCCCCACTTCGGGCTTGAACGCCGGATGCTGGGCCGGCTGGGACGGGTTCTGCGGGGAGCCCGAACTCGCGACGGACAGGAAGAACGCCTGGGCGAGCACGAGAGCGGCGATCGGCACGATCGATCGGCGCGGGAACAGCGTCGGGCGCATGAAAGCCTCCACGTGGACGTCTGGCGATCTTATTCCGCCGCCCCTCGCGTGTCGATGGCCTCGATCGACCGCGTCGGCAGCCGTCTGGCCCAGGTTCGGGCGACGCCGCCGCGCAGCCGCGAGGGCGGACCGCGGTCCCGCGATGGCCTGGCGGGCCGAAATCGTGCGTCAGGCGGCAGCCCTCCGGCTGGGACACGGCGGACGGACAAGGACGCCCTCCGCGACTCCCGCCGCGCCGGTCGGCCTGCGCGGCTCGCGAGGGGGCGGCGCCGGCGCTGGGCGCAGGCGCATCTTCCTGGGCTATCATCCCTCGAGCGCCCCACCGCAGGGGGAGTCATGAGCGCTTCGCGACCAGACCACCCGACCCGACGCGAGTTCATTGCGGCCGCCGCCGCAGCAGCCGCCGCGCCCGCTCTTGCCGAGGGACGGGCCGTGGCCGGCGCCGACTCGGCGACGCCGTGGCAGGCCGGGCCGGCCGGCGTGCGCCGGTTCTCGACGCCGGGCCTGGTGGACCTGCAGGTCAACGGCTTCGCCGGCGTGGACTTCAACGACCCCGGGGTCACGACGGACCAGGTGCGCCACGCGCTGGACGTCATGCGCCGGCACGGCGTGACCGGCCTGCTGCCGACGATCATCACGAGCACCGCCGAGCATTTCGGCCGCTGCGCCAGGGCGGTGCTGCGCTCGGACGCGAAGGCGATCCTGGGCATCCACATGGAGGGCCCCTACATCTCGCCCGAGGACGGCCCTCGCGGCGCCCACCCGCGCGAGTTCACGCGGCCCGCCTCGCTCGACGACTTCAAGCGGCGCCAGGATGAAGCGGAAGGCCGGATCGTCCTGGTGACGCTCGCGCCGGAGGTGCCCGGCGCGCTCCTCCTCATCGAGCACCTGCGCTCCGCCGGGGTGCGCGCGGCGATCGGCCACACCGGCGCGGCACCCGAGCTCATCCGCGACGCCATCCGCGCCGGAGCGACGCTGTCGACGCACCTGGGCAATGGCTGCGCCAATCTGATCCCGCGCCATCCGAACTTCATCTGGGAGCAGTTGGCCGCCGACGAGCTGACGGCCTCGCTCGTCGTCGACGGCCACCACCTGCCGCCGGCGACGGTCAAGTCCATGATCCGCGCGAAGACGCCGGAGCGCGTGATCCTGGTGACGGACGCCATCTCCGCGGCGGGCCAGCCGCCGGGCGAGTATCAGATCGGATCGTCCAGGGTGCGGCTCGACGAGAACGGCCGCGTGGCCGTGCCGGGCGCGCCGAACCTGGCCGGCTCGGCGCTGACCCTGGACCGCGCCGTCGCGAACACCGTGCGGTTTGCCGGCGTCACCATCGAGCAGGCCCTCGCGATGGCCTCGACGCGCCCTGCGGCGTACCTGGGCGTCGCGGCGCCCGGCACGCTCGACGTGGAGTGGGACGCCGGATCCTTCACGCTCCGCGTGCTGCGAGCCAGCAGCTGAGCCGTCATCCTCGCGGGGGACCGTCCGCCATGCCGGAGAAGCTCGTCCTCGACCTGCCCGTGGCGTACAGCGCCGTCGATCGCGATCAGGTGATCACGCTGCGCGGCGTCTTCGCCTGCTTCCAGGAAGCCGCCATTGCCCATGCCAACGAGCTCAACGCCGGCACGCACGCCATGGCCGCCCGGGGCGAAGCCTGGGTGCTGAAGCGCATGGCCGCCGCGATCGAGCGTTACCCGGCCTACGGAGAGGCGCTTCGCATCGAGACGTGGTCGAGCGCCGTCCGCGGGGCCAAGGGGTACCGCGAGTTTCTCGTCTTCGGCGGCGCGGGCGAGCCCGTCTTCCGCGGATCGTCCGTCTGGGTGTACGTCAGTCTCAAGACGCGGTCGATCGTCCGCGTGCCTGCCGAGGTGGCGGAGGGCTTCCCGTCCCACCCGGGCGACATCCTCTGCCCCGACCTCGAGGATCTCGAACTGCCGCCGCCCGAGCCGGATTCAGCCGACGTGGTCCAGGTTTCGCTGCGCTATTCTGACGTCGACGCGATGCAGCACGTGAACAACACGTCGTACTTCGACCTGCTGCAGACGGCGCTGGCCCGGCTCGGGCGGCCGTCCAGGCCGCGCCATGTCCGCGTCAGGTTCGGCAGGGGCATCTCCAGCGACGTGACGGCGGTTGAAGTCCGGCTCGCCCGCTCCCCGGCCGGGGAGCCTGCGGCGTTCAGCGTCGCCCTGGGGAACGAGATCTTCGCCCGGGGCGACATCGGCTGATCCGCATCGCCCGCCGCGCCGCGCGCGCAGCGCGGCGGGCCGGCACGCAGTATCGGCGAGACCTCATCGCGCAGCGGAGCCACCTTGCTGGAGTCCGCGGAGGGGTGCATGCGCCGCCGCACGCGAGCGCAGGCTGGTGGCGGAGGGAGAGGGATTCGAACCCCCGGTACGGTTCCCCGTACAGCGGTTTTCAAGTTCGATCAGCCCGCCCGCCGCGTCGTGTTATCGCCGATTCCAGCTTGGCTGGTGTTGGCCTGGGTGGGGTCGGGTTTGGCAGGGTCGATGAGCATCCGCTGACCATCGGCGCGGTCGTTCAGCTTCGATGCCGCGTCCTTCAGATCGCCGGGCGACACGATGTCGTAGCGGTCGAAGATCGACCGGGTCTTGTGGCCCGTCAGGGCGTAAGCTCCCGCGTCAAGTAGACAGTCCGAAGGGAGACTCCCCGGCGGTGTGGGGCCTCGGGCCAACGTCAGGAGCGGCACCTGCCCGAGGCTGTCATGGGGCCGCTCGTCGTTGTAGGTTCTCAGCCATTCCTTGGTGAGCTGGCACGCCTCTGCCATGGACTCAAAGAGGTAGGCGTCGAACACATCGGTCCGATCGCTGCGATTGAAGCGTTCGATAGACGCGTTCTGGTCCGGCTTGCCCGGCGGGATGTCGTGGATCGCCATCCCCTGGCTCGCACACCACGCGACGAAGTGCTCCGCCGTCAACTCCGGGCCGGTGTCCACCCGGAAGGCAGCAGGGCGACCGTGGACGGCGAGGAGCTACTCCAGGATGCGTCCGACGCGGGCGCTGGGGATCGAGCTGTCCGCCTCGACCGCCAGGCCCTCGCGGTTGCCCTCGTCCATGATCGTCAAGATGCGAAACCGCCGGCCCTCATAGAGGGTGTCCGACATGACGTCGAGCGCCCACGTGTGGTGCAGCACGGCCGGCGCGGTCCGCGGCTGCCGCAGTCGCTGGGGCACGCGAGGCTGCGTCCGTCGGGGCAAGTTCAGCCGCAAGGCGCCATACACGCGATGCACCCGTTTGTGATTCCACCGATGGCCCTGCAGCCGCAGCCAATAGAAGCACCTCCAGAAGCCTCACCGGCCGTGATCCGCGATCACAGTGGTCAAGGCCGCAATGACGGCGGCGTCGGCACGGACCCGAGACACCAGAGGCCGGTAGTACGCCGCCCGCGACAGCCTCACCACGCGACACGCTCGTGGCACCGAGCGCTGACAATCGTGGGAGATATTGTCAAATGTTGTGGGTCGGCCGCGTGAGTTAGGCGGCGCTTGCCTTCACTTCTCCAGCAGCGGTCTTTGGCCTCTCCTGCACGCCGTCGACAGAGCGCACGCCGGCGCGAACATGCGGCAGCATCTCCGAGCCATTTACCTTTCGCCAGCGCTCTTCCGCCATCGCGAGCCGCTTGAACGCCATCATCAGCGCCGTCGGGCGTGCCCCCGCGCCCGTGGTCACGCGCTGACGGAGCCGCACGGTGGCGAAGGGCGACTCGATGAGGTTCGTGGTTCGCCGATGCCGCCAGTGCTCGGCGGGGAAGTCGTCGAAGGTCAGCCGCTGTCCAGCGTGGTTCGAAATTCCTCGTTTTCTTGGGTCGGCTTCTCGGTTACTCTCAGCATGGGTGGCGTCTCCTTCGCCCGGCTCGCAACCGGGCCGGTATGCTTCGAACTCACACGAAGGATACGCCGCCTTCCGTCATTCAGCCGATCCACAACATTCGGCTATGTCTCCGCCGCCCGCGGCGACACCGAGAATCGCCTCAAGGAACTCCACCACGACCTCGCGTTCGGACGCACGAGTTGCTCGCGCTTCTGGGCCAATCAACTCCGCGTGCTGCTGAGTGCCGCCGCCTACGTGCTGCTCCAGGACCTCCAGCGCCGCGCCACGCGGACGACGTTGGCGCGCGCGCAGGTCGGGCGCCTGCGACTCGCGCTCCTGAAGGTCGGCGTGCAGGTCGTCCGCTCCGTTCGCCGGCTCGTCTTCCACTTCCCGCGGGCACATCCGCACGTCGAGGCGTGGCGCACCGTAGCGCTCGGCCTCGGCGCGGTCACGCGCTGACCCCGCCCGCGCGCTCGACTGCACCCGATACGGGACCGGTGTCCCTCGCGCACGGGCCATCACCACCTCGCCGTGTGTGCGGAGCCTGCCGGCGCGCGTTTTCACCCCGTCACCCGCTCCACCACGGCTCTTCACCAGCCCCCCCGCGTCCACGTCGTCTCACGCGAGCTCGGCAGGGCTTTCGTCAGGGCCTCGTGAACAGTCCGGATCAATCCTCACACCACTACGCTAGAATGATCTGACCGTATGCCGTTCCTTCTCGCCGTCACCGCTATCATGCAACTGTCCTGCGCGGGTGACGCGTGTGTTGCCGTCCGTGACAACGGAACGGTGCTTGTCTGGGGCAGGTACAATCCCGTCAAGGAGCTGAAAAGCGATACACCCAGAGAGGTTCCTGGGTTGTCCGGGGTCAAAAAGGTCGCAGCAGGGTCCGAATTCTTTCTTGCACTCAAGCAGGACGGCTCTGTTTGGAGTTGGGGCGTCAACCGGCATGGCGTACTCGGCATCAACACCCTGGAGGAAGCAAGATTTAACCGCCTCACGGATTCTGAAGTCCCGGTACGCATCGCCGGCTTAACGGGCGTCGCTGATATTTCCGTGATGGGCCATTCTGCATTTGCCCTGAAGTCCGATGGGACGGTCTGGGCGTGGGGATATCACTCCAACGGCAGTCTGGGGACCGGACTCATCCCAAGCCCGACACCGGCCCGACGCCCTGCTTCCATGGATCAGCCCTTTCCAGTCCAGGTGGCTGGTCTCCAAGGAGTCAAGCAGGTGGCGGCCGGCTTCTATCACGCCCTCGCGCTTCTCCAGGACGGACGCGTCATGGGCTGGGGCTCCAACTCCCTCGGAGCCGTTGGAGATGGAACGACCGAACACCGTTGGGAACCTGTTCCCGTCAAGGGCCTGGCTGATGTCATAAAGGTCGCAGCGGGCTCGGAATCTTCGCTCGCCATCCTGAAAGACGGAACTGTCCGCGTCTGGGGCAACAACAGCAGCGGCATACTCCTCAACGGCACAAAGGATGGCTTCCACCCCGAGCCGATTCCCGTATCTGGCATCCGGACCGCCGTCGATGGCGCAGCCGGTGCGGGCCATATGCTTGTTCTTCTGGCCAGCGGCTCAATCCAGTGTTGGGGTTTTAACGGCTGGGGCCACTGCGGGGACGGAAAGACCGGCGGCTACGCTCTTTCCATTGTAACCACTAGGAACATCAGCGGCGTGGCCTGGATGGGAGCCGGCGCTAACAGCAGCTTCGCGATGACGAAAGACGGCCGGTTGATGGGCTGGGGCGCACTATACACTGAGCCGATGAATCCAGGAGGAATTTATTGGTCGGCTCTGCCCGTGGAGTGGACCGAACAAGGCTGGTTCAGACCTGCCGGGTACGCGCGGAAACCTCAATAGCGCCACCCGCGTCGGGCGCGAAAGCAGCCAGACCTCACTGGAGGATCACGTCGGCTACAAGGTGAGATTGCCGGCAGTGAATCTGATGCCTACTGTTGGCAATCACGTAGTTCCGCGATTCCCCTGACCGTTCTTCGCTGATTGTCCCGGTGAGAAATTGCCGGATCGCTGGGCGCATTGCGTGGAAGTCGCGGCGGATGTCCTGCGCCGCCTCCTCTTGCCAACGCACGCGGTCAGATCCATCCTAGGCTTGGCCATCGGCATCTCCCTCCGCGTGTGTCCTTCCGCCAGAAAGAGCTCACGGAACGATGCCCGATGGCCGCTTGGCTGTCCAGCCTCTCAACGGCCTACCGAATTCCCACCACGTCCGGTGACTCTAACCCGATTGAAGTTGGTTGGCGGAGGGAGAGGGATTCGAACCCCCGGTACGGTTCCCCGTACAGCGGTTTTCAAGACCGCCGCCTTCAACCGCTCGGCCATCCCTCCGTCGGGGCGATTATATCGCCCCGCGCGCCACGCCCGGGGGAACCATGGCCGGGAATCGGGAGCCGGGGACCGGCGACAGGGGACCAGCGACTGCAGCGTGTCGGATTCCGAATTCTGACTTCTGACTTCTGGATTCTGACTCCTACCTTCTCTCGATCCTCTCCATGCCCCTCATGTACGGTCTCAGCGCCTCGGGAATGACCACCGACCCGTCCTCCTGCTGGCCGTTCTCGAGGATAGCGATGAGCGTCCGCCCCACGGCGAGGCCGGACCCGTTCAGCGTGTGCACGTACTCGGCCTTGCCCGTGCCGCCCGGCCGGAACTTGATGTTCGCGCGCCGCGCCTGGAACGCCATCGTGTTGCTGCACGACGAGATCTCGCGGTAGCAGTCCTGGCTCGGCAGCCACACCTCGATGTCGTACGTCTTCGCCGACGCGAACCCCATGTCGCCCGTGCACAGGAGCACCGTGCGGTGCGGCAGGCCGAGGCGTTTGAGCACCTCCTCACCGTTCGCCACCATGCTCTCGAGCTCGTCGAAGGACTGCTCCGGCGCCGCGAACTTCACCATCTCCACCTTGTGGAACTGGTGCTGGCGAATGAGGCCCTTCACGTCCTGCCCGTACGAGCCGGCTTCGCTCCTGAAGCACGGCGTGTACGCCGTGTAGCGCAGCGGCAGCAGGCGCCCGTCGAGGATTTCCTCGCGGTGCAGGTTGGTGAGCGGCACTTCCGCCGTCGGGATGAGGTACAGGTCCCACTCGCCGCCGATCTTGAAGAGATCCGCCTCGAACTTCGGCAGATTGCCGGTGCCCTGGAGCGCGCCCGCGTTCACGAGGAACGGCGGATCCACCTCGGTGTACCCGTGCTCGCGGGTGTGCAGGTCGAGCATGAAGTCGATGAGCGCGCGCGACAGCCTGGCGCCCGCGCCGGTCAGCACGGCGAAACGCGCGCCGGACATGCGCGCGGCCCGCTCGAAATCGAGGATGCCCAGGTTCGTGCCCAGCTCGGCGTGCGACCTGGGCGCGAAGGCAAAGGCCCTCGGCTCGCCCCAGGAGCGCACGACGACGTTGTCGGCGGCGCCGACGCCCGCCGGCACGGTTTCGTGGGGCATATTGGGAATGGTCAGCAGGATCGCGCGCCGCCTGGTTTCGAGCGCTTCGAGCTCCGCCTCCAGCGCCTTGATCTCCGCGCCGCGCGCCCGGCTGGCGGCAAACAGGTGCGACGCGTCCTGGCCCGCGCGCTTCGCCCGCGCGACTTCTTCTCCGGCGGCGTTCTGCCGCCGCTTCAGTTCCTCCAGCCTGGGAATGAGCGCCCGGCGGTCGCCGTCCAGGGCGGCCAGGTCGTCGAGCTCGGCATCCATGCGGAGGCCGCGCGAGGCCAGGCTCCGCCGAACCTCGTCGAGGCGATCGCGAACGAAGACCGGATCCAGCATGGGCCAGATCGTATATCCAAAGCCGGGAGGCCTGCGATACGATCGCGGCCCAGGAGGCTTTCCGACATGGCGGCACAGGTGCGCAAGGCGGTGTTTCCCGCAGCCGGCCTCGGCACGCGGTTCCTTCCCGCGACGAAGGCACAGCCGAAGGAGATGCTCCCCCTCGTCGACAAGCCCATCATCCAGTACGGCGTCGAAGAGGCGGTCGCCTCCGGCATCGAGAACATCATCATCGTCACCGGACGGGGCAAGAACGCGATCGAGGACCATTTCGACGTGTCCGTCGAGCTCGAGGCGTTCCTCCACTCGCGCGACAAGCCGGACCTGCTGGCCGAGGCCCGCAAGATCTCGAGCCTCATCAAGGTGGCGTACGTCCGGCAGGGCGAAGCGCTCGGCCTCGGCCACGCGGTGCTCGTGACGCGCGACCTCGTCGGTCAGGAGCCCTTCGCCGTCGTGCTCGCCGACGACGTGCTGGATGCCGAGCCGGCGGGGCTGAAGCAGATGATGGACGTGTTCGAGCGCGTGCAGGGGCCGGTCGTCGCCGTCGAGCGCGTGCCGTGGGAGAGCGTGTCCGCCTACGGCATCGTGGACGTCCGGAGCGAGGCCGGCGGCGTCTACGCCGTCGGCGACCTCGTCGAGAAGCCGAGGCGCGAGGACGCGGCGTCCAACCTGGGCATCATCGGGCGCTACATCCTCACGCCGGACGTCTTCGAGGAGCTCGAATCGACATCCAACGATCGGACCGGGGAGATCCAGCTCACCAACGGCCTGCGGCGCCTGCTGAAGAAGCGGCCGATCTACGCGTGCGAGATCGCGGGCACCCGCCACGACACCGGCAGCAAACTCGGCTACCTCAAGGCGGCGGTCTACTACGCGCTGAAGCGCCCGGAGCTGGCCCGCGAGTTCAGGGAGTACCTGCGCGGGCTCGAGCTGTGAGCGCCGGCCCCGCCGGCGGCGTCCCTACGCTTTCGGCGCGGCAGGCGCGGCGGCCGGCTTCGAGTCCGACGCCGGCGGCGCCGGGGTGGCCGATGGCGCGGCGTCTGCCGCGGCGGCGGCGTCCCCGGACTTCTTCGCGTAGTCGGTCACGTACCAGCCCGAGCCCTTGAAGTGCACGGCCGGCGCGGAGACGAGCTTGGTCACCGGCCCTTCCCCGCACAAGGGGCATCGGTCGACGGGCGGGTCAGCGACGCGCAGGATGCGCTCGAACCGCTCCCCGCAGGAGGCACATTCGTATTCGTAGAGTGGCATCTGGCTGCAGCTCGATCAGAAGCCAGAACAGGGCTTCTGAGTTCTGGATTCTGAATTCTGGTTTCTGGATTCCGGTTTCCGGCGTCTGACGCCTGTCGTCTTCCTATTCCATCACCGCCCCCGCCCCGTCGCCCAGCATCAACTGACGGTGGGCGTGGAACGTGGCGAGCCCGTTCCGCAACAGCCTGTCGTGGAATCCCTTCAGCGAGAACTCGGCCCCGGCCTGGGCCTTGCAGTCCTCGCGCAGCTTCAGGAGCATCAGCTTGCCGGCTGTGTAGACGACGTAACTGGGATCGAACGTCCCGCGCTCCGCCTCGCGCCGCGCGGTGCTCTCCTCGAGGAAGGCCTCTTCCCTGAAGAACCGCACGCCCTGCTCCACCGACATGTCCTCCGCGTGGAGCCGGATGGCCACGACCAGCCTTGCGATGCGGATGAGCGCCTCCGCCAGCTGCCCCAGGCGCACGGCCGGGTCCTGCTTCTCGAAACCGGCCTCGATCATCATGTGCTCGCAGTAGTGCGCCCAGCCCTCGATGAACGACGCCGGGGCCAGCAACAGCGAGCGCCGCGCCCGCGACTCGACCTGCCTCAGGTGCTGGAAATGCAGGAAGTGCCCCGGGTAGACCTCGTGCATCGAGATCGACCACAGCGCCGGCACGGCGAGGTCGCGCAGGTGCTCTGCCCTGCGATCGGCGGGCCACGACGGGTCCGCTTCAGTCAGGTAGTAGTAGGCGCGGGTCGGTCTCGCCTCGAAGGGCCCGGGCGTCCACATGCTCGCGAAGGACCACCGGAAGAAGTCGGGCGTCGCCGCGACGACGACCGGTTCGCAGGGCGGGATCGACACGAGGTCCTTCCGCCTGATGAACCTCGCCAGCTCCTCGATCTGCTCCCGCGCCGCCTGCACGACTCCGTGCTCGGGCGTTCGGTACGCCTTGACGCGGGCCCAGACCTCGGCCGGGTCGCCCGGCCCGACCCTGGCTGCCGTCTGCCGGAACTCCTCCTGCACCGCGTTCAACTCGCGCAGGCCGATCTCCAGCAGCCTGCCGAGCGGGATCTCGATGCCTTCTTCCAGCCGCAGCTTGGCGGCGAAGCGGTCCGCGCCGAGCCTGAATGACGCGCGGGCCTTCGGCCCGACCTCGCCTTCCAGATGGGCGATGTAGGCCCTCAGGGCCTCGATGGCCTCGGTCTGGGCGTCCGCGAGATCGCCGAGCAGGCCGAGGTCGTCCACGTCGGCGAACGCCTTGGGCAGGTCCGATTCGATGAAGCGCACGGTGCCGCGCAGGGTCTCGAGGCCGATCTTCACGAAGATGCCGGGCGGATCCTTGATGTTGTCGCGCGCGGACTGGATGAACCGCGGCGCCTGCCGGAGTTTCGACAGGACGCGCCGGGCGCGCTCCTCGGCGGGTGCGTAGTCGAAGAGGGCCTGGCCCGCGAGACTGGTTCCGAGCAGCTCGCCATAGAGCTGCGGGCTGCGCTCCCACGTGCGGACTTTCTCGAGCTCCAGCAGCCGGCCCTGGATGTGCGCCGCGATCATCGGCCGCTCGACGCGCTCGTCGCCGGTCAGCGAATCCGTGCTGATGGCGGCCAGCCGGCGCGCCAGGCCCGACAGCGCCTGGACGTCCGCGTCGATGGCGCCGCGGTCGAGATTCTCCAGGAGGTCGTCGTACGCGTGGACGCCGTCGAAGGTGGCCGCCGAGGGATTTGTCTCGTAGAGGTGCGACAGGTAGTCGCCGACGAAATGGTGGAGTGGTTCCGAGGCAATCATGGGCACACTATCGAAGCGCCACGCGGGCCGCATGCGCGGGCCGCCGTGGCCGCGGGCCCGCAGAAAGCCTCATCGTACAATAAAATAGCGGCCGATTCACCACCGGCGTCGCCCGTGCCGCCGCTCGCGCCATCGTCCGCGGCAGGCCCGCCCGAGTCACCTCATGCAGGACCCGGCTTCCGGCACGCTTTTCGTCGTCGCGACGCCCATCGGCAACCTCGAGGACATCTCCCTGCGCGCGCTCCGCGTCCTCAGGGAAGCCGACCTGGTGGCCGCCGAGGACACCCGCCACTCGGGAGCCCTGCTCCAGCATTACGCCATCGGCCGCCCGACGACAAGCCTCCACGAGCACAACGAGTCCCGCAAAGTGCCTGCCCTCGTGAATCGGCTCCGGAACGGCGCGCGCATCGCCCTGGTCACCGACGCCGGCACGCCCTCGGTATCGGATCCAGGCTTCCGTTTGGTGAAGGCCGCGGCCGAAGCCGGCATCCGCGTCGAGGTCGTTCCCGGGCCCAGCGCGGTGCTCGCCGCGCTCGTCGCCTCCGGATTGCCGACCGACGCCTTCGTCTTCGCCGGCTTCCCGCCCTCGCGGGGTGCAGCTCGCGGCGCGTGGTTCGACACCCTCAAGGGCGAGCGGCGCACGGTCGTGTTCTTCGAAGCGCCTCACCGCGTCCGCCGAACGCTCGAGGACCTTCTCCGCCTCGTCGGCAACCGCCGGGTCGCTATCGGCCGGGAACTCACCAAGCTTCACGAAGAGGTCGTCAGGGGCCGTCTCTCGGCGGTACTCGAGCGCCTCTCCCCGCCCAGGGGCGAATACACTATCGTCGTGGGCGGCGAAGAAGAGGAGACACCGGACAGAGACGAGCAAATCTCTGACAATCAGTTGTTTGAAGAATTCAGTTGTTTGACAGAAAACAACCGGACTCGCCGCGAGGCCATTCGTGAGCTCGCTGAAATCCACGGCATGCGTGCGAGAGACGTTTTCGCGGCCCTCGACCGCGTCCGCCGTCCTTGACCCTTTCGCGCGTCATTTGCTAACGTAGCGCAGCCAAGAACGCCTCGAGCGTCAAAATCGTGACGCCTGCGCCAGTGGAGTTGTGGTATGGCGAAGATCCGGCGCGGCTCCCGTCGTCAGGCCAGCGTGAAGAAGGCCAAGCGGGCAGTCCCTGCGAAGACGAAGCGGAGTGCTTCCTCCGCCAAGCGCCCTTCCCGGCCTGCTGCCAGGGCCTCGGCCAGGTCGTCGGCCAGACCCAGGACGGCGCCTCCCGCCAAACCATCCGGCCGGCCATCCGCCAAGCCGGCGCCGCAGGCGACTCCCGCCCGCCGGAGCACCTACGCGGACGCCATCATCCTCTACGAGCGGGGGCTCCACGCCCTGCAGGCGAAGCGCTATCGCGAGGCGTCGGCCACGCTCCGGCGGGTCATCGCGGAATTCCCCGAGGAAATCGAGCTGCACGAGCGGGCCGAGCTCTACATCCGGGTCTGCGAGCGGCAGATGGCTCCTCCCGACGCAACGCCGAAGACGCCCGACGAGCAGGTACTGGCCGCCACGCTCGCGATGAACGCCGGCGCCTTCGACCAGGCCGCCGCGCTCCTCACGAGCGTGCTCCAGGCGCAGCGGGAGCACGATGGCGCCGAATACCTGCTCGGCGTGGCTCTGGCCGCGAAGGGTGACGCCTCCGGGGCCCTCCTCCACCTGGCCCGGGCGATCGATCTCAATCCCGAGAACCGCGATCTTCTGCGCAAGGCGCCGGAACTCGAGGCCCTGCGCCAGACCGACGGCGGCCGCGCCCTGCTGGCGGAGGCGTCGAGCGCGGCGCGCAGGGAGCGCCGAAACCAGCCGCGCGTGCGGCATTAGGCCGGCCCGAAGGCCGGCGCGATCATGGTCCACCAGTCCGTCATCGACGCCCTGCTTGCCGCGGGCGTCACGCTTCTCGACCCGCGCACCACGTTCATCGACGAGGGCGTCACGATCGGCGCCGGGACGATCGTCCATCCGGGGGTCACCCTCGAAGGCCGCACCCGGGTCGGCGCGCGCTGCCGCCTCCGTTCGTGGGTCCGCATCGCGGACTCCGACCTTGGCGACGACGTGATCGTCAACGACTCGTGCGTGATCCTCGAATCGCGCGTGGACGACGGGTGCAGCGTCGGCCCGTTCGCTCACTTGCGGCCCGGCTCGCACATGAAGCGCGGCGCGCACGTGGGCAACTACGTCGAGCTCAAGAAGACCGTGCTCGGCGAGGGCTCCAAGGCCAGCCACCTCACCTACCTGGGCGATGCCGCCATTGGCGCGAACGTGAACATCGGCGCCGGCACGATCACCTGCAACTACGACGGCGCGAGAAAGCATCCGACGACGATCGGCGACGGCGCGTTCGTCGGCAGCGGCTCGCAGCTTGTCGCCCCGGTCGCGGTCGGCGAGAGCGCGTACGTCGCGGCCGGTTCGACCATCACCGAAGACGTGCCTCCGGGCGCGCTCGGCATCGCGCGGGGCCGGCAGCGGAACGTCGAGGGGTGGGCGGCGCGCAGGAGGAGGCAGACGGAAGCCCCGGTCCCCGCCCACGATTCCTCGGCCTCGGCGTCCCAGCCGTCCCTTCGCGGCCCCGAGGGCGGGAGTCCGGCCGAAGGGTCTTGACAGAACGGACGCGGAGGCGCCCGCGCACGCCCGCATGGATCTGCTCTCATCCCTGAACCCTCCCCAGCGCGAGGCCGTGGTGTACACGGATGGCCCGCTGCTCATCCTGGCCGGCGCGGGCTCGGGCAAGACCCGTGTCATCGCCCACCGCGCCGCCTATCTGGCGGGCAGCGGGCTCGCGGCGCCGGAATCCATCCTCGCGGTCACTTTCACGAACAAGGCGGCCGAGGAGATGCGCGACCGCGTGGGCGCGCTGCTCGGCGGCAGCGCCGGCGGCATGTGGATCTCGACGTTCCACGCCTTCTGCGCGCGGCTGCTGCGGCGCGAGGCCCTCCGCGCGGGCCTCTCGCGGGACTTCGTCATCTACGACTCGTCGGACCAGCTGGCTGCGGTCAAGCAGGTCCTGCGCGATCTGGGCGTCGAGGACACCCTCCTGGCCCCCCGCGCCGCGCTCGCCCGCATCAGCCATGCGAAGAACCGCATGGAGTCGCCGGCGTCGATGCCCGGCCGCCACGCCAGCCGCCGCGACGAGGCGGCCGCCCGCGTGTACGCCGAGTACGTCAAGGTCCTCGCCGCAAACGGCGCTTTGGACTTCGACGATCTCCTGCTTCGCGCCGTCGATCTGCTCGACCGCGCGGAGACGATCCGCGAGGCCTACAGCCGCCGCTTCCGGTTCGTGATGGTGGACGAGTACCAGGACACGAACCGGCCGCAGTACCTGCTCATGCGCCGCCTGGCGGAGCACCATCGGAACCTGACGGTCGTCGGCGACCCGGACCAGTCGATCTATGCGTGGCGCGGCGCGGACATCCGGAACATCCTCGACTTCGAGACGGACTTCCCCGAGGCGAAGGTCATCAGGCTCGAGCAGAACTACCGTTCCACGCAGGTCATCCTCGACGCCGCCTCTGCCGTCATCGCCCGCAACGTCAACCGCAAGGAGAAGCGCCTCTGGACCGATCGGAGCGGCGGCGACCTCATTGTCTGCGCGCGGTGCGGCGACGAAATCGAGGAGGCGGACTTCGCCGCCAGGACCGCCCGGAGAGTGCTCGCGGCCGATCCCCGCGCGTCCGCGGCGCTGCTCTACCGCACGAACGCCCAGTCGCGCGCGCTCGAGGACGCCCTCCGCCGGGAGGACCTCCCGTACCGCATCGTCGGGAGCGTCCGCTTCTACGAGCGCAAGGAGATCAAGGACGCCCTCGCCTACCTCAAGCTGCTGCTCAATCCGGCCGACGACCTCAGCCTGCGACGGATCATCAACACGCCTGCGCGCGGCATAGGCAAGGGCGTGCTGGACGCCCTGGAAGCGCATCGCACCGCCGGCCCGGCCGGCCTGGCTTTCGGCGCGCCCGCCGGCCTCGGTCCGCCGGCCGGTGGCGCGCAGGCCCCGATAGCCGCGCCGGCTCCCGACCCGCTCAGGTGTTCCCTCTGGGCGGCCCTCGAACACGGGCTCGAAGCGCGGCGCTTCCCGGCACGCGCGGCGGCGTCGCTCACCGCCTTTCGCGACCTCATCCGATCGCTCGCCGACATGGCCAGGCGCGGCCCGGCGTCGGTCGCGCTGGCGACGGTGCTGGATCGGACCGGCTACCTGCAGGATCTTCGGGATGAGCGCAGCGAGGAGGCCCAGGGCCGGATCGAGAACCTTGCCGAGCTCGTATCGGCCGCCCGCGAGTTCGAGAGCCGGGACCCCGAGCCCTCCCTGGCCGGGTTCGTCGATCGCCTGTCGCTCTTGTCGGAAGCGGACGAATCGGAAGGCGCCCGGGACGCGCGCGTGCTGCTGATGACGCTCCACGCGGCGAAAGGGCTCGAGTTCCCCGCGGTCATCGTCACCGGCCTCGAGGAAGGGCTGTTCCCGCACGCCAGGTCCGCCGACGAGGACGGCAGCCTCGAAGAGGAGCGACGCCTCTGCTACGTCGGCATGACGCGGGCCCGGCAGCAACTGTTCCTGACGAGCGCGGCCCGCCGCCGCGTGTTCGGTGAGTACCGCCCCACCGAGCCGTCGCGCTTCCTGGACGAGATTCCGTCGTCTCTCGTCCAGCGCTACGAGTTCGTCGGCGCGGGCGCGAGCCCGACCGCGCCCGACGCCGCGGATTTCGCATTCAGGTTCTCGCGGCGCCCCGGTCGACAAGGCGCGGCCGGATTCCGCTCCTCGACGGACGCCTCAGGCGCGCCCCGGGGCCTGACCTATTCGCCGGAGGACGAGGACCAGTCTGCCCACCGGTCGGGCGCCGGCCTGGGGATGCGCGTCAGGCATCCCCGGTTCGGGCTCGGCACGGTCCTCGCCATCGAGGACCACGCCGACGACGTCAAACTGACCGTCAGGTTCGACACGGCGGGCGTGAAGCGGCTGGTGGGGAAGTACGCGAGACTCGAGCGGGCGTAGGGGCGGGATCGCGAGCGGGCGCGCGAGGGGGGCGCCCGCCTGCGGCGGGCGCCCCCGTGCAGTCTACTCCGCGTCCTTCCTGCCCGCCACCACCCAGCGCCCCACAAGCTCCCTGCCGTTGACGCCCTGCAGGGTGATGCGCTGCAGCGTGAAGACGTACTTCTTCGTGGCGACGCCCGCGTCCGTCTTGACCTTGCCCTCGATGGTGACATCCTTCGTCGTGGACTCGCCCTCGTAGGCCGTCGTGTCAATCGGGTTCCGCTGGTCCTGGCAGCTGATTTCGACGATCGGCTGCTCGGCCGCGACCTGCTTGCGGATCTCGGAGACCTTCTTGGCGTGCGCCGCGGTCTCCTCGCGCCACTTCGTCCACTCCTTCTGGATCTCCGCGTCCTTGCCGCGGAGCGGCTGGTTCTTCGCCTCGGCCTTCAGCACCCGGTCGATGCCGTCCGCGTTGGCGTCCTGGTACTCCTTCTTCTTCTCCGAGAACGCCTTCTCCTCGTCGGATGCGGCCTTGAGTTCCTGGGCTCGCGCCTTGATCGTGAGCGGCGCCACGGCCGGCTCCGAAATGCTCAGCACCTTGAACGACTGCATCTGGCCGTCCACCTTCGGATCGAAGGCCACGGTAGCGATGTTGGAGAGCGTCATGTTGTCGCTCACCTTGGACGCCATGAAGTACTTGTTCAGGAGGATCTGTTCCTCCCCGCCGCCGCAGGCTGAGGCGACAACCGCCAACACCAGAGCCGGAACCATCAACCAACGCTTGGAAATAGGCCGCGACATGCCACCCTCCTCTACTCACCCGTTGCCGTTTCGTCCTCGCGCTCTGCGAGCCGCGCCACCGACACGACGCGATCCTCCGCCTCGATCTCGATCAGCCGGACGCCTTGCGTCACCCGGCCGATGGCCCGGATACCGCTGGTTGGCATCCGCAGCACTTTCCCGAGCTGCGTGATGAGCATGAGCTCGTCTTCGTCCCGCACGTACACCGCTCCGGCGACGCGCCCGTTCCGGTCAGACGTGTGGATCGAAATGATACCCACTCCGCCGCGAGATTGCACGCGGTATTCCTCCAGGGCGGTCCGCTTCCCGTATCCGTTCTCGCAGACGGTCAGGACCGTCCCGCCCCCGCCGGGCTCCACGACCTCCATGGCGACGACGCTGTCCCCTTCCCGGAGGCTGATGCCCCGGACCCCGTAGGCGGTCCGCCCCATGGGCCTGACGTCCGTTTCGGGGAACCGGATGGCCATCCCGTCGTGGCTGGCCAGGAAGATCTCGCGCGTTCCGTCGGTCACCTGGACGGCGATGACGGCATCGTCCTCGGCGACGCCCATGGCGATGATGCCGCCGGCCCTGGGGTTCTGGAAGGCCGTCAAGGAGGTCTTCTTGACGACGCCCTTCCGGGTGCCCATGAAGACGAACTTGTCCTCCTCCCAGGCCCGGCCGGGCAGCAGCGAGGCGATCTTCTCGCCGGCCGCCATGGAGACCAGGTTCGCGATGGCCTTGCCCTTGCCGTCGGGGCCCACGTCGGGGATTTCGTGCACCTTGAGCCAGTAGGCCCGTCCCCGGTCCGAGAACACGAGGAGCGAGTCATGGGTGGACGCGATGAGGAGGTGATCGACGAAGTCCTCCTCCCGGAAGCGCATGCCGATGCGCCCCTTTCCGCCCCGCTGCTGGTTCCGGTAGCTCGTGACCGCCGTGCGCTTGACGTAGCCGGTGTGGGTGACCGTGATCGCCATGTCCTCGTCGGCGATCAGGTCCTCGATGCGGAACTCGCCGCTCTCGTCGATGATCTCGGTCCGGCGCGCGTCGGCGAACGCCTGCCGGACGTCCCGGAGCTCCTGGATCACGGTGGCCATCAGCAGCCGCTCGTCGGCCAGGATGGCCCGCAGGCGTTCGATCGTCTGGAGGACCTCCGCCAGCTCGTCCTCGATCTTCTGGCGCTCGAGGCCCGTCAGGCGCTGCAGCTGCATGTCGAGGATCGCCTGGGCCTGGATTGCCGACAGCCCGAACGAGGCCATCAGGCCTTCGCGCGCCTCGGCCGGGCTCCGCGAGGCGCGGATGAGGGCGATCACGGCGTCGAGGTGATCGAGGGCGATCTTCAGGCCCTCGAGGATGTGGGCCCTGGCCTCGGCCTTCCGCAGCTCGAAGCGGATGCGCCGCCGCACGACGTCCCGCCGGAAGTCGGCGAACTGCTCGACCATCTCGACGAGCGGCAGCACGCGCGGGCGCCCGCCGACAATGGCCAGCATGATGATGCCGAACGACACCTGCAGCGCGGTGTGCTTGAAGAGGTTGTTCAGGACGACGTCCGGCACCTCCCCGCGCTTCAGGTCGATGACGATGCGCATGCCGTCCCGGTCCGACTCGTCGCGCAGGTCCGCGATCCCCTCGATGGTCTTGTCGCGCACCAGGTCGGCGATCTTCTCGATGAGGCGCGCCTTGTTCACCTGGTACGGGATCTCCCGCACCACGATGGACGTGCGGTCCCCTTTCTTCGCGGTCTCGATCTCCGTCCGCGCGCGCACCAGGATGGATCCGCGCCCCGTCCGGTACGCCTGGGCGATACCCGCGCGGCCGACGATGATGCCGCCCGTCGGGAAGTCGGGGCCCGGCATCAGGCGCCACATCGCCGACAGCTTCTGGTCCGCGCCGGCCTCCGGGTGCTCGATGGCGTAGATGACACAGTCGACGGCTTCGCCCAGGTTGTGGGGAGGGATGTTCGTGGCCATGCCCACCGCGATGCCGGCGGACCCGTTGACCAGCAGGTTGGGGAACGGCGCCGGCAGGACGCCGGGCTCCTCGGTCGTCTCGTCGTAGTTCGGCGCGAAGTCGACGGTGTCCTTGTCGAGGTCCGCCATCAGCTCCTCGGCCAGGGCCTTCAGCCGCGCTTCCGTGTACCGCATGGCGGCGGGCGGATCGCCGTCCACGGACCCGAAGTTGCCCTGCCCGTCCACCAGCGGGTAGCGCATGTTGAAGTCCTGGGCCATGCGCACCAGCGTGTCGTAGATGGCGCTGTCGCCGTGGGGGTGGAAGTTGCCCATCACCTCGCCGACGATCTTGGCGCTCTTGCGGTGGGCCCGGCCCGACCCCAGGCCCATCAGGCGCATGCCGTAGAGCACGCGCCGGTGGGACGGCTTGAGGCCGTCGCGCACGTCCGGCAGCGCCCGCCCGATGATCACGCTCATCGCGTAATCCAGGTACGAGCGCTTCATTTCGTCTTCGATCGCGACGGGGATTCTGCTCGCGGTGTCCATTCGGCTTCGCTCGGTCTCTCCGCTCGCTGGTTCGGAATTCAGAATCCGGAATCCGGGATCCTGTCCGACGTCAGACGTCCAGGTTCCTCGCGTCCAGCGCGTTGTCCTCGATGAACTTCCTGCGCGGCTCCACCTGGTCGCCCATCAGCGTCGTGAACATCTGGTCGGCCTCGGTGTGATCCTCGGCCTTCACCTGCAGCAGGGTCCGCGACGCGGGGTCCATGGTCGTGGCCCAGAGCTGCTCGGGGTTCATTTCGCCGAGGCCCTTGTAGCGGTTGATGGCGACCCCGCGCCTCCCGGCCGCGATGAACAGATCGATGAGCTCGTCGGGCCCGTCCGCCTGCGCGTCCGCAGCCGGGGCCTGTCCCCGCCGCCTCCCGGCGTCCGCTTCGTCGGCGGCCGCCGGGGCGGCGTCGGCCGGGGCGGCGTCGGCCACGACCGTCGCGGGCCACGACAACTGCTCGATCTCCCGATAGGTCGCGGCCAGGGCGCGGAACTCGCTCGACAGCACCACGTCGGCGGCGACCGTCATGCTGCGCGCGTGCCCGTTCCCCTCCTCGATCTCCAGGCGGTAGAGGCTGTGCTCCTCGTCGAGGATCGTGCTGACCGTGCGCCCGTCCCCGCCCAGCTCGGCGGCCAGCGCCTCGGCGTGGTCGCGGCTCGCGAAGAAGGCGCGGTCGCGGGCGCCGAATTTCAGCAGCGCCGAGAGCGCGCGCCCGGACACGCCTCGCCGCGACGCGGCCTGCCGCTGCTCCCGGAACGCGATCAGCCGCTGCACCAGCTGCTCGAGGTCCGCCCCTGACACCGCCGCGCCGCCGTTGGAGAAGCGCACGACGCGGCCCTCGATGCCGCGCCGCACCAGGAAGGCGTCCAGCTCGCGGTCGTCCTTGATGTAGGTCTCGGCCTTGCCGCGCTTCGCCCGGTAGAGCGGCGGCTGCGCGATGAAGACGTGGCCGCGGTTGATGAGCTCCGGCAGCTGCCGGTAGAAGAACGTGAGCAGCAGCGTCCTGATGTGCGAGCCGTCCACGTCCGCGTCGGTCATGATGATGACGCGGTGGTAGCGCAGCCGCGCCAGGTCGAAGTCCTCGTCGCCGATGCCGCACCCGAGGGCGGCGATCATGGTGCGGATCTCCTCGCTGCCCAGCATGCGGTCGAAGCGCGCCTTCTCGACGTTCAGGATCTTGCCGCGGATGGGCAGGATGGCCTGGAAGCGGCGGTCGCGGCCTTGCTTGGCCGATCCGCCGGCCGACTCCCCTTCCACGATGTACAGCTCGCACTGCGCCGGGTCGCGCTCCTGGCAGTCGGCCAGCTTGCCCGGCAGCGCGCTGTTGTCCAGCGCGCCCTTGCGCCGCACCAGGTCCCGCGCCTTCCGCGCCGCCTCTCGCGCCCTCGCGGCGTCCACGGCCTTCGACACGATCCGCTTCGCCACCGCCGGGTTCTCGTCGAGGTACGCGCCCAGCTTGTCGTTGACGATGGCCTCGACAACGCCCTTGACGTCGGTGTTGCCGAGCTTCGTCTTCGTCTGGCCCTCGAACTGCGGCCGCGGCAGCTTGACGCTGATGACCGCCGTCAGCCCCTCGCGGATGTCGTCGCCGCTCACGCTCTCGCCCGCGTCCTTGGCCGAGCCGTTCTTCGACGCGTAGGCGTTGACCGTCCGCGTCAGCGCCGCGCGGAACCCGGACAAGTGCGTGCCGCCCTCGTGCGTGTTGATGTTGTTCGCGAACGAGTACACCGTCTCCGAGTAGCCGTCGTTCCACTGCAGCGCGATCTCGGCCACGGTGCCGTCCTTCTCGCCGCGCATGTGGATCGGCTTCTCGTTCACCGCCGTCTTGTTCGTGTTCAGGTGCGTGACGAACGAGACGATGCCGCCGTCGTACTTGAACTCGCGGCGCTTCCCCTCCCGCTCGTCGTCGAGGGCGATGCGCAGACCCGGGTTCAGGAAGGCGAGCTCCCGCAGGCGCTGGGCCAGCGTGTCGAAGGAGTACTCCAGCGTCTCGAAGATCCTCGCGTCCGCCTTGAAGCGCACCTTCGTGCCCCGCCGGTGCGTTTTCCCGGTCATCGTCAGCGGGCCGGCGGCGATCCCGCGCTCGTACGACTGCTGGTAGACCTGCTCGTTGCGCCAGATCTCCAGGTCGAGAGTCTCCGAGAGGGCGTTCACGACCGACACTCCCACGCCGTGGAGGCCGCCCGCCACCTTGTAGCTCGCGTTGTCGAACTTGCCGCCGGCGTGCAGCACCGTCATCACGACCTCGGCCGCAGGCCTCCCGCTCTCGTGCATGTCCACGGGAATGCCCCGACCGTTGTCCACGACGGTGATGGAGTTGTCCGTGTGGATGGTGACGCGGATCTCGTCGCAGTACCCGGCAAGGGCCTCGTCAATCGAGTTGTCCACCACCTCGTAGACGAGGTGGTGCAGGCCCACGGGTCCCGTCGAGCCGACGTACATCGCCGGCCGCTTCCGGACCGCCTCAAGGCCCTCCAGGACCTTGATCTTGTCCGCCGAATAGTCGCCCGCGTCCGTGCCCCCGGGGCCGACGAGGTTCTCTTCCGCCGACACCCCTGGCGCTTCTTCCAGCCGCATCCTGTCGTCCGCCGCTGCCATGGATTCCGTTTCTGCCGCTTCGCTCCGGCCGGGGGCCGGCGCGCCGCGCCGCATCAGACCCTCATGGGCATCACGACGTACTGGTACTCGTACGCCGTCGTCCCCACCGGGTGCATCATTGTCTGGCTCACGTCGTCTTTGAACTCGACCGCGACCACGTCGCTGTCCACGGCGCCGAGGAACTCGAGCACGTACTGCGCGTTGAAGGAAATCTCCATGGCCGGCCCGTTGTACTCCACCGCGATCTGCTCGCGCGCCTCGCCCAGCTCGGCAGCCTGCGACGCCACTTCGACCCGCCCCGGCTCGATGGAGAACTTCACCGCGCGCGACCTCTCGTTCGCGAGCAGCGCCACCCGCCTGATGGCCGCCTGGAAGCGGTCCCGCTCGAACTCCACGCGCTTGTCGTTGTTCTTGGGAATGACCCGCTCGTAGGCCGGGAATTGCCCCTCGATCGTGCGCGACACGAGCAGCCGCCCGTCGATGCGGAAGAAGATGTGGCTCTCGTCGCGCGCGAACCGGACCTCGTCTTCGCCCTCGACGAGCAGGCGAGCCAGCTCGGACAGCGTTTTCTTCGGCAGGATCGTGCGGACCTCCTCGGCCTTCTCGGCGCCCTCGCGCGGCGCCCCCACGATGGCCAGGCGGTGCCCGTCCGTCGCGACCAGCGTCATCCGCCCGGGCTGCACCACGAACAGCGCGCCGTTCAGGAAGTACCGCGTGTCCTCCCCGGTGATGGCGAACTGCGTCTTCATCACCATCTCCCTCAGCAGTCCGCGGTTCACCGAGATCCCGTCCCCCGACGCCATCTCCGCCAGCGTCGGGAAGTCCTCCCTGGGAAGCGTCTGGAGCCGGCCCTCGAACCGATCCGCCGCCACCTTCACCGTCCCGTGCTTCTCTTCCTCGATGCGGATGTCCGTGTCCGGCAGTTCCTTGACGATCTCGAACAGCTTCTTCGCCGGCAGCGTGAGCGCCCCGGCCCGCGCGATTGACGCTTTGCACTCGGCGCGGAGGCCCACCTCGAGATCCGTCGCCGCCAGGCGCACCACCTCGCCCTTGGCGTCGATGAGCACGTTGGCCAGGATCGGGATCGTGTTCTTGCGCTCGACGATGCCCTGGAACAACTGCAGTTCTTTCAGCAGATCGAATTTGCGTACGACCAGTTCCATGGTGTCCTGCCCCCGAAGGCCGCCCCCTGTGGCGCCGCGAATCTCTCCCGCTACAGGAACGAGATTGAAACAAGAAATTATACTGTAAGGATCGGGTGTTGGGAAGCAGGAAAACGCCCCGTAAGCGATTGTTTGCCAAGGACTTGCCGCGGCGAAAAGGTGTTGACTTCCTGCGGGAGGAGCGTGTGCGGGCGCGCGCTTCCGGGAGGGGCCGCCGCGTTCCCACAAGGCGTCCGCAGCGCGGCCCTGCGGACGAGTGTGCAGACGCCCCGCCGGGCAGCCTTTCCTACCGCATCCGGTCGATGAGGGTGTTGATGACGCTGTTGAAATCGCGGTCCCGCTTGCGCAGCGCCTCGATCTTCCGGATCGAGTGGATGACCGTCGAGTGGTGCTTCCCGCCGAAGCTCCGGCCGATCTCCGGCAGCGACGCGTGCGTGAGCGCCTTGCAGAGGTACATCGCGATCTGCCTCGGCAGCGCCACCGACTTCGAGTTGTTGCGCGCGCGCATGTCGGCGATCTTGAGCTGGTAGTAGTCCGCCACCGCCTTCTGGATCATGTCCACCGTCACCGCGCGGTCGTCCTGGCCGATGACGTTCTTCAGCACCTCCTGGGCCAGGTCGATGGACACGTCGCGGCCCGTGAGCGACGCGAATGCGATGAGGCGGATGAGCGATCCCTCCAGCTCGCGGATGTTCGACTTGATCTTCTCCGCAATGTAGATGGCCACGTTGTCCGGCAGCGGCACGCTCTCCGCGTCCGCCTTCTTCTTGAGAATGGCCACTTTCGTCTCGAGATCCGGCGGCTGGATGTCCGCGATCAGGCCCCAGGCGAACCGCGACCGCAGCCGCTCCTCGAGCGAGGGAATCTCGTTGGGCGCGCAGTCGCTGCTCAGCACGATCTGCTTCTGCGCGTCGTACAGGGCGTTGAACGTGTGGAAGAACTCGTTCTGCGTGCCTTCCTTCCCGGCGAGGAACTGGATGTCGTCGACCAGCAGGACGTCCACGCCCCGGTACCGCTCGCGGAAGTCGATCACGCGGTCCGTCTTCACCGCGTTGATCATCTCGTTCATGAAGCGCTCGGTCGAGATGTAGGTCAGCTTGAAATGCTGGTTGTGCCGGAGGACGTAGTGCCCGATCGCGTGCATGAGGTGCGTCTTGCCCAGCCCCACCCCGCCGTAGATGTAGAGCGGGTTGTACGACCGCGCCGGCGCCTCGGCCACTGCCCGCGACGCGGCTTCGGCAAACTGGTTCGACGGCCCGACGACGAAGCTCTCGAACGTGTAGCGCACGTTCAGGCCGACGCCGGGCGTGGCGTCCGGCGCAGGCGGGGCCCAGGAGGACCCGGCCGCCGTCAACTCGTCCCCTGCCACCGGCTCGGACGCCACCGCCTCGATGAGGGCCGCCTCCTCCGGCGGAATCGGAGGCGCGGCCTCCTGCGCCGTCAGCATGGCGCCGGAAGGCCCGTCCGTCACGAACTCGACGCGCGTGCCGGCCCTGCCCACCTCGGACAGGGCTTCAGCGATGATGCCGGCATAGTGCTTCGTCAGCCAGTCGCGGAACACCGGGTCGGGCACGCGCACCCGAAGCAGCTCTCCCGTATCGCTCAGAAGAGAACTGGGGTGGAACCAGGTGTAGTAGCTGTGCCGGTTGACCTTGGCTTCGGCCCTGGCGAGAACGCGATCCCACACGTTGTGGCTCTCCATGGCCACCCATCCTCTTCGTTAATAAAGCCTTACCAAACAATATCTTGCCGACTTTCGCCGTTCCGAGCGGCGCTTCGCGCGAGCCGCTGGCCTCCGGGACTCGCGGATCGCCGCCGTATTCGGGCCCGATCCCGGCTTTCGCCCCCTTCGATATCCACAGCCTTTTCCACATCTGTGGAAAACCCGCCTCCCCGAGCAGGCTGGGTTTTCCACAGGCGGAGCCTTGACGATAACACCTGACGGGCAAATCGCGCAGGAAAAGTTGACGGGTTCACGAAGGACCGCTAGTATGGGAGATTCGGTTCTCTGCGGTTAGGGTGTCTGCATGAAGCGCACATTTCAGCCGAACGTACGCCGCCGGAAGAAGACCCACGGGTTCCGGAGGCGGATGAAGACCCAGGATGGCCAGCGGATTCTCGCGCGCCGCCGCGCGAAGGGCCGGAAGCGCCTCACGGTGTCCGACGAATAGCCCGGAGGCGGCCGTGACGTCCGGCCAGCAAGGCATCCTCCCCATCGCCGTCCCGGCGAAGCGCGACGAGCGGTTCCGTCCGCGGGAGCACATTCGAAAGCGCGCGGAGTTCGCAGCGATCTACGATCGAGGGCGCCGCGTTCTAGGCCGCCTGATGACGGTCTTCCTGCTGGAGAACGGGCTGGAGTGGCCGCGGCTTGGCATTGCCGCCACGAAGAAGTTCGGCTGCGCCGCGCAGAGGAACCGGGCCAAGCGCCTGGTTCGAGAAGCATTCAGGCGCCACAAACCCTCCCGCGGCCTTGACATCGTTGTGGTTCCGCGTCGGGAGATGAACGAGGCCGGCTTCGCGCGTGTCGAAGCCGAGTACGCGGCCGTGGTCGAGCGGCGCGCCGGGAGGCTCCGTGGCCGCTAGCGTGCCGTCGCGCGCCGTCCGTGCAGCGCTGGCGATCTACAAGTCGTTCGTGTCCCCGCTCTTCGCCGGGTCGTGCCGCTACCTCCCCTCCTGTTCTGACTACATGGCCGAGGCGGTGGAACGCCACGGGGCGGCGGCGGGCATTGCGTTGGGCGTCCGCCGGCTGGCCAGGTGCCAGCCCCTGGGTGGCAGCGGGCTGGATCCCGTGCCGCGGCAGAGGCCGTGGCGCGCGCTCGTGTCGCGTCGGCCGTGCCGCGAGCCTGGCGCCGAACCCTGATCGGGCCATATGGAAAAACGCGTCGTCCTTGCCGTCGTCCTGTCGTTCGTGGTGCTCTATCTCTACCAGGCGACATTCGCGCCGAAGACCCCGCGGCGCGCGGCGCCGCCCGCCGCCGAGCATGCGGCGGGTTCGACGGCTGCGGAAAGCCCGGGACAGCCCGCGGCGCCGCCGCAGGGCGGCGCACAGGCGGCCGGGCCCGCCGCCGCGGCGCCGATCGTCGCGGCGGTGGCGGACACCGAGGAACACGACGCCATCATCGAGACCGACACGCTCCGGGCCGTCTTCTCGAACCGCGGCGGCGTCCTGAAGAGCTGGAGGCTGAAGACCTACAAGGACAAGGCCGGCCGCCCGGTCGACCTGGTTCCCCAGACCCTTCCGGACGATCCGAAGCCGTTCTCGATCAAGACCGGCGACGCCGGCGCCGACGCGCGGGCCAACGCCGCCCTCTTCCGCACCGAGGGCGGGGCCCCCAGGCGCGACCCGCAGAGCGGCGCGTTCCTCGTGCGCTTCGAGTACGCCGAGGCGGGCGGCGTGGCGGTTCGAAAGGCGTTCTCCGTCGATCCCAGGGCCTTCACGGTCGATGCGGTCGTCGAGGCCTCCATCGGCGGCTCCCCCGTCAACGTCTCGGTCGTCATGGGCCCGGGCCCGGGCGACGTGGAGACGAGCGAGAGCAATCGCTTCAGGATGGGCGCGCGCGCGAACCTGTACCGCGAGGGCAAGGTCGAGCGCTACGACGCCGCGGCGCTCGACAGGCAGCCGGTGATGGAAGGCGTCATGCGCTGGGCCGGCGTCGACGACCACTACTTCCTGTCCGCCGTGCTGGCGCGCACCCGGAACGTCCGCGTGGAGTACGCGCCCCGGCGGACCCAGGACGCCCAGGGCAAGACGCAGCACACGTTCGTCGGCTACACCGTGAACCTGCCGGGACAGGCCATCGACGCGACGTTCTTCCTCGGCCCGAAGGCGTTCGCCCTGCTCAAGTCGCTCGATGCCGAGCTCGTGCGGGCGATCGACTACGGCATGTTCGCCTGGCTCGTGGTTCCGCTCCTCAACGCCCTGAACTGGGTCAACTCGTACGTCGGCAATTACGGCTGGTCGATCATCGCCCTCACCTTCCTCATCAACCTCGCGCTCCTGCCGCTGCGCCACAAGAGCGTCGTGTCGATGAAGAAGATGCAGGCGCTGCAGCCGGAGATCAAAGCGATCCAGGAGCGCTACGGCAAGCTCAAGGCGGCGGATCCCGCCCGCCAGAAGATGAACCAGGAGCTGATGGAGCTCTACAAGCAGCGCGGCGTCAACCCGGCCAGCGGCTGCGTGCCCATGCTCCTGACGATGCCAATCTTGTTCGCGTTCTACTCGATGCTGGCCTACTCCATCGAGCTGCGCGGGGCGCCGTTCATCCTGTGGATCAAAGACCTCGCCGCGCACGACCCGTACTACGTCGCGCCGGTCCTGACCGGCCTCTCGATGCTCGTCCAGCAGCGGATGACGCCGCAGACGGGCGCGGACCCGATGCAGCAGAAGATGTTCATGATCATGCCGGTGGTGTTCACCGTCATGTTCCTCTGGGCGCCGAGCGGCTTGAACATCTACTGGCTCTTCAACAACGTGCTTGCCATCGCGCAGCAGTACTTTACGAACCGGCTGCTCGGCCCGGCGCGCGTCCCGCGCCCGGCGGCCGAACGGCGGCCCGCGAAGAAGGGCACTCGATCCGCATGAGCAGCGACCTTAGCACCCGACTCGTGGAATTCGTGAGCGCCGTGACCGGGGCCATGGGCCTGTCGCTGACCGCGACCGTGACGGAGACGCCGGACCTGCTGCGGGTGAACCTTGCCGGCGACGGGGCCGAGGTCCTGGTGCGCCGGCGGGGCGAAGCGCTCGGCGCGCTCCAGCACATCGTCTCTGCCGTCTTCCGCGACGACGCGCCGGGGGGCCAGCGCGTGGTCGTGGACAGCCTCGGATTCCGCCAGGACAAGGATGCGGAGCTGCGGCGCATGGCGGCGTTCCTGGCCGAGAAGGCCGCGGCTTCCGGGGCGCCCCAGGAAATCGGCCCCCTCAACCCGTACGAGCGCCGGATCGTCCACCTGGCCGTCGCCGAACGGGCCGACGCGACGTCGGAGAGCATCGGCGACGCGTTCATGAAGACGGTCATCATCAGCGCGAAGTAGACAGTCCGGGATCCGGGATTCGGGGGAGACCAGCAGGCAACGCCAGCCGGAGCCCTCCGAGCCTTCGCGTCGGGTCATCAAGCCTCGCTCCGCCATCCTCGGGGTGTTGTGCGGAGTCCGAATCCCGAATCCCGAGCCCCGAGCCCCGAATCCCGAGCTCCGGTGTACGCTGTCCCCGTGTTCTCCCCCGCCGACACCATCGCGGTGCTTGCCACGGCGCCGGTGCGCGCGGCCGTCGGCGTCGTGCGGCTGAGCGGGCCGCGCGCGCGCCAGTGCGCCCGGGCGATCCTGACGCTGCCGCGCGATCTCGAGCCGCGGCGCGCGACCGTCACGCGCGCGGCCCGGCGCCGGGAGGCGCCCGCGGGCGAAGAGGGGCCGGGCCCGGCCGCGCGCGCGATCGACCGCGTCGTCGCCACGTTCTTTCCCGCCCCGCAGTCCTACACCGGCGAGGACGTCGTCGAGATCAGCGCGCACGGAAGCGTGGCGCTGCTGCGGGAGATCCTGCTGTCGGCCATCGACGCCGGGGCGAGGCTGGCCGAGCCGGGGGAGTTCACGCTGCGGGCGTTCCTGAACGGCCGGATGGACCTGGTGCAGGCGGAGGCGGTCGCCGATCTGGTGGACGCCGTGACGCCGCTCCAGGCGCGGGTCGCGTTCGACCAGCTCGAGGGCACCCTGACGCGCGCGATCGCG